>CEUA01234539.1_pt1 | contig 13020 bp, 10 predicted proteins | sample 361541 | NCBI WGS metagenome assembly CEUA01 (sample SAMEA2623079, study PRJEB7988) | marine metagenome | isolation source: saline water (ENVO:00002010), including
TTATCACAAGATCAACGGGATGTGTCTGCGCAATACAAGTGCTGTAAATTTACTAGGGCTCTGTGCAATAAGTGTACCTTGTGGGTTAACTAGAGGCGGGTTGCCTATTGGTTTACAGTTGATAGGAAAACCTTATGATGAAAAGCGTTTATTACGTATAGCTTACGCATACGAACAGTCGTTAGGACTTATTGGTTTTCATCCTGAAACAAGCGCATTTACGTAAGCGATAGCTTGCCAAAAGAAAAATCGACGGCTATATTTTTATGGCTATTTTTTGTGCTCCCATCGTCTAACGGTTAGGACCCAGGGTTTTCAACCCTGTAATCGGAGTTCGAGTCTCCGTGGGAGTACCATTTTGCAGGCTCCTTTTTTGAATTTCAGGAGCCCGATCAGGAGGGATGCCTTATTTGCGGGTATCCCTCTTTTATTTCTGCGCATTATATTTCATTCTCGATTCGATGTTACTTGTTGGCTACGATCCTTCTAACTTCATAGTTTTATTGTATTTGGTGTCCGATTTTGATACTGTGTATTTTGCTCGTTGAAGTTTAATTTCGACAATTTAGTTTGCATATGCGGCTTGTAGTTTTTCGCCAAACGTGACCACTTTTTTTGGAGATTGATATTTATGGCAAATTTATCGATGGTGGATAAAGAATTCTTTAGGGATAATGGTTATTTGATTAAGCGAAACGTTTTGAGCCGTGATCAGGTAGAGGCAGCACGTTCGTCTCTTTGGAATGGTATTGATGCAGATCGTTCTGATTCCTCGACATGGATTGGTGCTGGCCCCCGTGTTCCCTGTCCCGGTAGCGACCCAGCAATAAATGCTACCGTAAACGAATCAGCTGTTTTTTCTATGATGGAGGAGATGGTAGGGGAAAATCAGCTCCAACCAGGTGGCCCTGGTCCCCATCTGGTTTTCCCCTCTGGCGATGAACGGTGGTCCGAGCCCAAACACGGTCATTTGGATGGATATTACACACCTACTAATGGGGTGCCGGAGGGCACCGTCGGCTACATGACGGTAAATGTTACAATCTACGTTGAAGATATTTCTCACCGTGGTGGATGTTTTACTATTTTCCCAGGTACGCACAAGATGGCTCATGAACACTTCAAGTCTAAATCTCTTTTATCAGTGCAAGGTGGAGCATCCGAAGACATTTGGTCTGATAACGAGATGCCTAAGGCTGTAGAATTTACTGGGAATAAAGGTGACGTCTGTTTTTGGCATGGCCAAATGGTACACACAGGAACGAAAAATATTAATACGAATATAAGAATGGCTCTAATTGGTCGTTTTCGTAGGAAAGACAGCAATGATATTTGTTTTGAAACACCGGATGATATGTGGAAGTATTGGGAGGGAATACAATAGTGCAACTTACATTTAGTCCAACAGTTTGTCCTAAGTTGCAGTTGCCGGACACTTTAAAGATGGTAAAAAACTCAGGATTTAGCCGAATTCAGTTGGAACGTCTGAATAGTGCAAGTAGTCCAGTGCAAAACGATACGTCGGTAAGCATGGTTAGAGAACGTTTATCTTCTGCTGGGATAAAGTTATCAGGTCTGACTGTTCGGTCTTTGACGGGACGAAAAGCGGACAGCAATGAGAGAAATCTTGCCTATAATCTCAGACAAATAGAATGGGACATTCATTTAGCAAGAGCACTAGGTACTAAAAATATAGCATTGAGTGGCGGAGATAGTGATCAGGAATCATTTGACGATTTAGTTGAAGGCATACAGAGTCTTATTGAGCGGGTTCCAGACGTTAACATAATATTGATGAATAGAGCTGATAGTTGTTTTAATAGTTTACAGGATGTCCAAAGTGTACTTTCGAAAATAGGAGATTCTCGTCTTCAAATAAGGGTGGATACAAATGAACTATTGGTTTGTGGAGAAGATGTTATCGAATATACGTCTGCTATAGGTGATCGAGTTGGAGACGTCTCAATACGATGTGGTAAAGAAATTGAATTTGGAGACGCTGGCTATAAAGAAAAACTTATAAGTGATTTAATTTCTCTACTCCAATCTTTGAAATTTAAGGGTCCTTTGATTGTCGAAGGAAATCCGTTTCTCGTTCAAGATGGCATCGATCTTCTGCGAGGAGTACGCGAGAATATTCAGATACTGATTAACTAAAAAGGAAATTACCCAACTCTTCTACCGGTTCGTGGAGATTTTTTTATGAAAGAAATAGTTTTTAGTGACTTTCGTGATTGGATGTGTGATAGATTTATCAATTCACAAAATCGACGCGGAGTAAAACTATCGCCGACGTATCTATTGGGCTATGAGCGTGGTGTTGTGGGTGACGTTGGTAATCATATAGATTCAATGGTTTGGTCTCGAACTTCATTTGATTTGTTCTCGGATCGAATAAAAAGTGCTGAATTGCTCTTTTACGTGAATGATTACAAGGATACTCGAACAAATCCTATGAAATTAACTCTTAACGGAAAAACAATTACTCACCTTCAAGATCCAGATCGCATGCTAACGGGTGGATGGGATCGTAAGCGCATTAATGCAAAGTATTTGAAAAAAGGTACAAATGAATTCGTATTTTCTCATAATGGAATGTTATTCGTAGATCCGCATCCGGGAGGAACCGCTGATACTCAATCGAGTCGTAGTGAACGGAGTTTTGATGCAGGGTTAAATTGGCACGCCGGTGCCTTAGGCGATGGTTTTGACGTTCACGGCGAATACCTTGTGCGTCTTCGTGTAAACGGTTGTCCTCCTCAGGGGATGTTGACTTCTCCGGTCATTGACGTAGCCGATCCTGACAATACGGGTATGATTTCTTCCGAACTGGCTATTCGTAATATTCAGTTAAAGGGCGAACTGGAAAAACCAAACGGTACGCAAGTAATTTTTGAGATTCGTTCGGGATCGACTCCTCGATTTGATCCACGAAACTGGTCTCCATGGCAGTCTGGTAAGCGAGCATACTCTCCAGGACGTTTTGTGCAGGTGCGGGTCTTGTTGAAAACCAAGTTTTCGGACAAAACCCCAATTTTTAAAGAGCTAAAATTAATTGTTAGTTTGGAAGAGTTGTCTAAATCTTTGCCTGCAATAGAGCTTATTGAAATTGATCAGCCTGAATTTATCCATAGTTCTTACCCTTTCACTTATTTAAAACCTCATTTACGCTTAGACCGCCTCCGCAAACAATATTGCTTGGATGACGTAATTGCTTCTGGGAAAACTGAAATAGAACAGTTGGCCTTGTTACGTGATTGGGTCCATAGCCAGTGGTTAGGTTGGCAATCTAATAAATATCCTTACTGCCCTCCGTGGGACCCCTTAGAAATACTGGGTACGACAAAAGGGAATTGGGGGTTTGGTATGTGTACCCATTACGGAGCTACCTATGCTGGTTGTGCAAGTGCTTTGGGTTGGGTGTCACGCGTTTTAATTGTTGACCATCATTGTCTAGCTGAGGTTTGGTATGAAACGGACCAGAAATGGATTTTGCAAGATGCAGGTCCCTGTCGCGAGTATGATGCAAATTATGAAATAAATGGTAAACCTATAAATGCTCTCGAACTCCATGAGGCGCTACAATCGGGTAATATTGGTAGCGTCATGTCGAACAAACTGCCACAAAATGTTACAGAGCCAATGGATCGGTATGCAGAAACGTTTTGTCGATTTGGGATACCACTTCGAAACAACCATTTGACGAATGCAGAGCCAGCAGAGCTCGACCACGGATATCGACAATACCACTACGATGGCTACCTATGGTGGTCCGATGGTGCTAATCCGAGGTACTCGGAGTATTCTCTTCAAACTAGTCGTCCAGGGGACTTTTATTGGTCTGTAAACCAGACGCGGATCTTTACTCAATTGTCAGACAAACCGGGATGTTTGCAGGTTCATTTTGAACACAATATGCCTAACTTTTCTTATTTATCAATTGACGTCGAGGGCAAACAAGTACAAGAGACTGAGGCTATGGAATTAATGTGGGAACTTGTTCCAGGTTTGAATGAACTTTGCGTCCACGCGGTGAATAATTTTGGTCGCAAAGGAAGAGTCGCCAGGATCGTTGTAAATCACAAAAGGTAGACGGAAAAATGAAAATATCTATTTTCACCGATGAGATTAACTCTGATCCTTTAAGGGCACTAAAACTTGTAAACGCATGGGATGTTGGTTCCGTGGAAGTGCGTGGATTGAAGGGAGGGCGTTTCCCAAGGGTGGAAGATACGGAGTTAATAGCGTTAAAAAACGCGATTTCTGATTCTGAAGTTATTGTTTCGGGTGTTTCGCCGGGATTTTTTAAGTGCCCGGTAAATGATCCAAAGTTAGAAGTTGAAATAAATACCTTATTGCCCCGAGCGTGCAAATGGGCGCATATGTTAGGTACGGATAGGGTTTCCATTTTCTCCTTTTTAAGGACTGAAGAATCATCTTCTGATCAGATAGTTGAGAACCTTGCTCTGGCTACACGAATTGTTCGTGAAGAAGGTTGCAAATTACTCCTTGAAAACGAAGCATCATGCTGGGGTGGAACAGGCCGTGAAACAGCGTCTTTATTGAGACAGGTTGGTTCGCAAAACTTGAAATTATTATGGGATCCGGGTAATTCAGCCCGATCTGGTTCAAATGACTCCTTTCCGGAAGAATATGAAGAGGTAAAAGATTTAATAGATCACGTCCACATTAAGAATTTTGACCGAAATTCTGATAAATGGTCTCTCGTTGCTGAGGGTGTTATTGATTGGCCGGGACAATTAAACGCGTTGTCAGAGGATGGTTATCTGGGTTATCTGGTCGTCGAAACTCATTTAAGAGTTAGGCCGAGTGGAAAGGTGAATTTAGAAGATATGGACGCTCTTGAGAGCAACAGCTACGACAACGTTTGCTATGTCCGCGAGAGGTTACGGTGAGTGGGTGAAAGCGAATGTGTTGGCGACGAGAGCTATTCGTGGCTTTCTCTGGAATGGAAGTGCATCGTTAATTCAACTGGTCACGTTTACTGTAATCTATGCCGTTTCTGACCTAAATACCCTTGGTAGCTTTGAATGGGCACTTTCTCTTGTCCTGTTATTGACGATCGTTGGAGAATTGGGGTTAGGTGCCGCCCTAGTACAATTAAGATCTACAGAAGATTTGCATTTTGCCACAGCTTTCTGGACGAACTGTATTTGGGGCACATGCTTAAGTTTAGTGGCTTATTCATCTTCCTCGCAATTAGCCTTGTGGCTTGGAGGAGAAGATTCCGAAATTTTTGAAAATATTTTAAAGTTTATGTGTTTAATTATTCCGTTTGCCTCAGTATCTTCGGTGTTCCGAGCTCGGCTTCAACGCAATCTGGATTTTGCAAAAGTGGCTCTTTCGGAGGTGGTGTCTTCAGCCTGCTTTGCGGGGATTGTTGCTGTAATGTTTTGGCAGGCACCAAAATTTGGCGTAATGATTCCAGTGATCGCATCTGTTTTTCGCGAGGTAGGGTTGTTGTTGTGTCTTTGGTGTTCCTCTCGCTGGTTTCCGATCCTAAGTTGGCGATGGAAATGTCTTCGAGAGTTGCTTTGTTTTGCCCTCAACTTTACGGGCTCTAGGACGATTGCCTATTGTAATACGAAGATAGCCCACGCATTTGTGTTTTTGCCTTTAGGATCTTCGGCGATGGCAATTTACAGTTTTTCTGAACGGTTAACGTTGATACCTCTTACGCGCTTGGCTACGACGCTTAATCGTGTTTCTTTTCCGGCATTTTCACAAATTCAAGATGATGATGCGTTATTGCGCGGTGGATATGTACAGGCTGTACAGAGTCTCATAATAACGATGGGCTCTTTGTTATCCGTAATATTTGTATTTGCTCATGACATTTTGTCTTTGGTCCAAATGTCGCAGGCTCATAACGTTTTGCAGATTTTAGCTGTTGCCACTTTCTTGAAGGTTGTCGGGACGATGGTGGGTTCGATGTTTATGGCCAAAGGAAGAGCCGATTGGTCTTTTTATTGGTCCGTCTTTAGTCTCATGACTTTGTTGCCTGCAATGTATTGGTTGGGTGTGCCACGTGGCATAGAGGGCGTGGCCGCTGTTATTGCCCTATCCTCATTCCTTTTTTTGTTGGTCTCACAACAATTGGCAAATCGTTTAATCGGGTTACATTTTTTGGACTATTTGAAGCAGATTACTCGGCCAATACTTTTCGTCTGTTTGTTGTCGTCGTCTTTGGCTTGTGTTAGGCCATATCTTGGCGGATCGGAATGGATTTTTATGCTAAAGGTGTTTGCCGTGAGTATAATGATTGGATTAGCTCTCTTGCGGTTGATAGTTTGGGATTTGTGTAACGTTTTTTTCAAGAAGCTGAAAGGGTAAGAATCGATTAGTTTCTTTGCAAAGTAGCCTATTGTAGAGTATGTTCTTGTGTGTAAACTTGTTTCATCGACGATGCAAAGGAGTTGAAGATGAGTGAGAAAAACGGCCACACCGGAAATCAAAAAGGGACTTTACGCCTGAAAACGGGATTGGCAGAGATGCTAAAGGGAGGGGTTATTATGGATGTGGTTACTGCCGACCAAGCCAAAATAGCTGAAGACGCTGGTGCCGTAGCTGTTATGGCATTGGAAAGGGTGCCTGCAGACATTCGACAAGAAGGTGGCGTGGCTCGTATGTCCAGTATAGAGAAGTTACGCGAGATTATGGAGTCAGCTTCTATCCCTGTTATGGCAAAATGTCGGATCGGACATTTTGCTGAAGCCCAAATGCTACAGGCTCTAGGTGTTGATTACATAGACGAAAGCGAGGTGCTTACCCCGGCCGACGAAGCATATCATATTGATAAATTGGCTTTTGATGTTCCGTTTGTTTGCGGTTGTCGAAATATCGGAGAAGCATTGCGGCGGATCGGTGAAGGTGCAGCTATGATTCGGACTAAGGGCGAAGCCGGATCTGGGAATATTGTAGAAGCGGTAAGGCACATGCGGACGGTGACAGATGAATTGCGTCGTTTAACGACGTTGCGGCCTGAAGAATTAATGACGGCCGCAAGGGATTTAGGTGCTCCTTATGAGATTGTTCTAATGATTGCTGAGATGGGTAATTTACCTGTTCCTAATTTTGCCGCGGGTGGCGTGGCGACCCCAGCTGACGCATCTCTAATGATGCAGTTGGGTGCTGAAGCCGTTTTTGTTGGCTCTGGTATATTCAAATCAGGTGATCCTGAAGTTCGAGCGAAAGCTATTGTTGAGGCTACTACTCATTACGAGGATCCTGATATACTAATTCGTGTGTCGGAAAATTTGGGGGAAGCCATGGTTGGGATTAATATGGATACGTTGGACGAAAAGGAAAAACTTCAGACGCGCGGCTGGTAACATTATTTGTTTAAAGTAATCGACCTCGTTTCCTCTGGCTGTGGAGACGAGGTTTTCTTATTTCGGAGGTCCAGTTTTTTAGGTCATGTTGATCGGTATTTTGTCATTACAGGGGGATTATCAGGCGCATGCCCGCTCTTTTAGTGAGTTAGGCACGCCAACCTGTGAAGTAAAAAAGCCAAGAGACCTACAGCACCTTAACGGATTGGTTATACCTGGTGGGGAAAGCACCACTCTGATAAAGCTTATGGACTCATCCGGTTTGTGGTTAGCCGTGCGCGAATATGCCGTCAACGGCGGTGCCTTGTTTGGCACTTGTGCGGGTATGATTCTTCTGGCTGATCAAGTTTGTAATCCGCCGCAACGCTCGATGAAACTAATTAATATAGTGGTCGAACGTAACGGCTATGGAAGACAGATTGACAGTGCGGAAATAGTTGGTGATTTTCCCCAGTCAAAAGATAATCCAGAGATGGAAATGATTTTTATTCGAGCACCGCGGATAGTGAGCAAGGGGCCCGAGGTTGAATCGTTGGCAACTTGCCGTGGTGACGTTGTTTTGGGACGCCAAGATAATGTGCTCGTTGCGTCGTTTCATCCAGAATTAACTATGGACTATCGAGTTCATAGTTATTTCGTTCAGATGGCAAGCTAGCGATCTTCAGCTGCCTGCATAAGTGATCTGCTCCGGTTATAAAATTCTTCTAATTTCATTTCCTTTAAAAAGACAAAACCTCTGGTTGCTCGAATCAAAGGACTGGGATGTTCTTGAAACCAGTCGCGACCTAAACAAATTTTAAGCTTCTGGTATTGCTCTACTTGAACACTTCTGGCCAACTCCGAAAATGGTCCATCATACTCATAGCTAGGGAAAGAGGCTTCGCTTTGAGAGATGAATGTGTTCATGAACGCGTTGTGCATAACCGAAAGCATGTTTAGCGAAACGGGAACGAAGATGTTTGCCTCGCTGGGATGGAAGCGAAACCAAACATTTCTGTAACCCCAGACCTTTAGATTTTGTTTGTTTTTAGTTTTCTGGAAACGTCGAAGAGCCTCGGTGATTGCTTGTAAAACTTTGTAATGTGTATCTGGTCCGCTAGCTTCTGGATCGAGAGCAACACTGACGATGTCTGGCTCTACTTCATTGAGAAGGTTTATAACGGGGGCGACGTCGCCTTCGACGGTTGGCTCTTGTGTGAAAATATCACCGGTATAAAAGCTTAGTCTTAAGTGCTTAATACTTTCACAGTTCCACCCTAAGTAACCCCAAGTGCATTCTGCTTCCCACTCACGGCACATACTCTTGAGACGTTGGATTGTTCCGTCGTCTTTTTGTCCGGGGTATTGTTTGGCAAAATAATTATCAAGCTTGGAAATACGTTCTTCGATCATTTGTTGGTTCATTGGGCCGTAGAGTTCGGTCAGGTTCCTCAAAAAGCGCCTAGCCATTCCTTCAGATTGCATGTTCGAATCATCCGCAGCGACTCCGTCCAAATACTGCCAAACATCTCTGTTTCGTTTACTTAAACAGTCTGGTTTGAAGTAATCTTCCTCGGTCAATTTGTTGTATTCAGGAGTCTTAATAAACTTCTTCAAGCGTCGGCAATGGTCTAAAATAAACTGATTTGTAACGGCGGTGAAGCCACCAGTTAGACACGAGAAATAGTGCGTGTTACTTGCTGGACGTGTATTTCTAACAATGTGTGGCCAGTAGCCTAGCATTAGATCATCATGATGGGGCTCAGTGTGCAGAAAGCGGGTATTGCTATGGGTTTTGGTACCTATCTCTATTTTTGACACCAGTACCTGGCAAATTTTCTGGGTAAGTTCAACGGTACTTTCCGGACGCCGATCAAGGAGCATGGCTCCAAATTCGTCATTAAGGAGGTCTGCTTCTGTCAGGTCTATTATTCTTTTTTGGTGTTTTACAGCAATATCGATTATAATTTTTTCGACAATTTCATCGTCCAATTCCTCGTGCTGTGATAGTAGATCAAGTTGTCGTTTTTGAAGGTGCTTGGCTGCTCCCAGTGTTATGTAAAATCGTGCGTTGGGGACTTTATGTAACGCCGTAGCTGGAAACGCTATATCCTGGTTGGATTGAATGGCATCGGCAACTATGTGTGCCTTAGCTTCTCCCGCGGCTATCACAATGGCACAAACGTCTGGGTTGTAGGTAATCGTGCCTAGGCCAATTGTAATAACGAGTCTTTTTCGTGAAATTTCTATACCGCCTAAGTCGCCAGCTGCTGTTGCCTGTGTTTCGTAATTGACGGCTGTTAATCGGGTTGTACTATGATGGTCAGATCCACGTACGTTGAAAGCAATATGGCCATCAGGCCCGATGCCGCCTAAGAAAAAGCCAATACCTCCTAAAGCCCGTATACGTTGTTCATATTCTTGACACCATTGGTCTACACGCATCAATATTTTCTGTTGATCGGCTTCTCTGTATGTTGCAGCAGTTCGATATCGTAGAGAGAGGTCGACTTCACCATCTGGCCAAACAGAATCAAGATTTTGGTTAGAGGGGAATCCCATCTCTTTGTAATTCATGAGAAGAGCTTTATCTGGACTCATGCCAAACCCCTCGATATAAAACCTTTTTACGTAAGAGTAAAAACTATTTCCTTGATCAGGATCAATCGGATAAAATTCGTCTATTTGAACAAAATGAAGTGAATTTATTTCAGGTTTAATTTGTGCGTCGAGGCCCCAATTTTTTAATTCGGTTTGGACTTTGATGTTATCCCAGTTCTTTATTAGATGGATAACCCAACGAATAAAATGCTCTGGCGTTTTTCCCGTCGGTAGAGAAACGACGCCTCCGGGATTAGATTGGACCCATTCGATGAACCGCATCGCAGCCAGTTTCCCAAGGGCAGGAAAATTATCAACGATGATAGCCTGCATTTTTTCTGTGGGACTGTAGATATCTGAAAATTGCGAGGAATTTAAAATATGTTTTTCTACAGGTGTCAGCATAGGCTTCTTCATAGGCGTGTATTCCTTATTTCTTGTTATTATCCTGGTTTAATACCGTGCGTGTTTTCTTTGCGATCATAAGCTCTTCATTAGTTGGGATGATCCAAATCTTCACCGGGCCATCTACATGGGATATTTCGGCCTCTTGACCGTTATGCGTTCGGTTTCTCACCGAATCTAGTAATAATCCTATGCTTTCTAATCCGTCGACAACGTGATGACGTAGAAATGTACTGTTTTGGCCTATGCCTCCTGTAAAGATTACAGCATCTACATGTCCTAAAGCTGCAAAAAATCCACCAAGGGCCTTTCGAATTCTGTAGGCAAAGACATCAAGCGCTGTTTGTGCATCTTGGTCTCCCTCGAAACCGGCTTGCTCTAAGGTCCTTACGTCAAAAGATGTCCCCGAGAGGCCAAGGAGCCCACTTTGTTTTTGCAAAATATTTTCTATCTCATTAACGGTCATACCGTCCCGAACAAGGTGAAAGATAAGGCCGGGGTCGATATCTCCCGAACGAGTCCCCATCGCAACTCCTTCGAGTGGAGTAAAACCCATTGTCGTGTCGATACATTGGCCATTTTCTACAGCTGATAGTGAAACTCCATTGCCAAGATGACATGTAATACAACTAAAACGAGCGAAGTCCACCCTTAATAGGTCTGCGCAACGTCGGGCAACATACTCGTGCGAAGAGCCATGAAAACCAAAGCGCCTTATTCCTTTCTCGGTATAAAGTTCCTTGGGAATGGCATAAAGATATGCTCTAGGTGGCATTGTTGAAAAGAAAGCCGTATCAAAGACGGCTACATGCGTTATCGATGGAAACCGTTTTTGAGCAGCATGAATACCACTGAGGGAAGCTGGGTTGTGTAGTGGCGCCAGAGGAATGCACGATTCGATACCTGCAATTACATCATTGTTGATTTTCATAGGATTTTTGAATAACTCCCCTCCGTGCACGACCCGATGACCCACAGCTTCAATCGGTTCAGCGTTCTCACTTTTTCGATTCAATATGTCTGATACTACATCAAAGGCTTGTTCATGATTAATCGCTGACAATTTGCAGCTTTCGGTCTGTTTACCTGTTGCGATCTGTAAAGTCGGTTGGTCTGTCCCTATGTTTTCGACTTGACCAGAGCTATTTACCTCGTTGTTTTCGTCAATGAGACCAAATTTGAGTGAGGAAGATCCACAATTCAAAATAAGTATCAACGGAAGTTATTCCTACATCCTCTGGCCGCAGCCTCATCGACTACGAACATGCAATTAGGGTGTAGCCGAAGGAAGCTTGCTGGACAATCTGGTCCTATTGGATTATTAAGGGCTGCGTTTATTGCGGCGGATTTATTTTTACCTGTGGCGATTAATAATATTTTTTTTGCCTCCAAAATAGTTGCGATTCCCGCAGTTAGGGCCTGAGTAGGAACATCGGCCTTTTTCTCGAAAAGTCGGCTGTTGTCGGAGATTGTCTTATTAGACAATCTCACTAGACGCGTTCGGCTGTCGCGGGACGACCCAGGCTCGTTAAATGCAATATGGCCATTACTTCCAATACCGATTAGCCAAAGATCAATCCCGCCTAAGGCAACAATTTTTTGCTCGTAGTCTCGTGCTTCGGCTACGGGGTCTGACGTAGTTCCATCGGGGATTAGTGTATTACATTCTGGTATGTCAACATGGTTAAACAAGTGAACGTGCATGTAGTGGTGGTAGCTTTGTGGATTGTTTCTGTCGAGTCCATAGTATTCATCTAAATTGACGGTTCGTACCTGAGACCAGCTATTCTGACCGGAGATGTGCTTTTTAACGAGTTCACGATATGTTTGTTCTGGTGTGGACCCTGTCGCGAGACCGAGTACGCTATTTTCATCTACACTTAATTGATCGGTTATCACGTTACTAGCAAATTTTGCAACGTCGATTCGGTTTTTTAAACAAATTTTTTGAGAAAATACAGACAAAATTTTTACTCAATATTATTTTTACTTTAAGGTGAAATTTAGGCCATGAATCGCTTGATATAATGTATCAAATATGGTCTTAGAGCAAAAAGTACATATTCTAATATTTTCCGTAGGAGTTTTGTCATAAATAATTATCGAACATGATTCTACGTTGAAAGGGGGATGCCGGGTTGAAACGTGATCAGTTCCTTTTTTGGACACAACTGTTTGGATTATTCCTCGTTTTATACATTTTTCTGGTAAGCATAGGCTTACTGGGTGCTTCCTTTAAGTTGTTTGGTAAAGAGTTGGCCGAGCAACTGATTCAGATCACCTCAAATCCGCTCGTTGGTTTGTTTGCAGGTATTTTAGCGACGACATTAGCTCAAATTTCTTCAACGATTACATCTATTACTGTTGGTATGGTGGCGACAGGTGCCCTCACAATTGAAGGTGCAATTCCGGTAATTATGGGTGCCAATGTTGGAACAAGCGTAATCAATACGTTGGTTTCTATGGGACACATCACGCGAAAAGAGGAGTTCATACGAGCGATGTCGGGAGCGACAGTACACGATTTTTTTAATGTTCTTGCAGTAATTTTACTTTTGCCAATAGAAATTGCGACGGGTTACCTGCAGAGGCTCTCCTCATCTATGGCAGAGCTGTTCCAAGGGGTCGGGTGGAGGAAATGTATGAAACAGCCAGTAAAACCTTGTTGGATTCCGAGTTGGAT
>CEUA01025197.1_pt1 | contig 13017 bp, 15 predicted proteins | sample 361541 | NCBI WGS metagenome assembly CEUA01 (sample SAMEA2623079, study PRJEB7988) | marine metagenome | isolation source: saline water (ENVO:00002010), including
TTGAGCACTAGAGAAAGGGACGGGATGGCAAGAAAACTGGCACTCGTGCTAAGACACGCACCAGAGAAGTTCGATTTGGAAATGGACATCAACGGTTGGATAGACGTAAGGGATATTGTTAGGAAATTCAAGGAAGGGGGAAGGAGGCCGCAACATTGGCTAAGGCCTCACCATCTTAGAGCGATTTCTGAAACTGATACCAAGGGGAGGTATGAAGTTCGAGGCAATATGATGAGGGCAACATACGGCCATACAGTAGAGATCGAATTGGATCTTCCGTCGAATGACATCCCAGATTCTCTTTACTATCCATCTGATCCAGCCGAGGCCGAGAACTTAGTTGAAGTAGGAATAAGCCCCGGTGATCGCTCCCATGTCCATCTCTCTGCTTCAATAAGATATGCAGCAGAGGCTGGCAGAGTGCACCACAATTCCCCTGCAATAATCGAAGTAGATACGGCAAGAATGGTGGCATCTGGAGAGACTATTTGGCATGCTGGCGTTACTGTTTTTCTCACAGACAGCGTCGCTGGCGAGTACTTGTCAATAGTGGACGAAGATGACCCAGAGCTCTCCTTACTAAGGGAGACTTGGGTGGAAGAAGAGTAGTCAGAACTCACCGCAGACCGGGCAGAACTGTAAGTCACTGATTTTTTCCGCTCCGCAGGAGTGACACTCGCCAGTTTTAGTAACTGGTTTCACATCGGAATTGTTCTGTTCTCTGACAGCCGACTCTCTTTCTACGAATGGTGAAGACGTAGAGCTTTCCAGGCTACTGAGAACCTCACGATACCGAACTACTTCCGAAATGGCAATCTCAATCTGCAGTAATCTTCTGTCCCTATCGGTTTTGTCTTCGATTGAAGACGCGATAGCTAGTTCTGACTGCAGCCAGCGCTGGAACCTTTCAAGTTCGGCAGTGTCAATCACATTATTTCCAGAGAGCACTATGCGTTAAACTGTATGTTGTCATTTGAAAATGTTAGAATACGTGTCTCTAGACCTTGGGGTCGGAAATGGGACTCAGGGTAGCAATAAAATTAGGAGGGGGCCTAATTACTGACAAGGGTTCTATGAAGAAATTCGACCAAAAGGCCGTTGAAAAGGTTGTGGACTCGCTAAGTTCTGTTTCTGAATTGGGGGCTTCAATCGTGCTGGTTCACGGAGCTGGCTCTTTTGGACATCTGCTGGCAAAGAAATGGGGGATTGCTAATGGATTCAATATTCAACTGGAGAAGGAGCAGTTGGAAGCAGTAAGAGAAATTCGTTCAGATATGAGGGAATTAAATGCCCTGATCATAGGAAAGATGGAAGAAAGAGGTTTGGAATGCATTGGCTATCCCCCCTCTGATTGGGCCAGGGGCACTGGAGCACTTTTTACTGGGGATGTTTCAATATTCGAAAGGGGTAGTAGACAGCCAATTCCTGTAACATTTGGTGATGTTGTTGATACTGAGGACGAGTCTAGGTTTGGTATATTGTCAGGAGACGATTTGATGCTACGTTTGTCAACTGAATTAGAAGTCACGCATAGCATTTTTCTCATTGGGGATTCTGAGGGAGTTTTGACTGGCCCTCCAGCAGAAAGAGATTCTGAATTGATTACGCATTTAGGATCTGAAACCAAAATTAAGGGGGAGCATGATGCAGAAATCGATGTTACTGGGGGGATTGGATTGAAAATAGAAAGGGCTCTCGAGATTGCAAAGGTAGTGGATGAAGTGTGGATAATTGACGGTAGAGAACCAGATAGAGTTCTTGAATTATTGACATCCGGGGAAACTACAGGGACTAAGATTCTGAACGGTTGAGTCTTCATATACACCTCTCCCCCCCAAGTGTATTGATGGTCCCTGACATTATCGAATTAGGAGATCACGATGAGGTTCAGTCAGAGATGATGGCTGAAATGTGCTTAATTGTAGATAAAGACGATAATGTCATTGGTTCAGATACTAAACATTCCTGTCATTGGGGCAGTGGGATAAGGCATCGAGCCTTCAGTGTACTAGTTTTTGATTCTCAGGGCAGACTTCTGATTCAGAAAAGATCTGTTGAGAAAATTACATTTCCAGGAGTATGGGCCAACACCTGCTGTAGTCACCCTTTGGATATGGATTCAGAAAACGACGGTTCGGAAGGAGTGGAGAATGCAGCTAGGAGGAAACTGGACCAAGAGCTAGGGATTCCATTACAGATCTCAGAAACCTGGTCCTTCCACCACATAGGGAGGATGGAATATTCTTGCAGGTGGGACAAAGATTGGATTGAGAGGGAGATAGATCACATCATGGTAGTTCATGCCGATACCGATGTTAATCATAATGAAAATGAAATCTCAGATGTCCTCTGGGCCGATTCAGTAGAAATTAGCAGAATGATGCGTGGAGAAGGGGATTGGCGAGATGAGGTCGTTGCCCCGTGGTTCAGATTAATTTGGGAGAAATTTGCCATGCCCCACGATTGTGATCCAAATTCCATGGCAAGTTCGATAAATAAGGATATAATCTACTGCGGGGAAGTAGGCATGGATGGAGAGTCAGTCAATCCCGGTCAGACTCTTCTAGATGCCCTCTCTGACCATCGAGACAGAGTAGAGCAAGAGATAATGGCAAGCCTAGGAAAAATGGAGCAAAATAATCTCCATGGAGCCATGACTCACCTGTTCAAAGGAGGAGGGAAGAGGTTGAGGGCAATTCTTCCTAGGCTCGTTGGAGAGGCCGTAGGTGGTGCGAATGATGGGCACTATACACTAGGGGCATCGATAGAAATTATCCACAACTTTACGTTAATTCACGATGACATCATTGACCAAGATCCAATACGGAGAGGACTGGACGCGGTTCATGTACAGTACGACGATGCCACTGCAATCAATGCTGGCGATGCAATGCTGGCAGTAGGATTCGAAATACTAGCAGAGTCAGAAGATATTCCAGAGAATCGACTAAGCCACCTTATTCGTTCGATTGGTGAGATGGTTAGGAAGGTTGCAGAGGGACAACAAGAAGATATTGAATTTGAGACTCGAGAAAAGGTGACCGAACAAGACTACATTGATATGATCGCAGGAAAGACTAGTGCGATGTTCGAGACATGTGCCAGAACAGGAGCGATACTAGGAAAGGCGGATCAAGAGACAGTGGAAAATATGGCAAAATGGGGTCTTAATCTCGGATTATGCTTCCAATTGATGGATGACCTAATCGACATCACGGGAGACACCGAAACTCTGGGTAAGCCTGCTGGCTCTGATATAGTTCAGGGGAAGATGACTCTTATTGCAATACATGCAAAGGATAGTGGAGAAGATTTGCCAAATTTCGACAGTGTGTTTGGTTCTGGAGACTCAGATGCTGAAAAATTATCGAAGGCTGTATCGGAATTGGGGATGTCTGGATCGATAGAATATGCAAGAAGCAGGGCAATGCACCACCATTCTTTGGCTCACGAGTGTCTCGACGCCCTACCTAGTTCGCAAGCAGTTGAGGTCCTAAGAGAGTTGACTGACTTCCAATTGATTAGAATCAGCTAATCAATCGGTGTATTGGGACTCGCCGGGAATATCTTCTTTCAGTCCCTTCCTCTGTCTAATCTCACTCACTATCTTGTGGAAGAGTTCTGGGGGCACTTGGTCATATCCGGCATTCTCAGTATTCCAAACAGCCCTTCCTTGCGTTGCAGCCCTAATGTCATTTGAGAATCCGAATGATTCGGCGACCGGCATCTTTCCAATCACACATGTAACATCGTTTTCTACTGGCATGTCTTCAATCACTCCTCTTCGGGTGATTAATTGCCTGGTAATCCCCCCGGCCCACTCAGTAGGGGCATCTATCCTAATTTTCTGAATCGGTTCGAAGAGCACCGAATTGGCCCTCAGTAGGGCACCCTTCATTGCATTCCTTACTGCCGGGATCGTCTGAGCGGGTCCTCTGTGTATTGCATCCTCGTGTAACTTTGCGTCTACAAGTCTAACCATGACCCCTGTTAGTGGCTCGTCGGCTATTGGTCCCTTCTTGCATACGTCGTTAAATGCCTCAATGATCAGTTCCCTTGTTTCGTGGAGGTTCTGAATGCCCTTTGTATCGTTGACGAGGACTGTAGTGGCATTGATGGCGTATATCTTCCTCATCAGATCCTTATCCATTCCAAGCTCGCCGAACTTATTGCCGACCTCCTTGGCATCCTTGGTCCTAACCGGTCCGTCCCCCAAATCGCCCTCTCTCAACGCACTGATGACATTCTCTGGAAGTTGCTCCACTTCCACATAGAATCTGTTGTGCCTGTTAGGGGACTTGCCCTCGAAGGGCCTGCCCTTGTTGTCACTGCCTATAGACTCCCTGTAAACTACTATCGGATTACTCTGGTTTACTTTGATGCCCTGTTCCTCCTCCAGTCGATAAATCGTTATCTCGAGGTGAAGTTCCCCCATGCCAGAGAGTAGCGCCTCACCAGTCTCATGGTTTGTATCCACTGAAAGAGATGCGTCTGATTTGGCCAGACTTCGTAGTGCGCCGATGAATTTGGGTAAATCCTTCATTGATTTTGGCTCAATTGCCACCGTAACTACGGGCTCTGAGTAGTGCCTTATTGCCTCGAATGGGGTCTCGTCCTTGTCCCTTGTAATTGTGACACCTGCGGCAGCGCTCCTCACTCCGGTCAATGCCGCAATGTTGCCTGCTGATACTCCGGGAACCTGGATCCTGTCGCCACCCACCATCATGCTAACCTGCTGAACGCGCTCGGCCTTGCCGGCACCACTTGCCCAAACTGTCTCTCCCTGCTTGATTGTGCCCGAGTACACTCTTCCGACGGCAACCTCGCCTGCATGGGGGTCCATCCAAATCTTCGTAATCATCAGGGAAAGTGGCCCATCTGCGTCGCAATTGATCATTGTCTTGCCTACTTCTGAATCAAGATCTCCCTGCCAGATATTGGGAATCCTGTATTCCTGAGCAATTAACGGGGACGGAAGTTTTTCCACTGCCATATCGAGCAAAACTTCGTGCACTGGTGCCTTCTTTGCCAGTTCCTTCTGTTGCTCATTGTTACAATATTCGAAAATCTCAGGGAAGTTTACGCCAGTCTTCTGCATAAATGGGACAGTGATCCCCCAATTGTGGTATGCAGAACCGAAAGCAACTGTGCCCTTCGCGACGTCGACTTGCCAATCGGTCTTGTGCTGTTCGGGTGCGAAGGTCCTAATCAGATCGTTTACCTTCATTATTTGCTCTTGAAACCTAGCCATCATATCCTCTGGAGTTACTTGGAGTTCGTTGATTAGTCGGTCCACCTTGTTGATGAAAAGGACTGGTCGCACTTTCTCCTTCAGGGCCTGCCTGACCACAGTCTCCGTTTGAGGCATTGCCCCCTCTACAGCGCAGGTAAGGATGATGCATCCATCGACAGCCCTCATTGCTCGAGTTACGTCGCCTCCAAAATCTACGTGACCTGGCGTGTCGATCAGATTAATCAGATAGTCTTCCCCATTAACGCCATGAACCATGGATGCGCTGGCGGCATTGATTGTGATGCCTCGGGCGCTTTCTTGGTCATCGAAGTCCAATACTCGAGATTTTCCTGCTAGCTCTTCGGACATCATTCCAGCCCCGGCGATCAAGTTGTCCGATAGCGTAGTCTTGCCGTGGTCAATGTGGGCAGCAATAGCTAGATTCCTTATTCGCTCACGAACGTGCATTACCTCTGTAGCGCGCTTAATGTTGTCTTCCTTACGACCCATATTCTCACCCTGTATTTTTTCCGACCTGAAAACGGTTCATAAAGACAATTGACCAGTTTCAGGGAATGGGATTAATTGGGATAAATAACGACTCATCGGGCAGACGCTGCAATTCGCTCTACCTCGTGCCTCTTCCCTACTGCGAAAGAATTGACATCACCCTCTGATGCCTTTGATATCTCTGAGATGATTCCTTCAGTAAGTGACTTTTTGCTCTTCATTGTTGCAGAAGCAGAACCTATAGCAAGGTTTCGAAGTGCTACATCAAGCCTTCTGCTTGGTGAAGAGTCGACTGCTTTTGGCTGGCTGACGGCCCCAATTCTTACTCTGGTAGTCTCCTCACAAGGAGCTGCTTCAGTTATTGCATCAATGAATGTCTGAAGTGGGTTTGCACCACTCTTAGCATTGATTCTGTCAAATGCCTCGTCGAGAGATTTAGCACAGTATTGCTTCTTTCCGCTGTACTTGCCCGATCTCATTAGATTATTGATGAATCTCTCAGTAACAGAGAGGTCTTGCTTGCCGAACCATGCATTGGCATGACGTCCTCCGGTATGAGGGGCACCAATCATCTTCAGATTGACATATCGAGAAATTCCTGGATCGCTGCAAACCACCTCGCTTGCATCCCACTTTCCAAACACCATCGTACCAATACCGGCAATGGGTGCCTCGGTATTTTCAGTCTGGACTTCGGACTCGACGCTATTTTCTGAATCTTCCATTTGAAATCACCTCAGCGAACTGGTTTCTCCTTTCGACCTCTTACCATTTCGTCTAGTGAAACTCCATTGACCTTGATTACCTTGTACCTGACGCCGGGAAGATCGCCATAGGAGCGGCCTTTGCTTCCTCCGATTCCTTCGACCATTACCTCGTCATGTTCATCGATGAATGAAATTGCACCGTCTCCAGGTGCGAATGCAGTCAGCCTATTACCAGTCCTAATCAGGCTAATCTTCACTGCCTTCCTGATAGCAGAGTTTGGTTGCTTGGCTTCGAAGCCGACCTTTTCAATGACAATTCCCTTTGCCTGGGGACTGCCCCTTAGGGGGTCGTGCTTCAGGACTCCTCCTTGCTTTCGCTTGGCTTGTCTGTTTCGAAATTTCCTCTCCTTCCACCTGTATCTCTTACGATCAGACTTCATCTTCGAACCGGAAAATAGTCCTCGTCCCAAGCATACACCTCAAAATGACGACTCGGCGACCTACCATCCATTTATGATACTGACGGGCGCGCCTTACTGGATAATCGCACTGTGGATACTAATGCAAGCCTAACATTCAAGCGGCTTAGATTTCCGGGGCATAATGTGGGTTTCAGGGAACTTGTCGATGGCAGTCGAGAAATTGATACGCCAGTCAGCGTCAATTTTGACATGCGAGAAGTGTCTGAAACGTCGGAAAATGAATCGTTGCTGTTCAGCGACATTATTGAGGCTCCGGGGCACAGGGCAACGATGAACATACTTACTCGTCGGAGGCTTTGTGAAGCATTCGAAGTGGAGCCCGGAGAGCTGATTGACATTCTTTCTTGGGCAATGGAGAATCCATCGGAGCCAATTCTGACGGACAGCAGAAAGGCGCCCGTGTTGGATAATTCCATGGTTGAGCCTGATTTATTGGGGATTCCAATACCTTGGCACTATAGAGAAGATGGGGGGAGGTATCAGTCTGCTTCGATAATCATTGCACAATATGAGGGAATAAGAAATACTTCCTTCCATAGACAACTGGTTAAAGCCAAGGATTCCACTAGTGTTAGACTAGTCCCTAGGCACCTGAGAACAATGGTCGATAATGCTCACAAGAAAAACGAGGAGGTCCCTATTGCTGTTGTCAATGGCCCCGATCCGGTAGTCCTACTTGCAGCCGCAATGTCATTTGATGAGCCCCTAGACGAGTTAAGAGTAGCTGCAGCACTACATGAAAGATTGTATGGCTCCCAATTAGAAGTTATAGAGCTTGAAAATGGAATTGTTGTCCCGGCAATTTCTGAATATGCCATGGAAGCAAGAATAACAACCTCAACGGGTGAAGAAGGACCTTATGTCGACATTACCGGAACGGTTGACGATATTAGACTTGAGCCGGTTATCGAATACGATAAGATCCACCACAGGAATTCTCCAATTTTCCACGCCCTCATCCCTGCAGGGGTGGAGCATATGACGCTGATGGGAATGCCCAGGGCGCCGACCATCAAAACAGCAGTATCCGAAGTTGTTACCTGCACTGACGTATATCTCACGGATGGTGGTAGTGGATGGCTATCATCCGTCGTTCAGATCATCCCCGAGGAAAAAGGAGATGGCATGAAGGCCATTAAAGCTGCATTGGATGGTCATAAATCGATGAAACAAGTAATTGTGGTTGATGATGACATTGATGTAACTAATTCATCAAGAGTTGAATGGGCACTGATGACTCGATGGCAACCCGATAAGGATACGCTAATTCTTTCGGATCAAAAGGGATCCAGTCTGGACCCAAGTCGTTCATCCGATGGCACAACAAGCAAAATTGGAATGGATGCAACCATAGAGCCGGGCATTGATCGTTCGCCATATGAGTCTGTTCTGTAGAGAGGGGCTAATGAGAGGAGAAGACGCCTTTTTGTCCGAGGCACTACAGCACCCTCGAAGGAGTCTGGGAAATCGATATAGGAGCCAGGCTGAGAAGTTCCTAAGGATAATCGAAGATAATGACAAAAATCTCTCCTGGGCAGAACAGAGTGCCAAGCAGAGTGTGCTCTACGATTTCACGAATGAGGAAAATTGGAAGATCTTGATCAAAATCAAAGTATTGATGCGTGATTCTGATGGGGCCCGAGCGGTTCTAGCCGATCTCTTTTCAGTTCTAGGTCGAGATCCAGATTTAATGAGTCAATTGGCGGATAGGGACGTCATAGACTCTTGTGAAAGAATGCTCGATGCTGCCTTTTCCAATGACCCCCTAGATCCGGACAAATGGTGGGAAATGATTGGAAAGAAAAATGAGGGGATGGAGGCATTTTCTGAAAGACTGAGAGGACTTGATGTTTCAGATCAGAGAGCAAATATCCTATTCTCAAGAAGGCTGGAGAGAGTCAGGAGGGGTGGTTTGGAAGATGTTTTTCTTGAGTTGACGAGGATACTTCTTTCACAGCGGCCAATTAATCACGAGGCATGGGAAGAATTGGGCATGATGTACGAGAGGAGGTCTCAGTACGACGAAGCATGGCTTTGTTATGACCAGGCGAAGAGCGTTTTTCCCGATTCAACGGCAATAGAGCGATTCAAGGCCAGGATGGAGAAGATAGTGGATGGCAGGGGGAGTGAGCCTTGGAGGGCGCCCTCTATCTCAGACAGGGCTGCCTTTCTCGATAAACTGGGGAGTCTGACGAAAACTCAACAATTCTCGGAGTTAGAGGATGTCGGGGATGGAGAAGAACATGACCTATTCTCAAAGATTGAAAGGCTAAGATCTGATGGTAAAACTACAGAAGCGTTCTTTCTAGCCAGAAGGATGGCCGCCGAAGGGGCCGAGGGCGCTGAAGATAAAGTCGCTGAAATTTTGCAAGATTTGGAGGTTTAATTTGGTGTTTGTCGTTGTATGGGCGGTTTCTTCTCGGGAAGATGGGTGCTGGATTATGGTAAAGAATAGGTCTAGAGGATGGGAGTTTCCTGGGGGCCGAATGAACCGAGATGAGGCGCCTGAGGAAGCAGCACTGAGGGAATTATACGAAGAAACAGGTGTTCTAGGAACTGCAAAGGCAATAGATTCTGATTTGATCGAGGGGGGGCATGTGGTACTTGTCGAAATAGACATTCCAGTAAGTCCACAGCCATGGGAATCCATGGATGATGCAATACAGGAAGTTGGTTGGTGTCTACAGGTACCAGACAATTCGGCTTGGGGGGATGATGAGATAGAGCGGATTATCGATCATGACTGGAGTACTTCCATCAGCCTTGGGTCTTGAATCTCACTTCGCCTTTCTTCTATTGCTTCCCTCCATTTTGGTTCTTCGACGGTTTCGCTAGCATCCAAAACCAAACCTAAATCGTCTCTATTTTCACCAGAGACGTCTTTTAGAGCGTTTGATAGTATTAGCTCCACTGACTCCTTAATGTCTTTAGGATTTGACGGAGTCGTTGTCATACCTGGCTTTTCCCTGGGCTTTGCATCCGTAATCCGCTCATCCATAGTTGGAGAATCGGGGTCAATGTCGTCTAATGCAATGTCTAACCATTCCATGGCACAAACCACTGCCTCGGCAGGCAAATCTGATGATGAAAGCCTCCTCATTGCCATCCAGAGATGCCTCATCGCTGGTTCAAGATCTCCAATCGAGGATAGTATCCTCCCAGACTCTAACCGCGAAAGGCCAATCAGGTCGACGGGGTGCCCTGCATCCGAGGAAATATCCGCAAGCGTAACTAAGGCCATCATTCGCTCATTGGAATTTCGATGCCAAGAAGCAAGGTTTAGCAGAGAAAGCCCGTGCAGGGGCGATCCCGGGTTAACCGAGGCGAATCTATCGACGCACCAGCGTAGCTCGTTTCCCACGTTTGCTGGTTCAATCGCCCCCAGAAGGGCTCTTTCCATCCTAATCCAAGCTTCTGTCTCAAAATCCCTATCTTCCAGATTCCTTGATTCTTCCAGTATCTTCTCACTTAGTTCCAAAGCTTTCTCTGTATTTCCTTCGGAAAGTAGTGACTGGAATAAAACAGAGTTCGGAGTTTTGTTGTCTTTGGGAGCCGATTGTTTGCTCATTCAATATTCACGTCCTCTCGAAGCTCTCGGCCATTTCTTCGTACCTCTTACGGATGCTTTCCTCCCTCTCTACTAGTCTTCCTAGGTGCTCGTTTAGTGCTTCTTGGGCATCCTTCAACTCCGATTCCAATGAGTCACGATCATCGACCTCGAGAAGGATGTTCCCCAGGGAGCGGTAAACCGGCCTTTCAGGATCTTGATTGGAAAGCGCTTCTACGGTAATCCCGTACTCTGAATACTGGGAGGAGATTGTTTGTATCTGGTTCCTCAGAATCTGCAATTCCCTTGCCAAAGACTGAATTTCTTCGGCTGACACTTCCTCGCTGATTCTAATCGCCCCCAGATGTTGCTTCGAGAGACTGTTCGGATGCAATTAGTGCCCTCATTATCGAGTTCCACCTTGCTCGGATATCACTGAAGGAGTTTGCCGTCAGTGTTAATGAAATCTCATCTCCATTATGTGAGAATTCTGCCTCAGTAATTAGTGAAGATGAGAGTGGTCCGGAATCGCTGTGCTCCAATAGCAACTGCAGTGAAACCGAATCATTCCTCTTCTGTTGATGCATCTGAATCTCTCTCGGAAAGTTTCCTCTCGAAGTCAAGTGCCGCCTGCTGGGCTATTACCGTCATATCAGTAGCAGTGGCCCCTTCCATGGACCTCCTGACTATCCTCTTATTGGCGTCGCTGGCCCTTGTGTAGGGCTCCCATACACCTCCAGAGAATGTATAGTCGCACTTCCTGCATTCCCAGATCCCGGCTGCCTTCCTCCTGACCTTAGGGTAGTGGCAACTGGGACAGGTGTATTTCCTCGATTTCTTTGAAATTGCAGACCCGGCTCTTCGTCTTACGCTCACGCCGTACCTAGCACCAAATCTTGCAGTTGCGCCTGCCTTCTGAGTTCTCTTAGCCATAATTTAACCTACATCGAATCTAATATCTTTCTGAGTTCCTTGGTCCTTTCCTGAGCATTAGTCATGATTTCTGCGAATTCCTCGGCTGAGAAAATGCCCTTTAGACCCTTCTGAAGGGAGTGTACATTGTCGTCGTCTCCAAGGGTGATGTGGATCCTCTCATCCCCACCTAGTTCCTCCCTAGAACAGGCATCGTAGACAAAGCGTCCGCCAACTTTGTGGTATGAACACATTATTGGCGTCTTGGAAACGGGAAGAGCGTAGTCTTCGCCTACCTCGAAACGTTCTGCGGGTACAGTGGCGTTCCTGAGAGCAGCAATCCCGGCTAGGGCAAAGGCATCGAAAAGATTCCCATCATCAGATACTGCGAATAGGTCTAGTATTACCTGCCAAGCCTTCTCGCCCGGGATGATGCAAAGAGAATCGACATCTATACAACCTGATTCTCTGATTCCCCGGTCTACAACCCTTCCTAGCTCTATTGCCTCAGGACTGGGGGGTCCGGCTTCCCAATTTCTTCCGGCAATGGGGCGAACGTCGGCTGAACACATCAAGCCACCTTGATTTGGTCGGTCCGGATATGGCTGCATAATCTGGAACTTCACTCCTGCAAGGACTATTGTGTCCCCCATTCTAACCCTGGCCGAACCCTCAGCCCTAGGTAAAACAGAATGCTCAACTTCTAGATTTCTCCCTTCCCACTGTGATCTCCCATCTATTCTAGCATTATTCGCAGCTAGATCGGAAAGATGAGCGCGTAGGAGTTTTGGGACTATTGGGATTGTCATTGTGAGTCACCCCCTTTTAGTGCCTCTACCATCAAACCGTGGACCACCTGGGCGGCGTCCATGTTGTAATCCCATGCTTGCTTGAATTCTTCTTGGGATAGATCCCCATCCATCTGCAAGAATACTAACTCTCCAGAATTCGGGAGGATTCCCATCGGCAAGTCTGCTTCTCCGTAGTTGTCCTCTTCTTTGTTCAGATCGCAAACTACCACGTCATTTATCTTCCCGCTAGCAACACTGACAACTAAGTCAGTCATTGGAATTCCTGCATCGGCTAAAGCTACGGAGGCGGCGGTCAATCCGACACAGCGGGTTCCGGCCTCTGCTGACAATATCTCAATAGTAACTCTAATCTTCGAACGGGGGTACAGTTCTAGCAATACCACACTTTCAAGAGCGTCCTTAGTAACCTTGCTAATCTCCCTGCTTCGACGATTGAAACCTGGACGAATCCGGTCAGTAGTAGAGAATGGTGCCATGTTGTATGCAACATCCAGAACTGCCCTGTCCTGCCTCTGAATCTTACGTGGGTGGGCCTCCATAGGCCCGTATACGCCCACTATAGCCTCATTTGTCCCCCAAGTCATCCTGCATGACCCGTCGGCGACGGGAATGACTCCTGTCTCTATTGTGACTTCTCGGATATCCCCTGGTGAGCGCCCATCCATTCGCAGACCGTTCTCGTCGATCATTTGCACGTCTCCGTAACCCCCCATCAGTTCTCACCACCATTGTTTCTATCAGAAATTACTGAAAGTTTGTTTCTTACTTCAAGAATTCCATCGAGTTCTCCGTCGATCCACATCCGGCCGTTGTC
>CEUA01042103.1_pt1 | contig 13017 bp, 18 predicted proteins | sample 361541 | NCBI WGS metagenome assembly CEUA01 (sample SAMEA2623079, study PRJEB7988) | marine metagenome | isolation source: saline water (ENVO:00002010), including
TCAGTCATCACGATTAAATAGACTCCCTAAGACGGGCGGTCACAATAGGTGAGGCTTTGACGACATACAATGATATTCCTGCTGACATTCTAATTGATGGTCTAGTAGAGAAACTTTCTTCACTAGATTCTATAGTAGAACCAGATTGGGCTGCTTTTGTTAAAACTGGAACTCACAGAGAAAGGCCCCCAACTCAAGATAACTGGTGGACCATTAGATCTGCAGCAATTCTACGTAAGGTGGCATTCAAAGGTCCTATTGGTACAAATCATATGGCTCAAGAGTTTGGTGGCCCTAGGGATAGGGGAGTAAAACCTAACAGGGCAGCAGCAGGTTCTAGAAATATAGCCAGAACTATTCTTCAACAACTATCTGAATCTGGATTAATCATTAGTTCATTTAATAATGCAGGGACAGTTAATCTGGGCAAAATCTTAACTCCTGAAGGACACAAATTAATGAATGACGTTGCTCACTCTGTAAGAGACTTAGCAGAAGAAAAGTATCCAGGGCTTTCAAACTATTAATGAGGTGATTATTTGGCAAGAAATAAACCATACGCTAAAAAGAAGCGTTTAATAAAAGTAACAAATCAAAATAGGCGTGTACCTGTTTGGGTAATGCTACGTACTAATCGTAATACTAGTACTCACCCGAAAAGACATATGTGGCGTCGTTCTAAATTACAAAGGTGAGTATTATGGCAGAAGTTAGAGAGTTAACTATTCCATTGAGAGCAGCTTGGAGTGTAACAAGAAATCACAGAGCAAATAGGGCAATTTCTGAGATTAAGAAACATGTTTCTCAACATATGAAAAAAACTGATGATGAAAAAGTTTGGATTGATGAAGAAATAAATAAATTAATTTGGGCAAGGGGAGCGCAGAAACCACCACGCAAGATCAAAGTAGTATGTACGAGGGAAGAAGGTTTTAACATCTTAGAAGTAAAATTATTGGAGGAGTAATCATGGGAAATATTAGGCCATCTTTTATTAAAATAAGGGCATTAAGATTAGTAGATGATTATCCAGATAAATTCAATGGTGATTTTGAAAATAATAAAAAATATGTATCAATGTTTACCGACCTTGGTAATTCAGAAGGTGAAGAAGTGACAAATAAAAAAATGCGTAATTGGATTGCTGGATATATCACCAGATATAAACAACGACGGGTTGATTGAATTAGTTATGGGCGAAAGGTTAGATGTCCCCCTTCCTGAGTTTGGAAATAAATTATGTATAATCCTTGTCAAACCCCAATTTGATGGTAATATTGGTGCTGTTGCCCGTACAATGTTAAATTTTGGAATTACTGATCTACGTATCGTTGGTAGATCAATTACTTGGTCTGAAGAAACAAGGAATAGGGCTAAACATGCTCAAAGTGTTCTAGATAACGCTAATTCATTTTCTGATATTTCAGAAGCAGGTCATGATTGTTCTTTGATAGTAGGAACTTCAGGAAAAAGAGAATTTGGTAGTAAAATATCCTTTAGACATTTTAGTGATCCTAAAGAATTATCTGAAAGGCTAAATGATACTGATGGAAAAATAGCATTGGTTTTTGGCCCCGAAGGAATTGGACTTCTCAATGAGGAATTACACGAGTGTGACTTTTTATTATCTATACCAACATGGGAAGGATATCCAATAATGAACCTTAGTCATGCAGTTTCTATTGTATGTTATGAATGGTTTCAGAATACTAATAATATTTCCTCGGAGAGGCTATTATCTCCAGATTTAAGAAAACAACTTAGGGAAGAAATTCATAAATTATCTCAAGTTTTACCTGCAAAAAGTCATTCAAAAAAAGGTATTGAAGAGACTTTATTTAGGGTAATTCTGAGAGGATTGCCAAAGGATGATGAAATACATCGTATTTTGGGCGTAATCAAGAGTGCTTCAAAATCACTTAAGAACGATGATTAATATTCCAACTTGCCCAGGATTTAGGCGTCTCTCTGACATTAAATGACACTAATTTTAATTTATTATCATAAGAAGTTTTTATGTGACTATTTACTTTTTCAAACGCCCATTTTGCTAAATTTTCTGCAGTTGGTATAAATGGTAATATTACAGTTCTATGTTCCTTCCCCATAATTTCTAATGCTTCTATGGCCTCCTGATCACCTTCATAAACTAGAAAGGAATGATCAACTAAATCATGAATCTCATTATTCAGAATTTGCGAGATATCTGAAAAATCCATCAACATACCTTCTTCAGAAACACCCTTCTGCATGACTACATCGCCCTCAATAACAACCTCCCACCTATACCTATGGCCATGGAAATGTCTACATTTGCTTTTATGATTAGGGACTCTATGCCCTGTATCTGTTTCAACCCATCTCTTAATTCTAGTAACCATTTATTCGCCCTCAAAATCTAAACAAATTGAATTTATACAATATCTTGGCCCTTTTACTTCATGGAAAAGATGGCCTAGATGTGAATCACATCCACTACATCTAACTTCAATTCTTGTCATGCCATAGGAATGATCTTCTTTTTGTGTAATATTAGCATCTTCAATTTCCTTAGAAAAAGCTGGCCAGCCACAATCAGAATTAAATTTGGATTCAGATGCAAATAACTTCTTACCACATTCAGCACAATTGTAAACTCCATCTTTGAAGTGTTTATCATATTCTCCAGTGAAGGGACGCTCAGTTCCATTTTCTTTCATTACATGATGCCTTAATTCTGATTTAAGAGCACCAGATAAGACTTCTTCCCAAGAATTCACGTATTCTACGGGATCTTCTCTGCCAACTGCATGAAACGCCAGTATTCTTTCGACATCGGCACCACTAGTACCTGATGATCTACCATTTTTGTCTGGGTTATATGATGTATTTGTATTGGCAAAAACAGTATCAAAATCAAGTCCTAGTTTTTCACATGAGACTAAAGCATCTCTTAAGATGAATTCTTTATTTCCTTCAATATAAGGCAAGTGTAATGACACTCTTTCAGAATTCCAGTTGCCCAGTGCAAAAGATTCCTCTAATGATTCATAGAATTCAGGCCTACAATCTGGATATATAGCATGGTCTCCTGAATGAACTCCTAATGCTATTTTCACCTCAGTATCTTCTCTTAACGCAATACTTAATGCATAACCATACAATATAGAGGAAAATATGGCATTTCTATTGGGCACAACTGTCGATTTCATTTGTTCCTTCTCATAGTGACCTTTTGGAATTTCTTCACCACCTGATATCAATGATGAATGAAACATCCCCATTACACTAGACAAATTAGCTATTTTATGTTCAACTTCAATATCATTACTTATTAGATATTTTACATTATTAATAGCTCTATCAATTTCTATTACATGCTTTTGTCCATAATCGTATGTTACGCATGAAACCTTAAAACCATCTGCTAAAAGACGCATTAGCAATCCAGTAGAATCCATTCCTCCACTAAAGGCCATAACTGCTCTCACTCAATCCACCCCCATCCATTTATGAATTTGCAAAGAGAGTCTCCATCCAGGATTAGATTTTACTATTTTTTCTACTAAAGTAAAACTTTTTCCATTATGTTCAACGCTTTCATTTTCAAGATAGCACGGTTGGATGTAGTGATGTTCAAAACCTACTTTCAGATCATCGTAAAGTGAAAGATCTTGTCCACAATATACAACCTTTAACTCATCACCAGTACGCTGTTTTATGCTAACATTAGGATAAATTTGGTCTTTGGGTGAAACACATATCCAATCAATAATATCTGGAACTTTTATAGTTCCATTAGTTTCTACTGAAAGGTGTATGTTGTACTTCTTTAATTCTTTACCAATTGTATCGAGATCTTGCATACAAGGCTCCCCTCCAGTAAAGATAACTCTATCACAAGCGTATGAACGAACTTGACTTATTATTTCTGCTAATGTCATGTCTTTGTATGTTAAAAAATCTGTATCACACCATTGACATCTTAGATTACAGTTACCAAACCGAATGAATACATGTGGTACGCCTGTGTGAAATGCTTCACCCTGCACTGAGTGAAATATTTCCACAACAGGATAAATATTCACAGTTCCCTACTCCCTATCAATTGCATTAATTCAGAACGCGCTTCAGCCTTATCAAAAAATACGCCTCTCATTGCACTCGTCGTCATCACTGCATTCTGCTTAGATACCCCTCGGCATTGCATACAACCATGCCTTGCTTCTATGATAACACCGGCGCCTAATGGATTTAGGTTATCTACAATATCATCAACAACAGATTTTGTAATCCTCTCCTGATTCTGCAACCTTCTCGCATGTAATTCAACAATTCTTGCTAATTTACTAATTCCAACAATCCTATCTGTAGGTATGTAAGCGACATGTGCTCTTCCTCTAAATGGCTGTAAATGATGCTCACATGTGGAATGAAATTCTATATCTTTTAGAAGCACAATTCCATCATATCCTTCTGCATTAAATGTCGATGATAGAACTTCAGCAGACTCTTGATTATATCCAGCAAAAATCTCATCGAATGAATCTATGACTCTTTTTGGTGTTTTTTGCAAACCCTCTCGATCAGAATCGCCTTCTAAATATTGTAATAATTTTCTAACAGCCTCTTCTGCTTCTTGTCTTCTTATCTCTATCATTTTACCACTCTTCCATGTCTTGCATCAATTTCATCTAACTGGTCTAATAATTTTCTACAAGCTGTCCTTATTGCATCAGCCAAACTAATATACTTTTTATTATCTCCAACATGTTTTTTTAAATCCTCAATTATCTGCTGAGGCATATCTAGACTGACCTTTGGCATGATTTTGGGGGCATATAATTATTAATAAATATTATTATAGTAATATTATAGTAATATTATAGTAATATTTATCTCATTTCTTCTACTAACCGATCCAAATTTGGATATGTTTCTGACAATGCGGCAGCCTTGTCCTTCAATCTTGATAATTGATTCTTTATGTCATTTGGTTGAAGTCCCTGTGATAATAAATTAGATATTATTGATAAACCACCTTGTATCATCCCTGCATCTAAAAATGCATCATTAGAAATTTTTTCCGTGATTCTTAACATTTCTAGTGTTTCTGTAAGAAATAATATCTCACTTTCTAATACTATTGAATTAATATTTTCTAAATCTTCAAAACGTCGTATTAGTGTTTCCATATCATACCGTGATGACGTCTACTTTTGACTATTGTCAATCCTTTCTTCTATTAATTCTATTAATACTCCTCCTGTAGAAGAGGGATGTATGAAGGCAATAAGATTACCATTTGCTCCCTTCGTAGGTATTTCATTAATGAGGCTCACGTTCAACTTTTTCAATTCGCCTATGGTTTTGTTTATGTCATTTACAGAAATAGCTAGTTGTTGTATCCCAGGACCTCGTTTTTCAATAAATCTTCCGACCGGAGTATCTTCTCCTAAAGGCTCTAATAGCTCTATCTTTGGACCTTCAAATGCACTTAAAAATTTTATTTTTACTCCCTGTTCCTTTACTATTTCTTCCCCGGAATTAACAAAACCCAAAGCTTCCCATATCAAACTACTTTCTCTAATAGATTTTGTTGCAATTCCTATATGATCTACTTTTACATTTTCCATCTAAACACCACTTGGAGATATCCATGTTCCGAAAACTTCTCTCATTACTGAGTTTATTTCCCCTACTGTTGCCTCGGCCTTAACAGCATTGATTAGTGATTCCATAATATTTCTATCGCTATTACACACATCTCGTAATTCTTCTAAAGCTGTACTGACAATATCTTGATTTCTAGTTTTTTTATTATTCGTAACGGCATCAATTTGTTTTTGAGCATTATTTATGTCTAATTCTTGTGCTTCAATAGAATCAGAATCTTCCTCTTCATATTTATTTACGCCAATTACTTCGATATCCCTATTTTCCACATTTTTCATATGTTTCCAAGCACTCTCATGAATCATTTTTTGTTGATATCCCGATACTATACAACTCATTGAACCTCCGTTTTCCTCAATTTCTTTCATTATTACTTTGGCTTTTGCTATCATATCTTTAGTTTTATTATCTATCATTTCTGACCCAGATAATGGGTCTAAGATATCTGTTATTCCTATTTCTGACGCAATAATCTGTTGAGTCCTGAGTGCAAGAGTGGCCGCTTCCTGTGTCGGTAACCCTATTGCCTCATCATAGCTATTAGTGTGTAATGACTGTGTACCACCCAAAACTGCAGCCAATGCCTGATATGCTACTCTGATTGCATTAACCATTGGTTGTTGCGCCGTTAATGTAACTCCAGATGTCTGTGTATGAAATCTGAGCATTGATGATTTCTTATTTGTAGGATTGAAATTAGACATTATCTCATGCCATAATGTCCTAGCAGCTCTGAATTTACATATTTCTTCGAAGAAATTATTATGACATCCAAAGAAAAATGACATTCTTGGAGCAAAATCGTCTATGTTTAGTCCACTTCCTAATGCACATTTCGTATAATAAAGAGCATTAGTTAGAGTTAATGCTAATTCTTCAACGGCCGTACATCCTGCTTCCCTGAGATGATATCCACTTATTGATATTGTATTCCATTTTGGAGTATTTTTACTACACCATTTCATTAGATCAGTAGTAAGTCTCATAGAATGTTCAGGAGGGAATATGTATAATCCTCTTGCAATATATTCTTTTAAAATGTCATTCTGAACTGTCCCTCTTAGATTTGGACGAGGTATACCTTTTTCATCTGCAAGTGCTACATAAAGGGCCAATAAAGTTGTTGCTGGGGCATTTATTGTCATCGATGTAGAGACTTCTCCCAAATCAATATCCTTGAATAGTAATCTCATATCATTAATAGAATCAATCGCAACACCGACCTTGCCAACTTCGCCATATGATAATTCGTCATCTGAATCGAGTCCTAATTGCGTTGGCAAATCAAAGGCAACTGATAACCCAGTCTGTCCGTTATTTAATAAAGTGAGAAATCTTGAATTTGTTTCTTTTGCTGAAGAAAATCCTGCATATTGCCTCATTGTCCATATCTTTTTCCGATACATTTCAGGATATATTCCACTTGTATAAGGGGGTTCACCAGGCTTACTCGTGATATCCATGTAATCATCGGAGAGGCGATGAGTCATGAACAATGCGTTCAATGATGGTGCCCATGTGCCCCATGTGAATGACCATGTGATATTTCATCCTCATTTGCTTCTCTTATACTAATTACATCAACACTAAATTTCAAAGTTTTTCCAGCCATAGGATGATTGAAATCAATTTTTACAGTTTCTTCCAATATTTCACTTATTGTAAACTGCATTGGTCCTTGTTCACTTTGTGCCTGAAACATCATTCCAACTTCTAAATCATCTGGAAATTGTTCTTTAGGCATTTCTTGAATCGCATCCTCATTTCTTTGGCCATATGCCTGCTCTGGTAATAATGTAAATTCTCTATTGTCTCCTTCTCCTGCGCCTAAAAGCTCTTGTTCAAATCCTTCTATCATATTCTTATGTCCTACTAAGAATTCCATTGGATCTCTATCTTTACTTGAATCAAAAATCTCATCAGAATCTGGAAATTTACCTGTATAATGCACTGTAACTACTTTATTTTTTTCTACTTTCATATTTATTACCTTCTTATTGTATAATTTTCAATTACTTTTGTTAATGACTTGTGCTGATCTTCATTAAGCACACCTTCTTTCATTTTTTCATCGATATACTCCTTTGCTTCCTTTGTTGATTGACGTTCCCCTTTGGCCCAAATACTTGCCAACATATTAGATCGATATTCTTCAATTACATTTATTTCGACTAGTAAGGATCGCATTTCATATTTGTATTCCATGTGTTTACTTCGATCTAAACGTTTCAATCGTGTCGCAGGCTGGTAAGTTTTTTGCCTTGATCTTGGTTTGGGCTTTCTTGGAGCTTCAACAACCACTTTGGTTTTATTATCAGTTTCTTTAATTAGAGTTTTTTCAGTTGCTCTAATTCTACTTTTTTCTATCAATTCCATGGCCTTTGAGCTCGGTAATATTTGCTCATCTTCTTCAATTATTACCTCTGTCTTTTTTTGTAAACCGATACTTTTCTTCTTAGTTTTTCTGCCAAGAATATTGTCTTCTAGTATTTGTGTCTCTTCTGTGTTTACTTCTTCCGTAATTTTTGGTACTTCTTCTGCAATAGTATCTTCTTCTTTTTCTATTTGTATACTTTTCTTTTCCTTACTTTTATTTATGATAATCTCATTTTCACTTAATTTCTTAATTTCCTTTGCCTTCTTTAATCCAGTAGAAGGAACAGTATTACTAGCTTTCTGGGTTGTTTTCTGCCTGACCTTTCTAACAGGAGACTCCTTTGGTTTTTTTTGGGGTCTAGGAGGTATATTGCTACCGAAAACATTTCTCGGTGCTACTTTTGGCCTCCTCCTACGCTGCACTGTTTAATCAGTCTCCGTTCTTTCGGATTAATGGGGTTTGATAAGTCTTCTTAATTCCAAATTATATCAGTATGGTCTGTTCTCAACATTGGATTAATCGCACTATCACTCAATTTTGTATTATATCCTACTTTATGTAGCAGCCTCCCCAATTCTGCGATCATTGTACCATTATCTATACAAAATCTTTTTTCAGGCCAGTATGCTGTAGCACCTCTTTCTTCGCACATGATATTTGCCATTTCTCTTATCCTTGAATTGCATGCTACACCACCGCCCAATAACAATTCATTTTTACCTGTATGAGCCATAGCCCTTTCTGCAACTTCAATACATGAAGCAAATGCGTGTTCTTGCAACGACCAGCAAACTGATTCTAAAGAATCACCAGCATCAATTCTTCTTTCAGCCGCCGTTAACATGCCAGAAAAGCCTATGTCCATGCCTTGAACTCCATATGGGAGATTAATGAAATTTGCATTAATATCATTTTCCAATTCGAATTTTTTTGCTAAAATTTCTATTTCCGGACCACCTGGAAAAGGTATCCCTTGCGTCCTGCCGAATTTATCTAACATATTGCCTATGCCAATATCTAGGGTTTCACCCATCACTCTATATTTATTTCTAGAACTTGCTATCACTTGGGTATTTCCTCCACTGACATATAATAAAACTGGATCTTTACAACCAGTCTGATTCTTACCAATTTCAATATGTGCTATACAATGATTAACTCCTATTAATGGAACTTTCCATACTTCGGAGAGAGTCCTAGCAATGCTTGCACCAATCCTCAAACATGGCCCTAATCCAGGACCTTGGCTGAATGCAACTGCTTCTACTTCATTTTCTATAAACATCTCAGAAGATATCGCTTTCTTAAGTAATTCAGAAGCCATTAAACTATGATGGTCAGCAGCTTCTCTGGGATGAATTCCTCCTTCTTCTGGCCTAAATAAATTGGAATATGACTGAGATGGATTACCTTCCATATCGACCATCCCAAAAGATAAGGTATGAGCGGTACTTTCTATGCCCAAGACAACCCCTGTCATACTCTCCGGCAGGGGTATGCCTTTGAAGTATAACTGCTCCCACAAGTCATGAGTACCATCATTGTCAACTGTGGCGAAATTGCTCATTTATCCGTAGGAGACATCTCTGAACCAATCTCAGGATATGAAATGTTGGATAAAAAATCACTTGTTTTTCCGAAGGGAAATGCAATATTAATAAAAAATGGAAATATTTCATCAATAGACCAGAATGATGTTATATTGGATGAGTTTATTCCTTGGTATGATGAAGGAGATAAAACAAAAAATGGGTATAATATTATTGATGCTCGCGGTAAAGCAATTATTCCAGGATTAGTGGATAGTCATAACCATCTAGTTTGGTCGGGCGATAGATCAAATGAATTATCCCTGAGGCAGGCAGGAAAATCTTATTCAGATATAGCAAATCTAGGAGGAGGCATCAAAAAAACTGTTAAAAGTACTAGAGATAGTAATTTCTCCGATTTATTATCAAAGGCTAATGACAGATTAGATATTGCTGTAATGAACGGTACTACTACTTTAGAGGCAAAAAGTGGATATGGACTATGCAATGAGACGGAAGACTTGATACTAAGAGTAAATTATAATTTATCTAAAAACTCTAATTGTAATATATTCTCTACTTGGTTGGGTGCACATGATTTTCCAGATGACAAGAGCCGTTCACAATATCTAGAAGAATTGATTGACATACAATTACCAAATGTTTCTGAAAATAAATTAGCAAAATGGGTAGATGTTTTCTGTGAACCAGGCTGGTTTACAGTAGAGGAAACAGAAATAATTGTCAAAGCATCTCAAGAAGCAGGACTCAAGTCTAGATTACATGTTGATGAGTTTGTAGATTCAGGAGGATTAGCATTGGCATCAGAGCTCGGTTCAGTCAGTGGAGACCATGTTGCTTTCTCAAATGACGAATCTAGAGATTTAGCGACAAAATCTGGCACTATGCAGACATTTCTACCAGGTACACCTTATATTCTAGGCAAAGAAATAAATCTACCAATTCAGAAATGCATAGATGAATCATGGAATTTTTCTGTCGCAACAGATTTTAACCCCAATTATCCTTCGTTATCTATGCCATTCATTGGCAGCCTATTGTCTCATAGGTTACATATTGATCCTTTAGTTTCATTGATTGCTTCTACAAGAAATCCTGCTACAACAATTTTTGAACAAGATGAGATGAGAGGTTCACTATCAATAGGTTCTCCGGCGGATTTAAACATAATCCATTCTTCATATGTTGATGGATGGTGTCAAACACCGGGAATTAATCCAATTAGTAAAACTATGATAAACGGAGTTATTGTAAATTCAAATAAATCAATATAAATTTAATGAAAAATATTTATAGTTTTATAGTTATATATAACAATATTCAAAATACTATTTTAGATCTTTTTTATTCATTAATTATCAATATCTATTCTAGTGTCAAAATAATCGCACATCTAAGTTCTGATAATCATAGTTATCAGAAATAAATTATTACTATATTAGAATAAATAGCATGCAGTATAACGTTTTTACAATTTTTTCTATTTTTTCCTCTTTAGACCCTATGATAGGGTTCAATATTGATAAACTAATCGCAGTGCATGGTTGAAATATACAGTGGCCTTTGTTTGAAGTGTAAATCATATGGAATAATAGCTGATGTAAAGTTGATCAAGATGCAAAATGGTAGAACAAGAGCAGCAGGTTTCTGTTCGGAGAAGAATTGTTCTGGTAAAATATCTAAAATAATCTCTTGAATTTAATAATATTTAGAATCCTTCATTTGGAATGCCAATGTCGCAAGAGCACCTAGGGCTCGTGGTCTAGGGGTTATGACGCCACCTTGACATGGTGGAGATCGCAGGTTCAATTCCTGCCGAGCCCACCAATAGTTACAAAACTAATATAATTAATTATCAATTAGTAAGATATTCTTAATTTTCCAGCACCTTTAGATTTAACATTCATGATTTCTAAATTCTCTAAGATACCTATGGAATCAACATGTGTCCCTCCACATGGACATAAATCAATATCTTCAATTTCTACTACTCTTAACTTGTCAATAGACTCTGGAATCCTATGTAAAAAATTTGTATGCCTCATTTTCTCATGTGATAGTATAGTTTTTCTATCCCAGTCATATACATTGACGGCCGCATTTGTTGAGATTATGTCCTTAAAACTTATTTCTAAATCTTCAATATTAAATTTATCCCTGTCAGGAAATTTTAGATCTATTCTAGTATATTCAGAGCTAATCTGATTCCCAACCGTTTCTGCATCAAACAAATCATTTGCTAATGCAGATACTATGTGCTGAGTAGTATGCATTTTAGCATTTTTATTACGAATTTCTTTGTTTATAACACATGTAATTTGATCGCCTAGATTAAATAACTCAGCAGATTCTACTGGATGTTTAATATAATCTCCCGGCAATGTTTCCAATAACGCTGATTGTGCATTTTCCGATTTAATTAATCCAACATCACCAGGTTGCCCGCCTCCTCTGGGAAAACAGTATGTTTCTTTGAGCATCAAAAAACTATCTTCTATGTCTATTATCTCAGTAGTAAAAGGTTGAGGATTTGTACCTGGATGATATTTCAAATGTAATTTTTCTTGCATTGATTCACCTGAATAAATTAGATAACTCCCCTGATAATAAATTTCTTGAGACTTTTTCACATTCTTCCGTCATTGATCTATCCTTATTGAGTGGTTTCACTAATGAATTAACCCACTTTTTAATGTTCTCTACTCCTTTCCCGGAATTTTCCTGTATCCTATTAAGGGCTTCATTGGAACATATTAACTCATTAGACAATACTTGAGAAAGATATTTTGTTGCCAAATATGTCCTATATGTACCAGTGGCACCCATAGAAACATGATCTTCTTTTCCATTACTTACTGGAACATTTCCTGTCGATGCCGAATTAGAAAGTATTTTTAGTTCTGAAATAAGAGCAGCAGAAACATATTGTACTATCATTAGTCCACTTTCCAAACCTTCTTGATTAGTAAGAAATGCATTTTGTCCACTCCACCTTGGATCTAATACTTGATTTATACGTCTTTCAGAGATGGATGCTAATTCATGACAAGATATGGCTAAATAATCACTCATCATGGATAAGTTTTGACCATGAAAATTACCGCCACTTATTACTTCCCAAGAGTCAGTACCTGGGAATACTAGTGGATTATCAGTAGCACTGTTTAACTCTATTTCTAACATCCTCCTGCCTTCTCTGATAATTTCTATTACAGGGCCATGAACTTGTGGGGAGCATCGGAAAGAATACGCATCTTGTACTCTATCGCATCCAATATGGGACTTGTTAATATCCGAATTTTTTATTAAACCGAAAATTCTAGCTGCAGATATCTTTTGCCCTGGATGTGGTCTAGCATCATGTATCTGTGAGTTAAAAGGTGCATGTGATCCTTTAATTGCCTCCAGAGAACACGCCGTAGAGGCGTCAGCAGC
>CEUA01055092.1_pt1 | contig 12994 bp, 14 predicted proteins | sample 361541 | NCBI WGS metagenome assembly CEUA01 (sample SAMEA2623079, study PRJEB7988) | marine metagenome | isolation source: saline water (ENVO:00002010), including
CTTCATTCATTTACTCCTGCAATAAATCATTATATAAGAAAGGAATTAAATTTCAAAACTGATATAAAATATAATATGTTTGGACCAGTACACCCATGGAATAATGACAATGACAATACTAGAGATAATTTGAGACAAGCCATGGCTCAAAATCCCTATTTAAAAGTATTATTTCAATCAGGGTATTATGATGGAGCTACTACATATTTTAATGCGAAATATACTATGTGGCAAATAGATCCTAGTGGTAAAATGAAAAATCGTTTTTACTTTAAGGGTTATAGAAGTGGCCACATGATGTATCTTAGAGCAGAAGATTTAATAAAATCAAATGAGGATATAAGGGAGTTTATTTTAAATACATCATATCCTAAAAAATCGGCTAAATATTAATCAAACATCACAGATTTTAACAGCCTCTTCAAGAGATAAAATACCTTTTCTATCCTTGTTTTTAGGTATAAATTCTTGCGCTACAAATCCTTTAAAGCCAGTTTTTAATATAGCTTTCATTATAGCAGGATAGTATAATTCTTGACTTGAATCAATTTCATTTCTACCAGGAACTCCTGCTGTATGATAATGGCCAATATATTTATGATTTTTTGAAATAGTTCTTATAACATCTCCTTCATCTACTTGCATATGATATATATCATATAGTAGTTTAAAATTCTTTGAATTTAAGCGCTTACATAACTCAATACCCCAGTTAGAGTTATCACACATATAATCTTTATGATTAATCTTTGAGTTCAAAAGTTCCATGTGAATTATAACTCCAAACTTTTCTGCTTCAGGAAGAATTTTACTCAAACCTTCAACACAATTTTCAAGTCCCTGTTTATCTGTTATATCTCTTCTATTTCCAGAAAAACAAATCAAATTAGTCCAATTCGCATCAGAGACTAACTTAATATGTCTTTTATAATGAAAAATTAAATCCTCATGATATTTTTTATCACACCATCCATTAGTTAAACTTCGAGTTGATTTACCTTCTAAATCTCCGTAACACATAGTTGAAATTAAATTATGTCTTTTTAAAATATCCCACCCTTCAGCTCCTATCAAATCAATACCAACTAATCCTATTCTTTTTGCCTCTTTAACCAAATCTTCTAATGGTAAATTATAACACCACTCACAAACAGAATGATTAATATTTCCTTTTAATAAATTCATTTTTTTATTTTTTTCGTTATTTGAATAAATATTAGTGTTAACAGATAATGCCGCCACTCCAGTTGCAACTGTTTTTATAACTTCTCTTCTAGAAATTTTATCCTTACTTTTCATTATTATTAAATTTAATTATTTTTTTCCCAATTCCAAGAGCTAGCTATAGAGTCTTCAATTGTTAATTTTGATCTCCATCCTAATATCTGTTTAGCTTTGGAACAATCAGAATAAGATGCTGCTACATCTCCCTGTCGCCTTGAAGTAATTGTATATTTTATCTTTATTTTAGTCACTTTTTCAAATACATCAATTATTTGAAGAACAGAGTAACCCTGTCCAGTACCAATATTAATAACTTCAAAATTATTTTTATTTTTAGAATCTAAAATATATTCTAAACTTCTTATATGGGCCTCTGCTAAATCCATAACATGGATGTAATCTCTAATACATGTTCCATCTATTGTTGGGTAATCGTTACCAAAAACCATTAATTTATTTTTTTTTCCAATTAAAGTTTGAGTTATAAACGGAATTAAATTTTGAGGCTCACCATTTGGAAGTTCTCCAATTAAACTTGACGGGTGAGCACCGATAGGATTAAAATATCTGAGAATAACTGATTTAATTAATGAATTCGATTTTGTTGTATCTCTAATAATTTCTTCACAAATTTGTTTTGTTTTTCCATAAGGAGAAAAAGCTTCTTTAATAGGAGCATCTTCCTTAATTGGAAGTGAATCTGAATCTCCATAAACTGTAGCTGAAGAACTAAAAATTAATGGTATTTTTAGTTCTTTAATAAACTTAAAAAGTGTTATAAATCCTAATACATTATTATCATAATATTTTAATGGATCCTCGACACTTTCCCCAACAGCTTTATATGCTGCAAAATGAATAACTCCTGTAAAATCTTTATGTTTAGAAAAAAGAGACTCCATCTGATCAAAATCTCTAACATCTAACTTTTCAAAAACAGGAGATAAATTAGTTATTTTCTTAATACCATCTAAAACAGAAATAGAACTATTGTCTAAATTATCAACTATTACAACTTTATATCCTTTTTCTAATAATAAAACCGATACATGAGAACCTATATATCCTAAGCCTCCTGTAACTAGTATTTTCAATTTAATTTATTTTTTATACTTCCCATCCTTGTCTATAATTTCTGGTAACAAATTGATTAGCTTCATCAAGATTGGTAATTTTCATATTTGCAGCATCCCAAAGTAATTTTTTCCTTCCTAACCAAACAGGGCTACCCCACATTCCTTTCTTTTTAGAATCTTTTAAAAGGTAACTTCTAACTGCTACGTTTCCTAATAAAACAGACTCTGTTAAAGGGCCTGAAAAATCAAATGAAGAAGTTAAATTATTATGTTCTTTACTATTAAATCCAGCCTTGCATGCATCTACCCATTTTCTTTGATGACCAAACTCTTCTTCATACATTTTCATCATTGCATCATCTACTTTACCCTCAACCATCAAATCAGAGGTATGAAGACCTTTTTTAGTGGGAGATTCTCCCTTAACATATAATATTGGATTGAGAGCTTTATCATAACAAGAAATTATTCCTTTATCTCCAATTATCATTACTCCTTCATTGTCTATATCAACACTTGAAGGGATTAGGTCAGGATGAAAAGGTTTAATTCCGCCATCAGACCATGTCATTTTTATTGGAGAATTACTTTTTTTAGTTGAATCAAAACTCAATTGAACAACAGATGAAGGAGGGCAACCTTCAGGAATATATTCAGGAGACCACATTTTTGTAAAAACAGTACCTATACTGCATTCAACATCTTTAGGATATTTTAAGTCTAATAACTTAAAAGGTATATCCATTAAATGGCACCCCATATCTCCGAGAGCTCCAGTACCATACTCCCACCAACCTCTCCAGTTAAAAGGGTGTAAATTAGGAGTATAGTCTTTATTTTTTGCAGGACCTAACCATAAATCCCAATCAAGTTTTTTTGGTTTTAAAGCGGAGTCAGGTTTTGGTGGATGAATCCCTTGGGGCCATACTGGCCTAGAAGTCCAAACATGAACTCTAGATACAGAGCCTATTTTTCCTGAATCAATCCAATCTTGCATAATATCTTGATTAGGATTAGAAGCCCCCTGATTTCCCATTTGAGATACTAATTTTTTCTTTCTTGCAAGATTTGTTAGTAACCTCGCCTCTTTAATATTATGAGTTAATGGTTTTTGAATATATACATGTTTTTCCCTTTCCATAGCATAAACAGCAGCAGAAACGTGAGTATGATCAGGTGTAGATATTGTTACAGCATCAATATCTTTTTCTTTATCTAACATTTTTCTAAAATCACCATAGAGTTTTGCCTTAGGAAACTTTTTAACGGTTTTTGCTGCATCTCCTGAAAAATCTACATCACATAGTGCTGTAATATTTTCTCTTCCATTAACTGAAGCATTTGAAATATCACTTCCTCCTTTTCCACCAGCAGCAATAGCAGCTATATTAAGTCGGTCACTAGGAGAAATAAATCCAGGACCACCTAAAACATGTCTTGGAACAATAAATACAGATGATGCTATTAGGCTCTTTTTTATAAAATCTCTTCTTTTATTTTTTAGATTTTTATTCATAATTATTAGAATGTTATTAATACTTTTTTAAAATTAGACAAATAATTTATTAAAGAGTTTATTTTTTATTTTCTTTTAACCAATTTTTTACACGTAAAATTGAATTTTGTTCAATATCTTTCCAAAAAAGGTTTATATCAGCAAAATGATAGTTCTTTATATATGACATTAAAAATCTATTAGGAACTTTTGGTAAAGTTGTCCATAAAAGACCATCAACAACTTTAACAGAAACACTCTTTGGATATATTTTTTTGTTTTCAAAAAGAAGACCTTTATGCAACAAAATATTTCCTTCTTTTTCTTTATTCCAAGTTATAGGGTTTGAACTAATACTTCCTTTAAACCATGATTCGTATTTCTTAGGAAATTTTCCATATTTAAATGAATTCCAGCTAACAAAGCCTCCTATCTCCTCAGCATAACTCATAGGCTTTATATTTTCAAACTCGTCCTTTTCTATTGATGTTCCTATTAAATAAGCTCCAACTAGTTGATTTTGTAATGGTTTTCCATCAAAAAATTCTTTAATTAATCTTTTTGCATGAAGACTTCCTTGACTGTGAGATGCAATAATTACGGGTTTTCCTTTATTGTAATTTTTTAAATAGTATTTAAATGATCTTTTTACATCAATGTAAGCTACTTCCCATGCTTGTTTACCTTGACTTGTATACCTTTCATCAAAAATTCTATAATGTGTCTGCCTGTAAAAAGGCGCATATAAATTAGCACTTTTAACCCATGCAGAAGCTTGATAAAGAATTGCTTTACTTATTACTTCGTTTCTATATTCTTTATTCCAAATATTTGCATTCCAAGAATTATCTTTTTTATCAAGTAACAATGTAGGGTATAAATAAAAAACATCTGCATCTTTTTCTTCATATTTTTCAGTAACCATTTCTAAAGAAATAGGATATTTTTTAGGTAAACAAGCCCAACTTAAAACATTAGCATAATTAGGAGCTTTAGGTGTTTTAGCTAAATTAAAATCAGTTGTAGAATAAATTGACTTACAACTAATAAATAGAATTGAAAAAAAATAAACAATACAAAGTCTCATTAAATTCATGTTCTTTTTTTACAATGATGAACTAAATTCATACATCTTTTCATTAGTTAAAATTACACTAGATTTTTTTTTAATCAAAAAAACAAAATAATCACCATTCTCTTTCGGAATCTAAAGCATTTGTAGCATCTATTTCTTCTTTAGGAATTACTTTTAAAAAAGAAGGGTGTTGTTCAATTGAATATTCTATCTTTTCTGTTATGTTATCTATACTATCTTTATCATAATTAATAATTAAAGGTTCTTTAATAACAAAAGATTGCAAAATTCCTCTTTTCTTAATCATTAGACCTCTTTTATCAAATGATCTTCTAAATCCATCTATAACTATTGGAATAACTGTAGGTTTATATTTTTTTATAATATGGACAGTTCCTTTTCTAATTGGCTTAAATGGTTTTGTAGTTCCTTGGGGGAATGTAATTACCCAACCATCTTTTAATGCTTTCCCAATATTTGAGATATCACTCATTTTAACTTTTCTATTAATTTCCTTTCCAGATTCCCTCCATGTTCTTTGTATTGATATAGATCCTGCATAAGACATTAATCTAGGAATAATTCCAGATTTCATGGTTTCTTTTGCAGCAATAAAATATATATTCAATTTTGGATTCCATATATATCCGACATTTTTTATTGAATCAATTCTTCCGCTTAAGCTAGCATTAAAAACATGAAACATTGCTACAACATCTGCAAAATAAGTCTGGTGATTTGAAACAAATAAAACATTTTTATCTGGAAGATTTTTTATGATTTCTGAACCTTCAATTTTCAATTCATTAAAACTTCTATATCTTCGATGAGTCATAAATCCAAAACACCTAATTATCCATTTTTTTATAATTAGATAATGTCCAAAAGGGTTTTTCTTTATTAAATTCATTTTATTAAAATCAAATATAAAATATTAATCAGCAGATAAATCAAGAATAATTTTAAATTCTTTAAGTATCATGGCAGTAGCACCCCAAATAAAATTATTATTTATTTTATAGCCTGGAACTAAAACGTTTTTTAAATAAGCATTTGTTACCTTTTCATTAACTTTTTTTAATAAAATTAAATCCTGAACTTTCATAATTATTAACTCTGCAACTTCTCTTTTATTAATTCTAAAATCTGGATTTATTTCTGCATATGCAATATATGGTGTAACTAAAAAATTACTTGGAGGGATATATAAATTTTTTAATTTCTTTATTTTTCTAATAATAGATAAGTCAACACCAAGCTCTTCATTTAATTCTCTTTTAGCTGTTTCCCATAAACTTTTATCTTTGTAATCTTTTTTTCCTCCTGGTAATGAAATTTGACCTGAATGAACACCTTCATATACTTGCCTCCTCATTAAAGGAAAGGAAATATTTCCAAAATTATCTTTAAAACAAAAAATAATTACAGCCGCTTTTTGATATAATTTGTTATCATACTTATTTTTATCTTGACTTCTTCCTGAAGGTATTAGATCATTTTCAAAATCAGGTGATATTTTTATTTTTTCCTTTATTTTTAATATAAAATTTGAAAAAGATCCTGTTTCCATGTTTTTAAAAAAAATTAAAAATATCATTTTTATTGTAATTCTTTCATATGGATGTAATTACAACAATAGTAATAATAAAGAAATAAATGTAATTGAAAAGAAAAAAATAAAAAGAAATAAATCTAATTTTAAAAATGATTTAATAAATAAATCAGAAAATTTCTTTTTAAATGAAAAAAATTCAATTCCTTTTTTCTATCAATATGAAAAGGAAAACAAAGAAAATAAAGTAAGAATAATAACATCTTTTGGGAATATTGAAATTGAATTATTTAAAAACACACCCTACCATAGAGCGAATTTTATTTATTTAATCAAAAAAAAATATTTCAACAATACTACATTTCATAGAGTAGTTAAGGATTTTATAATACAAGGAGGTAACTCGGATAGTTATGATATATCTAAAAAAAGATCTATGATTGGGAAATATCTTCTTCCTCCAGATACAAAAAAGGGGTATTCACATCACAGAGGTATTATTTCAGTGCCAAGTAGTGAAATTGACAATCCTCATAAGCTTGCATCCCCATATGAATTTTTTATTGTTGTTCAAAAACCTGGAGCTTATCATTTAGATGGAGATTACACAGCTTTTGGGAGAGTAATTAAAGGAATGGATATCGTTGATAAAATAAATAAAGAAGAAATAGACAAAAGAGAATCTCCTATTCATAATGTTTATATGAAAATGGAAATAATACAATAATATTTTCTTATTATATTAGTAATATTAATAAGATTTCATTATGACTATAATACAGCTTGAATACGTTATAGCTGTCTCAAAATATGGAAGTTTTACAAAAGCATCTGAAAAATGTAATGTAACTCAACCCACGCTTAGTATGCAAGTTCAAAATCTTGAAGAAGAATTGAAAATAAAAGTTTTTGTAAGAGGCACTAAACCAATTCAATTGACAGCAGTAGGAAAAAAAATAATCGAACAAGGTCAAATAATTGTTGAAGAAGCTATAAAAATGAAAGAAATAGTTTCATATGAAAAAAATTATGTAGGAGGAGAATTCAAATTAGGAATAATTCCATCTGTTACATCAATTATCCCTTTATTTCTTAATAAATTCAATAAAAAATATTCTAATGTTAATTTGAAAATTGAAGAATTAAACTCTTATATCTTAATAAGTAAAATTCTATCGGGAGATATTGACGGAGGAATTATATCTAGTCCATTAAATAATGACAACATTAATGAGATCCCATTATATTATGAACCTTTTGTAGCGTATGTACCTAAAAAAAATAATCTTTACGAAATCGAAAATCTTAAAATTGAAGATTTAGATTATTCATCAATTCTAACTTTAAATGATGAAAGTTGTTTTACAAAACAAATATTTAAATTATTTAAAAATTTTAATAAAAAAATAGATTTAAATACTGGAAATTTTGAAACATTAATTCAACTTTCAGATCAAGAATATGGAATAACAATAATACCTCTGTTGTACTCTAAAAATCTCTCTAAAGAGAAAATAAATCAAATTAAATATTTTGAACAACCTCAACCAGCAAGAGAAATAAGTATAATTTATTCTAAAAAAAAATTAAAAAGTCCAATAATAAATGTCATATCAAACCTAATTGAAAAAATTTCCAGAGATCATATTAAATCAAATGACGTAAAAATCATTTCTCCAATTTAATAATGTAATAGATTTAATTTAAATCTTGTAAAACATTATTTTTTTTAGCATATGCCTTGACCCATTTATTTAACAACAAAGTATCTTCATAAGATAAGTTCTCATAAGCTTTATTTAACTCTTTACGAAAAAGAACAGAATTAAAACTAACTTTTCTTAATATAAACTTGTAATAATATAAATTTCTAGACATTATTTAAATAATTAAACAACAATTTATATTATTATATTAATATTTAGTGTTGTGAAAATGTTAAAAAATATAATTAAAAATATTTTAGATAACGCTGAAGAGTAATTTATAATCTATAAATACTATATTTGCCAACAATTTCGGGGTGTAGCGTAGCCCGGTCATCGCGCCTGCTTTGGGAGCAGGAGGTCGCAGGTTCGAATCCTGCCACCCCGACTTTTTTAAAATCAAAAAAAAGTAAAATTTCTTAATTTAAAAATTATAATATTAGTTTAGTACAACATATTTTCGGGATGTGGCGCAGCTTGGTAGCGCACACGCATGGGGTGCGTGGGGTCGCAGGTTCAAATCCTGTCATCCCGACTTTTTAAAAAGAATCCAATTAAAAATGGGGGTTAAAATATTTTATATTGAAGATCAAGCTAATGGAAATTTCAATAAAGGGGAAATTCTTGAAAAAAAACCAATCGGGTTTCCTCAAGATGGTGGAAAATTGAAACCTTATTCTAATTTATTCTACTGGGCACACGCTTGGACACCAAATAAAAAAAGCACTATTGGTCTTCATCCTCATCAAGGTTTTGAAATTTGCAGCTTCATTTTAAAAGGAAAAATAAATCACTTTGACACTAAACTTAATAAATGGATTTCTCTCTCTAAAGGTGACATTCAAATAATTAGATCAGGAAATGGAATTTCACATTCAGAAGAAATAGATTATAAATCTGAGATTTTTCAAATTTGGTTTGATCCAGATATTTCAAAATCATTAAAAAAAGAAGCATCATATGATGACTATAAGTCATCTGATTTTAAAAAAATTATATCTAAAAATAAAAATACTAAAGTAATAATGGGAGAAAACTCACCGATGAAAATGGATAGTGAAGGAATATTAATTAATGAATATGAATTTCAAATTGGCAAGCATAATTTATATATTAAAAAAAAATCAATTCATTCAGTTTTTATTCTTGAAGGAAAAATTAAACAAAAATCGAATTTTTTAACTAAGGGAACCTTTATGAAAATTGAAAATATAGATTTTTTAAATCTTGAAGTTCTTGAAGACTCAAAAGTTTTTGAAATCATCTCGCCATTAAATCCCTCTTACAAAACTTATTCTAATAATAGATAAGGTTCTAAAACATAAAATTAATTAACTGACCAATAATAAAACCTATTAATAAAAATAGTTCAAAAATTGACATTAATTTATTTGATATTAATTGTAAATTAGTTGTCTAAAAAATCATTATTATGAAATATCTAAACTTTACTTTATTTCTTTTTTTTATATCAAATATAAGTTGTGCTCAAGAAAATTATCCCCCAATTGAGACTCCAAAAAACATAAAATACACTTATGAAAAAATAATTGAAGATATAGATGTAGCATGGGGTCTAGATTTTATTAATAGTAAAGAATTTCTTATAACAGAAAAATCAGGGAAATTATTTAAAATTTTAAATAATACAAAGACTGAAATAAGTGGTTTACCTGAAGTTTATGTTAGAGGTCAAGGTGGTCTTTTAGATGTAGCTTTACATCCGAATTTTAATGAAAATAATATCATTTTTTTAACTTTAAGTTCTAAAATTGGAGATGGAGATGGAGGGAATACAGCTCTATATTCAGCTGAATTAAATGAAAACTCTTTAGATAATTTAAAACTTTTATATAAAGCTTTTCCAAATTCTAAAAAAGGTCAGCACTTTGGATCAAGGATAGTTTTTGATGATAAAAATCATCTGTTCTTTTCAATTGGTGATAGAGGAAATAGAGATGTAAATCCTCAAGATCTAACTATTGATGGAGGTAAAATTTATAGATTAAATTTAGATGGAAGTATCCCAAATGACAACCCTTTTATTAATGATTCAAATGCAAAAAAAGCTATTTATTCTTATGGTCATAGAAATCCTCAAGGAATGGCAGTTCATCCAAAAACAGGAGAAATATGGGTAAATGAACATGGGCCCAGAGGTGGAGATGAAATAAATATAATTGAAAAAGGAAAAAATTATGGATGGCCTATAATTACATATGGGATTAATTATAGTGGGACAACAATTACAGACAAAAGAACTCTTCCTGGAATGGAACAGCCTTTTTATTATTGGATACCGTCTATAGCACCAAGTGGAATGACTTTTCTAACTTCTAATAAATATAAAGGTTGGAAGAATAGTCTTTTTATTGGCTCTTTAAAGTTTGAATATCTTGAAAGATTAGTAATCAAAAACAATAAAATTATAAAAAGAGAGAAAATTCTTGATAAAATAGGAAGAGTTAGAGATGTAAACCAAGGGCCAGATGGCTATTTATATGTTAATGTTGATGGAAAAGGAGTTGTTAAAATTATTCCTAAATAAATGAAAATATTTTTTTTTGCATACCTTCTATTCATAACCTATTTATTTAATTTTATTCAAAAAGAAAAATCTTTTGAGCAAAGTATTTCTGATGGAAAAATGATTTATGAAGATTTTTGCATTCAATGTCATTTAAACAATGGTGCAGGCATAGAAAAAGTATATCCACCTTTAAATAATTCCGACTATTTACTTGAAAATATTGATAAAAGCATCTATTCAATAAAATATGGTCTGAAAGGAGAAATAATTGTCAATGGAATAAAATATAATGGGGTAATGATTAATCAAGGACTTGAAGATGATGAAATTGCTGATGTGATGAATTACATAACTAATAGTTGGGATAACAATTTAAATATTCAAATAACAGAAAAAAGGGTAAATGAATTAAAAAAATGAAATCTAAAAAATACATTTTCACCTATATTATAATTTTAATTTTATTTCTAGTTTGGATGTTTTTTTTAGACACACATTCATGGTTAATTCATAATGAGTTAAATAAAGAAATAAAAAAACTGGAATTACAAAAAGATGCTCTAGAAAAAATTATTGAAGAAGATAAAAAAGAAATAAAACTTTTAAATAACCCTGATAGTTTAGAAAAATTTGCAAGGGAAAAGTATAGACATAAAAAAGAAAATGAAACAATTTTTATAATTGAAACTAATGATTCTGTTAAGTGAAAATTTTTTTAAATTTTGTTTTTTCTATATTCAATTATAAATAGTTGTATTTTTAAAAAAAGATAATAGTTGACTTTTTATGGGAAAGATTTTAGCAATAGCTAATCAAAAAGGTGGAGTTGGAAAGACTACAACTGCAGTTAATTTAGCTGCTGCTCTGGGTGTTTTAGAAAAAAAAGTTTTATTAGTAGACGCTGATCCTCAAGCAAATGCTACCTCTGCAATTGGATTTTCAGTTACTCCAGAAAATCAAGGAATTTATGAGCTAATTTTACAATCAGTAGAAGTTTCAAAAATAATTATTAAAACAAAAAGTCCTAATGTAAAATTAATTCCCTCACATATAAACTTAGTTGGTGCAGAAATTGAACTTATTAATAAAAACAAAAGAGAATTCATGCTTAAAAAAGGGCTTGAAAAAATAATTGATGACTATGACTTTATAATAATTGATTGCGCCCCTTCCCTTGGTTTAATAACTCTAAATGCCTTAACTGCTGCTGACTCTGTTATTATTCCAATTCAGTGTGAATATTTTGCTTTAGAAGGACTTGGAAAGCTGCTAAATACAATAAAAAGTGTTCAAAAAACACATAACCAGTTACTTGATATTGAGGGGTTATTACTTACAATGTATGATGTTCGGCTTAGATTATCGAATCAAGTTGTAGAAGAAGTAAAAAAACATTTTGGAAAAATGGCTTTTAGAACAATTATTCAAAGAAATATTAAATTAAGTGAAGCACCAAGTTATGGAGAAGATATTATATCATATGATGCTTCCAGTAGAGGTGCAAAAGGATATTTATCCTTAGCTAGTGAATTAATTAAAAGAAATAAACTTTTAAATCATGGCTAAAAAAAATAAAAGAAAAGTATTAGGAAGAGGGCTATCAGTTTTATTAAATGATGAAAATAAGACTGTTGATATTGGAAATGTAAGTGAAATAGATTTAAATAATATTTCAATTAATCCTAATCAGCCAAGAACAAACTTTAAAAAAGAATCAATTAATGAGCTAAAAAAATCAATTAAAGAGTTGGGCTTAATTCAACCTATTACTGTAAGAGAATTAAAAAATAATAAATTTCAACTCATTTCTGGAGAAAGAAGATTAAGAGCCTTCAAATTAATTGGACTAAATAGTATTCCATCATATGTTAGAAAAGCAAATGATATAGAATCTTTAGAAATGGCTCTTGTTGAAAATATTCAAAGAGAGGATTTAGATCCTATAGAAATAGCGTTATCATACGATAAGCTCTTAAAAGAAATAAATCTAACACAGGAAGAACTCAGTTTAAGAATTGGAAAAGAAAGGTCAACTATTTCAAATTATATTCGACTTTTAAAATTAGATCCTATAATCCAATCAGGTCTGAGAGATAACTTTTTATCAATGGGGCATGCTAGAGCTCTAATCAATATTAAAGAAAAAGATAAACAAATAGAAATTTATAAGAAAATTATAAAAAATGGTATTTCCGTAAGGGATACTGAAAAGTTGTTACTTGAAACAAAAAAAACATTAAAAAAAGAAAACAATAATTATAAATCTAAATATATTAATCAAGTTGAAAGTAAATTAAAAAAAATGTTTGATAGTAATATTTCAGTTCATTCAAATA
>CEUA01234279.1_pt1 | contig 12992 bp, 11 predicted proteins | sample 361541 | NCBI WGS metagenome assembly CEUA01 (sample SAMEA2623079, study PRJEB7988) | marine metagenome | isolation source: saline water (ENVO:00002010), including
CTCTTGAAAAGTTAACTCGTAAAGATGCTAAAAATATATTAGAAAATTTGGGCGGAAAAATATCTGGTTCTGTGAGCAAAAAAACAGATTTTGTTATAGCGGGACCAGGTGCTGGATCCAAATTAAAAAAAGCGAGTGACTTAGGATTAAGTATTTTAACTGAAGAAGATTTTTTTGATAAAGTCAGAAATGCTTAAAAAAAAATAATGCAAAAAACCATAAAAATTGTTTCATTTTTAATTCGCAGCTTATATCCACAACTTCTTTATTTTATAATTTTTCTCTCCACATCCTTCAGTCAAAATTTTGCTGTTATAAAAATTGCGACTGTTCCAGCAAAGGCGCTCTATCTTACCCAACCAGTTGGAGATGATTCGAGGTTATTTATTGTAAACCAAAAAGGACTGATTCATATTGTCAAAAATGGAGAAACCCTTAGCAAAGCATTCCTTGATATTTCAGATCGAGTCCATGGCTCTTTTACTCCTGGAAGTGAAGAAGGGCTACTCGGACTTGCTTTTCATCCTGATTATTTTAATAATGGATTCTTTTATGTTAATTATGTTAATAAAAATGATACTTCTATTGTATCTCGGTTTTCTATCACAGATGACCCTGAAAGCGCAGATGAAGAATCTGAAAAAGTATTATTAAAGTTGGCACAACCATTTGGTAATCATAATGGTGGCCACCTTGTATTTAATACTAATGACGGTATGTTATATATTGGATTTGGTGATGGTGGGAAATGGGGCGATCCATATAACAATGCTCAAAACCAAAGTACTCTTCTTGGAAATATTCTTCGAATTGACGTTGATAAAGGAGATCCATATAGCATTCCATCTGATAATCCTTTTGTTAGCCAAAAAAACAAAAGAGCTGAAATTTGGTGTTATGGCCTCCGAAACCCATGGCGGTTTTCATTCGATCGTAAAACCAATGATCTTATTATAGGCGACGTTGGGCAAAATCTCTGGGAGGAAGTAAATTGGAATTCATGGGAAGAATCAAAAGGAGCCAACTATGGTTGGCGGATCATGGAAGCAAATCATTGTTACAACCCAGAAGATTTCTGTGATACTACCGGCCTCGTAAAACCGATTCATGAATATCCTAATAATGCAGCATATATGAAGATTCTTATGGGGATGGATGAAGCAGAAGCTACAGGATGTTCCGTAACGGGAGGATATGTTTATCGCGGTGCCAATATTCCTGAACTTGTTGGAACTTATATATTTGGAGATTACTGTACAGGACGAATATGGTCTTTTCAATTAAAAGAAAATAAAGGAATTAATTTTCAGAATCTTAGGAAAAAATTGAAAAAAACGAGTAAAGACATGCCCCTGTTCATTTCATCCTTTGGCGAAGATAATTCTGGTGAACTCTATGTGGTGGATTATTTGGGTGCTATTTATAAATTTGTCCCCTATTAACAATTGGATATAACTATGATGCAAATAAAAGAAGTTGTGGGCGATTTAATTTTGATCGTTCTTGAAGGTCATGAGCCGCTAAAGAAAATTGGTATCGAACAGGATAAAATATTCGTGTATGTAAATGGATACGACGAACATGGCATGTGGATTCGTCATCCTAAATTTTCTGTTCCAAATGTTACAGGAAAAGGCAAGACTAAAACTAAAAAAGTGGAAGCATCTATCTTAATTCCCTGGGCATTTATCGTATCTATCGCCCATTTCCCAGGCGCAGAAGGATTTGATTTTCCCAGCCCCTTCGACCAACATATCGGATTCGAATAATTCCAGTGCCTACACCCGCGATCCAAATAAGAGGATTAACAAAATCCTTTGGGGATGTCCATGCCCTTCGTGGAGTAGATATGACCATTGAACAAGGGGAATTTTTTGGATTACTTGGTCCCAATGGTGCCGGAAAAACTACGACAATCAATATTGTTACGGGACTTGTATTTCGAGATAAAGGCAGTACGAATGTTTTCGGAAAAGATACTGTTAAAGATTTCAGATTTACACGATCTAAGATTGGAATTGCTGCACAAGAGTTTTCGGTCGATTGGTTTTTCCCCATCGAAAAGCTCCTCTACTTTCAGGCCGGGTATTATGGATTCACTCAAGAGCAGGCCAAGCCAAAAATTGATGATTTAATTGAACGATTAGGTCTATTAAAAAAACGAAAGTCCCGATTGCGACAACTTTCCGGGGGAATGAAACGTCGGTTTCAAATAGCAAAAGCGCTGGTTCATGATCCGGATATAATCATTTTAGATGAACCAACCGCTGGCGTGGATGTGGAACTAAGACGGGAACTATGGCAGTACCTCCGAGACCTCCACTCTCAGGGTAAAACAATACTTCTGACCACTCATTATATAGAAGAAGCAGAGTTGCTCTGCGAAAATGTAGCCATTATTAATGAAGGGAAAATCCTGAAAGAAGGATCGCCTAAAAATTTAACACGAGAATTGGGAAAAGCAGGTATCACAGTCCAATTGGGAGATGTAGTAAATGGTATGGAGTCCTATTTAAATGAATTCACATTTACCCGAGACAAAAACCGACTTCATTTTTCCGTGAAAGACCCTGATTCCGCTATGCCAGATATTATTCTGCAGTTATCAAAGGCCGATGTTCATATTCAAAGTATTGAAACTAAAGTTTCATCTTTGGAAGATGTATTTTTGAATCTTACGGGTAAAGGAATAAACGAATGAATTGGATTGGCCTTGGAACTTTGATCAAACGAGAAGTGGGACGATTTTTTTCTGTCTATCGCCAAACTGTTTTGCCCGGACTTATTTCATCCGGACTATACATCGTCATATTTGGATTCACTCTTGAACAACGAATTTCTGAAATTCAAGGTATCCCATATACCTTATTTATTTTACCAGGTCTCATCATGATGAATACTCTTACCAATGCTACTGCTAATACATCATCATCTATGCTGCAAATGAAATTACTCCAACAATTACCTGATCTATTGACAGCACCACTATCTGGTTTAGAAATCTCATTAGCATACATTATTGGTGGAACGGTACGAGGTGTTGTGAATGGTATCCTAGTTTTAATTTTAGGTGTACTTCTTACTGATCTACCAGTAGTTAATCCCCTGGGGACTATTGTGTTTATTTTTCTCGTATCATGGGCTTTTGCCAGCATGGGACTTATTTTAGGACAAATAGCAGAAAACTGGGATCAATTGGCTATGATGCAAAATTTTTTCCTCACACCGTTGAGTTTTTTGGGAGGTATCTTTTATTCTATCAATATGCTACCAGAATGGGCACAGAGTGTAAGTTTTATCAATCCCATTTATTATATGATCAATGGAATTCGGTATACGATATTGGGAGTCAGTGATTCATCTTTCATTATCAGTTTCTGGATGGCTTTATTCCTGACAACCATATTTACAACGGGTGCAATTTTTCTTATGCAAAGTGGAAAAAAAATCAAACAGTGAAAAGATGTTTTATCTTTGTTGTTTTTCTTTCATTGGTTTTTGGCCATAATCCTGATACAGAATTTCCGAATTGGAAACAATATTTCCGCCTTGGAGCTGTTCAAACCGAAACATCTTCTCCCCCCGGCTTCGCCAGCTACGTACGCTTAAATCGCACCACTCCATCCATCTTTCAGGATGTCCGATTTTATGGCCACTTTTTTAAAGACAATCAAGAAATTCGAGTCCGCCAAAAAACCAGTCGACACTTCATGTCATTTGACTGGTTATATTCATTTAACACTCTTATTTACGAAAAAAATACTTTCATTGATGTCAATCTTCGATACCATTTTAATCAAGGATTCGGCTGGTTGATCCGCAATTCTGAAGGAGGAAATATGACAGCTGAATTGGGGATTGCCTTTGATAATTCAGATTATTTGAACACAAATCGGAAAACATCCTATGCCCGTAGTGGGTTTACAATTGATAAAAAGATGGGACAATTTGAAACAAAAATTGAAATGGACTATTTCCATCAAGTCAGCAAACAGGTTGATAATACTGATCTTTCCCGGATAAAATTAGTCGCTGAAACCCATTGGCCTATAAAAAAAGGTTGTGCCTTTATTATTGGATTTACAGAAGATTTCTTAAAGGATGAATCCTTTAAGATTGAAAACCCTTCAGTTTTCTTAACTTTTTCATTTAAACAAGCATTGAATTGGACATTTTGATGAAAAATACACTTTTCATTTTCATATTTATTTTTTCTATGGGTCTCCCTCAGGAACTGGATGATGATGTTACTTTAGAAAAAAAATGGCTAATGATATTGCCCGCATCACAAGAAAAGTATGAACCTATAGCAGATAAGGTTACTTCCATTATTGCTGATGCCGCTACATCAGTAGGGCGGTTCGAAGTGATTGACCGTAACCTCGTGGATGAGATTCTGGAAGAACAGGCATTTCAAATGTCTGGCATAGTTTCAGATGAACAAGTAATTGAATTTGGTGAGATGGCTGCAGCAGAAGAAGCACTCATTATCAATATTATTCATTTCGGACAAAAAGGTGTTCCAAAAGAAAAAAAAGATGATGACAAAGATGATGATGATGACAAAGATGAAACATTATTTTCCTGGGTGGTCAAAAAAACGGTTACAGCGGCGGTGGACAACACTAACAGTGCAAAAGAAAAAAGACGGCTTGAACTAGAAAACAATATTCATACAGTTATCAATGCAAATGTGAGATTAGTGAATGTAGAAACGGGGATTTCAGAAAAATCTTTTAAATTGGGAGCAAACCACACAGGAGGTAATCGGAATGCTTCACTAGAAAAAGTACTATCTAATCTCTCCTTACAAGTTCGGAGTAAATTGAAAGAACTTTACATGATTACCAGTGAAGTCATGGAAGTGGATGGTGAAACCATTTCTATTTTATCTGGTGAAAACCTAGGACTGAAAAAAGGAGATTTTTTTGAGATTACTTCTAAAGATAAACAAAAAACTTATAAAGGAAGAGTCATTACTTTGCCGGGAAAAACTAGGGGATTAGCGCGTATTACGGATGTGGGCCCTGATGCAAGTAGAGCAAAAATTGTAAGAAAATGGCGAAAGGTGAAAGAAGGACATAAAGCGTATGAAATGTTGAGAAACCCATATATTGCGGATTTAAGTTTATCTTATGGTCCCTTGCCCCATTACGATTTAACAGGGAAGTTTTTAATCAATCCTCTGGGGTTTCTATCTGGGAGCCTGAACGGTCATTTTGGTTTTATACAAGATTCCAGAAAAAAATTGGATAGTTATTTGGGGATGGGTGGTTCATTGGATTTTACTTTATTTTCGGGGTTTGGCTCAACTATTTCAACATCTCTTGATATTCCAGTTTGTTTCGTTTTCACAAAAGATGACGATAACCATTCTGTTAGAAGCGGATTAGTGATGCCGACGGTTGGATTGAATTTAGGCGTTCAAGTTGGAAAACACTGGGATCTTGTTTTATCAATGAAAAATATTTTCGGAATTGATGTTGGTGGTTGGACTTATTCAGTGAAAACAGGTGAAAAAGATGAAAATGGAAATGAAAAAACCAGGCAAGAACAAGCAGTTTGGAACGGTGATGCACCTAATATAGATGCCGACGGATTAATCTTTTCAATCTCTTTAAGGCGCTATTGGTTTTAACTATAAACCGTAAATCTTTAATTAAGTAATTACTTTTTTCTCTGGTGGTTCGTAAAAAGCCAGTAGATTTCCATCCAAATCTGAAAAGGCCGCCCAGTAACCAACAAATTCATTCACGAACGATCTGGGAACGACCACTTCTCCCCCGGCTTCTTCTATACGTTCTAAATAAGCATTAATTCCAGAAGTCCCATCAAAATAAAGCATAATGCCACTATGTTCCGGCGCTTCGTATTCTTCATCTTCTACTAGAGCACCATTCACGCCTTCGCCAGGAATTATACCCATGGGTGGATATCCTTCCATATCTTCTTTGCGGATATTCGTTTGTAAAACATAGTCATAAAAATATTTGGCTTGGTCCAAGTTGGCTACATTAATCTCAAACCAAATAATTGTATTTTTCATACCTAAAATGGATTTATAAGCGTCATTTGGAAATAAGGATCAGGAGAACCATCAGACCATTTATTATTCTCTTGTGCCCAGCCATAACTAAAAATAAATAAAGGCAATTTTGCTAAGGATAATGCTAATCTGAATTCTAAACCAGTTGTTAGAATCAGGTCTTCCTGATTTTCGTCATTATTCCAGGCATTTCCAAAATCTGAAATAAGTGCAACTGTGGGATTACCCAATTGAATTATCTTTAATATTTCAACAAATGGAAATGGTGCTGCAGGTGCGCGTAATTCAACCGTCCCCATAAATGCCTGATCTCCGTACCTCGCTCCGGAAAAACCACGAGGACTCATATATTCACGTCCTGGAACAAAGCTTCCTGCAATATAATAATTAGGAATATCAAAAATTCCCAATTGGTCTTGCGGGAGTGGTTTCCCTGACAGTTTTTCATAACGTCCTCGACCGTAGAAAGATAAGGGGCCTACTCTCTGGTGTGTAAAAAGATCTACACTGGTTGTATTATAATCCAAATCGCCCCAAATAGCTGACGTTACTATATCATGATTCAGATTAAATCCATAGCCGTGGTTCGGTGCAAACATATTCCGCTTATGAATTCGTTGATTTTTAAATCTGTAATTCAATGATAGCATCCCTTCTTTTCCACTATTAGGTGTGATAAATACATCTAATGAATCATTAAAATCGAATGCCTGGCGATCCATTAGGCCCAATGCAATACCGATAGAATGATTTGCCACTCTGGAGTTACCAAAATTGTAGGGCATCATCCACCAAATGGATGTTCCATTAAATAATTCAACGAGAGGGGCTTGATCCCGGTTGTAGAGCTGAAATGTGAAAAATAAATCTTTGTAATAATTCATCCCCCAAGATCCGCCGAAAGGACCCCCCGTATTGTTATTATATTGGATTAAAGTTCCAAATAAGGAATCATAGTCCGTAATAAATAGCCCGCCTAACACATGCCGGCCCATGCCATCTGTAAATGCTGTTTCTAATAATAGGCTTTGGGCATCCGGTAATACCACTGACCCCAAATGAGACAAATGTTTATAAAATTTATAAGGTGTTTCATTGTGGATTGTAACGTCCAATTTAGGATTAATATTCTCCATAGGATGATCCGGCACCTTTGTTCGCCATGAATAAAATGCAGGATTCATTTTCACATCCCTTTTATCGGCTAACCGGGAAGGATCAATATCCACCACACGAGAAGAGTCTGTTGTTCTGAGGGTTAGGGCAGTGATGTTTGAAGTTTTATGGTTCCAACTTGCACCAATTACAACGTCTCCAATATCTGTATTCTGGATTGTTTCACCGGTTTCAAGATCGTGGGTGTATAGATTAGGTGTGTAATCATAAAGACCTGTATAAGATATTTTTTTTCCATCCGGGTGCCAAATCGGAGCAAAGTCTCCTTCATGGCTATTCGTAATTTGGCTGACTCGTCCTGTTTCAAGGTCCATAATATGAAGGTCCATAAGCCCATCCGGATCGGATTGGGCGAAGGCAATCGCCTTCCCATCTGGACGCCACATGGGTGTAATGATCTGGGTATCTCCTTGATTCATTGTTAAAGGCTTAATATCACTACCATCCGCATTCATTATATAAAGTTGGGTTGTTGAATTTTCATGTGCTACAAAAATAATCTTGCTGCCATCAGGAGAATACTGGGGATAATTCGAACGCATATGTGGGGTAAGTAATATCCTTTTCTTCGATTCAATATCTAACTTCCAAATTCCAAACTGGAGAGATTGGTGTTGGCCAAATCGGTATTTAGGATATAGGATGGATTCTCCATCTGGAGCAACATCCAGATTTTGTATCAATTCACCAAATATGCCATGGTCATATTCTTTTATTTTCCATTTGGGTTTTACCCTTTTTGGTTTTCCACCTTTTTTTTCTGCTTTTTTGATTCTCTGTTTCCATTCTTTATTTTCCTTGGCAGTGTCTCGTGTTGCCACCACCAAAGATAGATCTCCCTGACCTCTTGAAAGTTGACCAATCATGGCCACACGCAGTGAATCATGAAAATAATCAAACGCTGCCATTCTTTTCAGGGGTAGTTTGTGTACTATGCCTACATCTTCAACTCGTTCTTTCTGGGCGCGCTGACCAAAGAAAAATGTATTCATATGCCTGCGCCAATCTTCATTAAATTGTTTCAATTTCAGACCGGTATGCTTCTTAAAGGATTTATCAAAATCCAGCAATTTTGATTTATCACGATAACTTAGAATTTTAACGATTGTTGAATCCCCAAAACGATCAGCAAAATAGAGGCTTTTAGAAAAACCATCATTATGAGGGTCTTGAATCTTGTGTACCGTGTTACTAATCACATGCCCTTTGTGAGAAATATCAAATCGAAATGGCCTCCATTTTTCTGTATAGTATTCTGCTAGCCCTTCAACCATCCAACCGGGAACACCAGCATAAATTGTATTCATAGGTTCTGGCAACCATGTCTTGACCGTATTAAAAAAGACCAAATGTTGAAGCTCATGGGCTAATACTGTGCGCATCCATTTCTCATCTCCCGACCACAAAGCTGCATCATTTTGATCTACCCAAATGACAGTGTGGTTACTCGGCATGGCGAATCCATTTAGGACTTCATCTTCAGCGGTAAAAACAATATCCAACCTCCGGAGTGTGTTCAGGCCCATTTGTTCCATTAAAATGGGGCGTATCTGTTCAGCGATGGATGCACCCTTAACCGCAATATCCCGGATGCCCTCGTGATAATGAACATCAAAATGATCCGTTTCTATGGTGTGCCAATTTAATTCAGGGTGTGTCCGACCGCTCATCATCCAGGCACCAGTCGCCTGGAGTAGACTTGTTGCCAAAATAAATACGGTTATAAAATATTTCATAAAATAACCTTTTCTTTTTGTATAATACCTAATTGTGTCAGATCTTCAATTAATTGTTGTGTAGAAAAATATTGGATGCCTGTAAATCCAACTTCAGTTGCAGCCTCAATATTTTCGACTATGTCATCAATAAAAATTGAATAGCCGGTTGTGTACCAGCCAATTCAGCTGCAGTTAAATAAATCTCTTTATCTGGTTTACGGAATCCCACATTAAAAGAATATACAGCCCCAGATACTAGATTTGGAAATGTATACCGATTTTCAATCTCATCTCTAATATGCTTTGGGTTTGTATTTGACAATAACCAGATGGAATAGTTGTCTGATAATTCCTTAAGAATATTTACGGTTTTTTTCTCCTCTCCCAATAATAATTTCCAAGCATGCCAAAAGTCTGACTCTTTTAGACAGCATGGCTGGTGGAAGGATTGCTTTATGGCCAGAAACCACTCTTTATCTGTGAGATGCCCTTTTTCGTATTGATTATGGGCTTCCATTGGAAATAATCTACGAATCTCTTCGACAGGCACATCTGTGCAATCACTTAAATATTGTAGTGTTCTTTCTGGATGGATATTTATCAAAACACCACCAATATCAAAAAATATTTTTTTAATCATTCTATTCAAAGTGATTTATTACACTAAAAAACCCTTCAAATGTGGGGGTTAATTGAACCAAAAAACCAGAATTATTTCAGTAATACCACCTTCTTAGTCTGCCTGAAATCCTCTGCCTGTATGCTATAAAGATAAACACCCGCTGATAGTTGGCTAACCCTATCTTTTAATAAGCCATACTCAAGCCTCTGACTAAAATGAAAAATTATTTTTAATATTATCAATCACAACTCGTTTATAATTTGATTGGTCAGTATCTCCCTCCGTATTGATAACTAAAACTGTTGATTTATTATTCAAGCAAATTTTATCTTTAAAATTATTAAAATCCTTAGTGTTACAAAGCCCCATCAAAGCCCCCAGAGCGCTTGCTCCTGATTCACCTGAAATAACTACCGGATCACCAGATATAGGAGATGCTAATGCCATCATTGCTTCTTCTGATAATTTATCTGAAATCGATATAGATCCTACCAGACCAGACTTCAATATATTCCAAGCCAAGGTTGATACTGAACCGCAATTTAGTCCTGCCATAAACGTTGTCTGGTCATTTTTTACTGAAACCCTAAACCCCGTTTTGATTGATTCATATAAGCAGTTGGCAGAGTGTGGCTCTACACTAATGCAAAGAGGAGGATTTTTCCATTGTTTCATTATATAACCAATGATTGACGCTGCCCAACTTCCTACACCCGTTTGAAGAAATAATATATCAATTTTTTCTTTTCCAATTTGCTCCGTTACTTCATGTATTTGGGTCCAATATCCTTTCATAATATCAGACGGTATCTCTTCATACCCATCCCAAGCTGTATCTTGTATCAAAGACCAAAAATAATTTCCCGATTTTTTATTAGCTTCATCCACGCGTATGCTTGCTATATTTACAGCCATATCATAGCCTTGATCTATCACAACCACATCTGCTCCTTCATTTTCTATCGCTCTTACTCTATCAGAAACGGTTCCCTGTGGCATATAAATAAGAGACTTTCGCCCTAATATTTTTGCCATCCATGCTACTGCTCTACCATGATTCCCATCCGTGGCGGTACAAAAAGTCTTAATTTGTGGATTTTTTTCTATTTGCCTATACATTGCATATGAAGCGCCTAAGGCTTTAAATGCATTAAGTCCAAATCGATGACTTTCATCTTTTAATAACAGTCGCCTTATACCTAAATGCCTAGCTAATCCAGGTAGTTTGACTAGGGGAGTTTTTTCGTTACCTATTGTTTCATGAAAATCTGCTATTTCTTTCGGATCCCAGGATGAAAATAATGATGTTTGTTTTACATCCCTTAAGTTGAAATTTTTATTTTCTAAGACACATATCATAATGTGTTTCCTAATTATTTAATTAATACAATTTACAAATATCCACCCACATGGATATTGACACAGGCATCTTCTTCTATTTTAAAATGACTTATTGTTTTAAAATCAATACCTGAATGAATAAGCTTCATAATCCTTACGAAACAGCACTTGATGGATTAGTGTTGAGTGATCCTGTCTCTGCTTTTTTTGATTTTTGCCGCGAAAGAGAAAATATTCGCTTAAAAAGAGAAAAGGGTGGTCCTGCACCATGGACTGATAATCCTATTTTCCAACAAGGTCGTTTCCTAAACGTATTTAGAGAAGATGACCGCGGTAGTAAAGCCATACTGAAATTTGCAAAAAACTTAGAAAAAGATTTACCCACCTTAATTCATGCTCTGTTTTTTGCACGGTGGTGTAATAGACAAGAGACTCTCGATAAACTCTCATCAAAAATTATATCTCAACCCAAAGAATTAATTAAAAAACTAGAGATCATCGATCCTTGGTGTAACATAACAGCTTACCCTGTTGAGCCAATACATTGGGAAGGAGAACAATACTCACGGTTCGATGCAGCTACGAAACTTTTTAGAAATATTAAAGAAATATTAACTGGCGCTATCACCGAAGCTCAAGGTAATGTAATCGAAGCTACCAAATCAATAAATGCTTTATTTAGGATGCAAAATGATTTCCCAATTTTTATGGCCGTTATTGATTTAGCCTGGTTTCGTCCAGATGTGATTGACCCAGCAAGCCACGTCCCAACAGGCATTGGTGCTGTGGCTTACCTTAATCGACTTCAAATACATTTTGGTTTAGATAATCATCAGAAAACATGCGATAAAATGATTGAGTTGCAAAAAGATTACTGGCCCGAAGCTAAAAGAGCATTTCAACCCATTGATATTGAATATTTATCCTGCGAATGCAGAAAATATTTCAGCTACGTCAATGGGACAAAACTATTTGATGGCAAAAACCGCTTCTACTCTAAATGCTAAATGGATAAATAACCGTACCCATTTGAATGCAAACTAAGCTCATAAGGAAAAAATTTATCTTTGGGCTATGAGCTTCACATAGCTCCTTCTATTTGGAATTGGGCGGAAGATGAATGGGCGTTGCTCTAATCCGCAAAAAAACCTTGGATGACAAGAGCTTGATGTTCAAAAAAACGTGAAATTATTTTAGCAGTACCATCTTCTTTGTTTGGATGAAATCTTCCACTTTTATTCTATATAGATAAATACCGGCAGAAACTGCATCACCTTGATTGTTCGTAGCATTCCATTGAATAGATTTATATCCAGCAGTTTGTGGACTTTTCAATAGTGTCTTTACATCCTTCCCCATCATATCAAATATTGTGATATTCACTAATCCATTTTCTGGTAGTATATAGTCAATTGTGGTAAAAGGATTGAATGGATTAGGATAATTTTGATTTAAAGAATATTTCACAGGTATATTATTTACTATTTGTCCAAGTACAGCGTTGTTAACGTAGATATAATTTTGAAAATTTTGGTTTTCTAAATCATTTGGCCCAATGTTTGTAACAGCACCAAGGTCGTCCCTTAAAATAATTCTAATATTCCATTGACCTTCAGTTGAACCCATAGGTATTTCTATAACACCAGTAATAGAAGAAAACATTAAACCTGCATCAAAACTATCAGAGCTTTCAAGCATTTCTCCTCCATTAATAGGGCCACCATTGATTATAAATCGAAGGGTATAGTTAGATAAATAATTATCGCTACCCTCAGCTTCTATTACATAACCAACGTTAACAGGCTCTTCACTAGTATTAACCGTGTCTGCATAGATAGAAAAATTGATCAGTGAAGGACCAGTATTTCCTGATGCACAATCTACCGGGCAATTATCTTCAGTCTCAGGACCACCACAAACATCATCCCCACAACATGGATTACCAGGAGGTACGTCCTCACAGTTAGGAACGCCACCGCCACTACCGCCAAAATCTCCTTTTAGACATCTTGAGAAGTATGGAAAATCATCAGTGACCACATAATAATAAATGCCTTCAGGGAATTCAGGGGTTACACCTAGTCTACCA
>CEUA01463372.1_pt1 | contig 12992 bp, 26 predicted proteins | sample 361541 | NCBI WGS metagenome assembly CEUA01 (sample SAMEA2623079, study PRJEB7988) | marine metagenome | isolation source: saline water (ENVO:00002010), including
CCATTTCTGAAATAGTATTACTATCTTGTCTCTGTTCTCGCATCATTCGTAAATAATAATCGTGTGTACTTTCCCTAGTTCCTAACATTAAGCTGCTCCTAAAAACCATGTTGGTGCTGTACGATTAGTCCAACGTGCAAATCCAGACTTCTCTATTATATAGTAGTTTTGATATGCAAGAACTGTATCTTCACCTTTGCAAATTTCTGGCATACATTGTGGAGGCTCAGTAAATGGAGCATGAATGTCAATATTAAGAGGTGGCATAAACAGAATATTACGTAACCGTTCTGTTGCATGATGTTTACCATAACGATGAGTATACTCTTTTAATAGAGCATCAAAGTGATTCCACAACCACTCATAATTTTTCTTTGATGTTCGCACCCATATTGTACTAGGATGGTTCTTGTGAGCCATCTTGTAGAAACCAGCCTGATCTGCACGATTATCACCGTCAACTACACGATGAGCAGTAGATAGCATTTGAGCAGACTCAAGTATCATCTTGACAACGTGTTTATCACACATTAGTTGAGCTGCAATTATTGGGTCTTTATCTAGAAAAAAAATGTTCATTTAACTTCCCACCTATAAAAAATATGATCCTCAATTTCTACCGTTCTAATTTTTGTTTTAGCCCATGATGGTGTAACATAATCAGCATGATAAAACAAAGCACCGTCCGTTATATCTATGAACGGAATCCTATTATAGACTATAGACTCTGCAATTGTCAATAGTCTTTCATAAGTTTTCTTTTGTTTAGGTACATCACTCTTTCCGTCACAATACCAAGAAAATTGACAACGGTTTTTTATAGGATAAAACTTTGCATCACTAGGATCTGGAGTTTGTTTTGTTTTCCAACTTTCCCTAGTAGGCCCTTGTTCTATTACTTCACAAACTGTGTTAGGAAATCTTTTATCATTTACACGATTAAAAACAACTGCTGTGACAGCAAGTAAACCAGCACTACCTTGGTTTCTTGCTTCATGATACATATTAAGAGCAAGACATTCTATTGCTCTAGTATCATTAGTTTCAGAAAAAGCAGGATTGTATATTAATACACCTGCTAAAAGAAATTCTTTTATCATATATTCTCCATAAAATAGCGGTAGTTTTTTTATTTAAAGTTATTAAAAACTACCAAAAAAATAACTGGCGATTTCAGTTTTGTTTAGAGTCTAAAACTGGGGGCAACCTCAAAACGACTTTTCTTATATGTTCTGGCTTGTAATACCCCACAACATAAAAGTGATCCCCACGATTGTTGTGGTCATTATGAGAGAGAGGTTTGCAATAGTAAAAGATTCTGCACCTTCAACTATGCCAACCGTGAGGATCAAACTCAAAAACCCTATCATAAATCTTATCATAATTCACCTTCTTGAGATTCATAATATTCTTTAATAAAATCTTCATCCATTATAGAAAGATTATCTTCACAATGAGTAATAACCATTTCTAAATTAGAACAACCAGAAGCAACAGCATCATTAACTGCTTCTTCCATATCCATTAATAAATTTTTAACTTTTCCCATATACTAAGCTCCTGTCCAATTAATTTCATATTCACCATCAAGAATGTTTCCACGAGCAAAGTTCCGAGCAGGGGCAGCCCAACCAGCTGGTTTCAGAATATCACCCAACTTGAATTTCTTGTCATTCTCAACACCGACAACAAATGCCTTAACTCCACCACTTTTTGAGAAGATTTTAATATATTTCTTACCATATGAAATAGTAAGATTTTCTGCATATTCTTTAGACATTTTCTTATGAATTTTGGTCATTTCACCCCAATTTTCATAATCCTCAATCATTGCAGATTTTATCTTAGACATACCAGATAAAATTGAATTTGAACCTTCTTTAACATAAACACCCATAAACTTTTCCTTTCTCTCTATTATGATCATATGATCGCATATCTAAAACGATTTGTCAAGCATTATTTTAAATTATTTCTAATTCTGTTAATTCTTGTGTTTTACCTAAAGTACCTTTTACAAAGGTATTAAAAGATATGCTTATTCTAGGTTCAACATTTTTATTTACTTCAACACTATGTTCTAATAAAGAAGGAAAAAGAAATAAATTATTTTTTTGTGGAACAAAAAACCAAGATTTAGAATTTTCTATAGTATATTTTTTTTCTTTAAATAGTAATGGAAATGTTTCAGAATTTTTATAAAATCTTATAGCAGCATTATGAGGTTTAATATAATAAACACCACTTAATATGCTGTTTGGATGATTATGTTTATGATGAGATGTTTCTTTTTCATTAAAGTTTGCCCATGATTGAGTAATATAAAATTGATAATTATTATCATATTTCATATGATTATGCATATAATGATTTACTTGCTTTTCACAATATTCTTTAAATTTTTTTAATTTTGGATTATTAAAAATATAAGTTGAACTTGTTCTATAATTATTTCCATCGCCAGTAATTTTTTCTTTGTTTAATGATTTAATATACTCTAGTTCCTTTTCATTAAGATTATACGTTTCTCCACAAATCATAATTGATTGTGGAAATACATTAACTATTTCATCAGACATTTACGCAGGCCCAGAAGCAAGTCCTGGCTGTTGTGGGTATTTTACTGCATCTGGAATAACATAATCTTCATTCCATCCAAATGCCTCTTTTACAACATTAGAGGATAATCCCTTATATTTTTGATGTAACTTTTTATCCTTGGCAGAAACAAGTAATTCAGCTTCATTAGGATGTAAACCTTCTAGCATCTGCACAAACATCATTTCACGTTTGTTTTGTTGAAGGTTATTATTACCACCTTTAACAAAATGATACAGACGTTTCGCTTCTTGAATAAGGCGTGTATGCTCTGTACCTTCTGGTGCTTCATTTTTAATATAAGGAACATCCCCCTCTGGAAGCATCCATTCAATATTAGGGTCAAAAGATGCTTTAATTACCATTCGTAAAGCCTCATTATTTTGCTCTCTTAGAAGTGCAATCTTTTGATTTTTAGTTTTCGCTTTTCCTACCTTTTCCAAGACTTCTGAAAAAAGTGGTTTATATGTGTTTATTACCATTTAAAAATCTCCTATGGATTCTGTAAGGTCTTTCAACCTTTTTTCTATAAAATAATTTAGTAGTTTGCTACGGTCACCTTCTGGAGAATCGTGATATGCTTCTAAACATTCTATATACAACTCTGGTGGTGATTTAGTTAAATCTATCAATTTTTCATTTCTCTGATAGTTTCTTACAGTTTCATCATTAGGTAATGCTAAAGTAATATCTTCTTCTAGCATCCAAGATTCAACTTTCTTTTTACCTAAAGGACGTTGACGTAATCCTTCTGTAAATGTGTGGTCTGGTGATAATATGTTTGGTATACCATCACTAGAATCTCCTTTAAGAATATGTGAACTAAGATATTCATTAGGGTCAAACCCATTAATCATTTTTTTAGTAATAGGACTATATTGTGATACATTTACATACTTATGTAATTGTATAAAGTCTTTATCACCAGAAAGTATTAATGTTTTGCCATTATCAAATTCTAATTCCAAACATAGAGCTGCAATAATATCGTCTGCTTCTGCACCATAAACTTCAAGGTGTTTATAAGGAAAATAATCTTTAAGTTCTTGTTTAATAGTATTAAGACACTCAAAAATAGCATCCCATTCATAATTAGATTTATCTCTTATTTTTTTACGATTACATTTATATTGAGGAAAATAATCCCTTCTCCAATAATGTTTAGAATCATAACATAAAATTAATTCACCATATTCTTCCTTAAACCGTCCACGATACATTCTTAACGAATTAAGTATCATATGACGAACCATTCCAATATCTGGCTTAGTAGACTTTTTCATATTTAAGTGCATCATTACACTTGCTAATGATATTTGATTCATATCAACTAAAATCATTCTGTAATCCTTATTATATCTGCATTAAAACTCATGCTTCTTCTTTCACCTTCACTATCAAATGGATAAACAAAATGTTTTAGCCACGATGGAAATATTAACCATTTTCCTACTTCTGGAAAAAACTTCATATTATCACATATCCATTCGTGTACTTCACCATACCTAAATTCTATCAATCCTTTTGCTGGATAGTGATCTTTAAATTCTTCTTTCCATTCATTATTCATACCTTTAGGTATTTTAAGATATATAACAGAAGATAAATCTCCATTATGATGATGAAATGGATTAAATTCTCCCTTGAATTGACTTACTATCCAAGATTGTGTAATATTAATATTTTCTTTAGTAGGTGTTTCACCTTTGGATATTTCTTTCCATTTATAAGCCCTATTATCTTCAATTGCATATTTTAAATATTCTAAACAACCATTTTTTAAAACGTCTAAAATATATTTCTTATCTTCATCTTTAGAAATAGGTATTTGTATTTCATTACTAACTTTACCTACAAGATTGTCTGACCAATCCCAATGAGCTGTTTTTTGTTTATCAGACAGAACTAGGTCACCAGAATTATTGATAATATCAATAAATTTCTGTGGTACTTCCGTTTCTAATATAAATGGGGAAAATGGTTTATGAAATTTCAGGCCCATCTTCATCTTCTAATTTTGCAATAATAAAATCATTCATATTTTCAACCAACTCCATATTAAAAACAGTATCAAATTTTGGTTCATCATCATCTTTAAATTCATTCACTTGAATAATATTATTCATTATATTTTGTAAAGGATGTGAGTGTCCTAAAGATCTATATATAACACCTTTAACAGTTTCAATGACAAATCCAATGTCAGCCAAAAAATTTGGTTCTCCAACATCAATACCATTTTCTTTCATTGTCTGTATTAGTTGTACCATAATACCTTCTGTAAGATGGTCAGCAAAAGCCATTTCTTCTATTAACTTAACACCATCAACATCTGATACTTTAATACCAGAATCAGGCCAAGGCCCTTTTATTACCTTTGACATTGAGAATTTTGTCCTCTTCATACATTTCCTTAGTATACACACAACCCATATCTGGATAGTAAACTCCTACATCACGTTTTGGAGTACCATCTGGATAATATGCCATAGCAATACAACGTCTTTTAACTAAAGTTTGTTCGTATTCTCCACAAAACATAGATATCCAATCTCCAGTTTTTAGGTAGTGGTTCATTTGTCTAATATAGCCTTCAGCACTTACCCTTTTAGATTTTGCACCTTTAACATTTTGTCGTTCTGATGCTCTTTCAGAAGACACAATACCTTTTTGAGTTTTAATCCATTCTCTAACCTTCTTTACACTTATTGGATGGTCATCTCCTAAAGTATGTAATGAAGGATGTATACCACTCATACCAAAAGTAGGATTTTCTTTTTTCTTTTTTTCACGAACAAGCGCAAGACGAGCAGAAGCCTCTTGTTTTTGTTTTTCAGACATAGGTTTACGTTTTTTACGAACCTTTTTTGTAGGTTCTTTCCAACCGTCATTTTGAGTTGTTGCTTTTATTTTACGAGCCATTTTCTACCACCTTTACTATGTATGCTACAACACCATTTGCATAAATTGAAACACCTACGGCATTAATAATAATTAAAGCACGATCATTCCACATTATCGCAACAGCTAACCAACCAACTAATCCTGCTATATTTACAAATAAATTTATAGGATGTACATTATTAGCAGTTAAAATCATACCAATAATTAATACAACAGTTGCTACCCATTTTACATACCAATCAGTTGTATGTAATGGTGTAGATGTTTTTGACGGATTTTCGTGCTTTTCCAATTCCATTTGCCTTTGCTTTCTAGAAACCGTGTTCATCAAATCGTTTTTTAAGTGCTTTAAGATGCCTTCTACGACCAGCAGCTTTTTCCAATCTACGAGTTTCACTTTTGCCTCTGAAAAATTCTTTTTTTCTCATTTCAGAATAGAATCCTTCACGTTGAAGCTTTTTCTTCATGACTCTTAAAGCACCATCAACATTATTATTACGAACTTCTACAGTAAGCCCAGGCTTTCCGAATTTTTTAATCACTGTTAACCTGTTCCTTCGTATGTCATATAATCTGGTTCATCTTCATATTCTTCGGAAGTATCAAAATGTTTATTTAAAACTTCTATTTTATCAGCAGCTGCAGCCATTAGTTCTAACTGACTATCAACAGCTTGAATTAAGTCTGGATGTTCCCCAATCCCAGCTGGATTTTTAAAATAAACACTTATATTAAATTTTGCTTTGGCAATATCTGCTTCGTACATTTTAATTAACGTATCTTTCATATTTGTTCCTTTCATATTCTCCCAGCAGTATATTAATATAATCTATTCCATCATCTAATTCCTCAAACATAGCACCAGACATATCCATAAGTGGATGATCTTGTACTTGTGGGTCATCAGAGACAATTACCACTGGTTTACGTAAACTATATCCCCATGCTATTTCCATAGTTGTACCATAAGAATGTCTACGTTCATTGATTGTTTTTGGAAGGTATGCTAGAATAAGATCACTAGATTGTGTATCCATATAATTTTTCATTGCAATACGCTTCCTAGACTCCGAATCATCCGAAGCCATTTCTGCCCTATATGGGCTAATGCCTACAATGGATTCTATAAATCCAACGTGACATTTTTTTCTCCATATATTAATCTCACCTTCATCACAACCCTCAATAGGGCCGGCTAGATAAACATATTTTTTCATTAGCTAAGTTCCTTTAACACCCATTCACCATTAACTTTACAAGCAATACCTTTTCTTTGTTCATTACTATTTTCAACTGTAATGTTTGTAACAAATTCTCTGCAATTACCATTTGTAACAAGTGGAGTAGCATTTACAGTAACATTTTTCTCTGGATTTTTCCAAGTTGACGTTTGACCATTAACATTATTTGATAATGTATTTTGTAATAACAAAGTAGCGTGTATTTGATCAATCTTATCTAATGTAGCACCAATTTCGTGACCAATAAAAAGACCAACTACAGAATATGCGGCTGCAGTAAGTGGGCCACCATCGGCACCAACCATAGCACCAACAGCAGCTCCACCCATTGCTCCAAGAGTAGCTTTATTATGTTGTATTGGAGCAGCCCGAACTCCCCTGCCTGGTTGATAATAATCTTTAGATGTACAACCTAATATTGGACTACAACCATTTGAAGCGTTAATCCCACTTGGTAGTAAACAACCACCAAGATTAAGACTAACTAAAACTACTCCACTAAGCAGTAGGTTCTTTTTTACTTGAGTTATCATCTATAAGATTTTCCAAATTTTTAAGGGATTCTGCTTCATCTTTTTTCTCAGACTTTTCAACTTCATTTTCAAGTTCTTTCCAAGCTTTGGTGGAACGTAAACGTGAATATACCATACGGTCTTTACGTAAACGATTCATAATAATCTTTGCAGCTTCCTTATCAGAATACTCCAAAAGGACAAATGCACGATATTGTGTACCAGCAGGAAATACTTTAAGTTCCACTGGATTATAACCAGAAACATCAACATTTGCAATGACGTTCTTTGCAACCTTCTCAATCTCTGTCATTACAGTTGCATCAACATCAGTTTGACCTAACTTTGTCATCCACGATTTAGTCATAGCTTTGAGTTTACCGTTGATACGGTCTGCAAGAACAACTTTTGCATTAAGAGTTGCAATATCTACAGCAAACTGTAAATCTGGTGCTGTTGCACTACCTACAGTAAATATTGAACCATCTTTTTCAGGCATTTTTTCATACCAATCTGGAACAATAGAAACTGCAGCTTTGACTTTTTCAGTTTTGTATTTAACTTCTGGAGTTTCTACCAAGGGTTTCGGTTCATTATGTGAACAAGCACCTAATACACTTAAACCTAAGATAGAAACACCAACGAGTAATTGGTTTTTCATTATTTAATCTCCTTCAATTGATCAACTACCAAATCTCTAGCACCACTGTCTAGAAATACATTTTTGACGATAGGAATGATATCTGGATAAAATATAGTTAATCCTATCCCTATTCCAATACCGATTAATAATCTAAACATTAATCGGTCTTATCATCTTTACCACCTATCCCCCAATCGGTAACTGTTTGGCCAACTTCTTGAATGTCTTTTCCGACACCTTGAATCGTTTGTCCACAACCACCTAGACAGGCAATCAAAAAAGACATACCAAAAACAATGATATATCCTCTAATCTCTAATTCTAATGATTTCATTTTTCACAATTCTCCATAAATTTAACTTTACCAATACTGGTATTCATATATATTACCTTACACGATCTTATTGAACTTGTCAAGTCACATTTAATATTTTTTTTGCTTGTTATTGTTTCTGGAATAGTTGTTCTCATAATTTCTTTTTTAGCCCTAACTTCTGCATGAGAACAAGCATCAGTAGCACTCATATTAGGGCCAAATATATAAACACCTTTTGATGGATACCATTCATCTTTAACTTTTGCTTCTATTGATACTACACACCGTCTAAAATATTTTACATTTGGAATATTTTCTATATTTTCAGATATAAGTTTAACACTATCAATTTTACCTTGATAGGTAATAATGTCATTTGCCTTGTAATTACAAGGAGCTTCAGCTAAAGCTGTAGAAGAAGTTAATAGAAAAAATATAATATACGGTTTAAGTTTTTGCATTTCTCACGGCATCAGCAACAATTTCAGAAATAGGAATTAATTCTTTTTCACCATCTTTCATTTCAGTTCTAACTAATCCATCACGTTCTAACATATCTAAAACGTATGAAACCATATCATCTGCTAATTCTCTCGTAGCATTCTTTTTACCTAAAAAAATACCAGCATAGAAAAATCCTGCTAAAGAACCAACGGCAATTATTGTGTGAGTTAAAATATCCATAATATTATTTATAACATAATAGGTATGTTTTGTCAAGTACCAAAATGACTTAATCCTTGATGGTGTTGCTGACAACTTGTAATTACCATATAAAACAATCTGTTTATACGTACAGTATCCCAAACCGAAACACTGTATTTTTCTTGTAACCATACATCTTGTAGATCATATGCTTCTTTCTCTAACTCACCTCTACAATTTACCCTTTTATCTTCACCATCATTATATTGTAAATGATGAACTAATTCGTGAAAAATTACTGATTGATCGTGAATTTTATTTATATCAAAATTTTCATTTAAAATAACGGCCTTTTTTATATGGTCATATAATGCAATAGGGCCGTGAGTCTTGCCCATATCGTCTACTTCCCAAAATTCTCTGGCTTCACATATATCTAAATTTTGTTTTGGAATGGGATTGTCATTGCAACCATAAGCATATGCTTTAATATCGTGAGAACTTAAAAATATAATGTCTGGTTGTTGTGGAATAGGATAGCCTGTAACATTACTAATCCACAACATCATGGCAAGAATTATCTCATTCATATCGTATTATTTATAATCTAAAATTTATTTAAAAATCTTGCGATATGATGTACGAATGGTAATAGAGATATTGCCATAAACATATTAACTCCAGTATGTGCCATTGCAATCCTTAACGTATCACCTTTAGGCCAACCATCAGATACAAAAAAACCAGCTAACCATATGGTGCCAGTTGTTCCAATATTTGCCCCTAACACACACGCTATTGCGGCTGGTAGGGGTACTGCTCCAGATGCCACAAGGGCAATGATTGCAGTTGTTGATAGGGATGATGATTGCCATAATAGTGTCATACATATCCCACCAAAAAACATAATGTATGGATTGTGAATAAAATAGGAAAGATGATCCATATTACCCATTGACTTCATTCCACCACTAAACATTTTTAAACCAATATAAAAAATCACTAGCCCAATTAGGGTAGTGATTACAGGGTTACCTAATTCCATTTTACTCACCTTTTTTTGTAATCTTTCAATTTTTCCCATATTATAACCTCATAAGAAAACCGTCCGTTATTTCAAACGGACGGAATGTTTATATAATAGTATTTATAATATATTTTTTTGCTTTTGTCAAGGACTTTTTAGATTTAATAAAAGCTTCACATTTCTCTCTAGGAGGCATCCACCTAATAGGATATTTTTTTATAGGCAAAATTGGTTCAATTTTTCTTATATACATAACTACATCTTAGATAATGGATTATTAAGAGCCTTCTTTATTTGGTCATCAATAGAATCTTTCAATTCTTTCATTTCACTTTTTATTCGTTTTTCTAGATTATCCATATCATTCCGTAATTGTTCTCTACGAGTATCAAATCTTTCTGAATTGTCAGTAATCATTTTACGAACTTTAGTATCATTACTATCTATACTGTCTCTCACTAGACGAAATGCTTCCTTACCACGTTTCTCTATAGCTTCAATCTGTCCTTCCATATGATGCATCTCATCTTTTACATCTCTTTTAACTTCTTTGGTATAGTCTCTAGCCTCATCAGCAGATTGTTTTATAGTTTCCTCATAATTGTGTACTGCTTCCATTTCAGTTTCCATTGCACCAAATCCTGCTTGAATTACTTTAACTTCAGCGTGTACCTCTTTCACCACACCATGCAATTCTTCTTCCAACACGGCAAGTTTCTTATCAAATCCAGATAAATCTGGAGCAGTATAACCCTCTATTTTTTCTCTCATATTCATGTAGTCTTTATAAAACTCAAAGCCACCCCATAGACCACCAGCTAGAGTACCTAGTATTGGAAGTATTAATAGTATTTTACCACCTTTAATTTTCATTCCAGCTGCTTCTATTTCAGCCATTTCCCTCTCTCCTATTTGTTATGTAAATTAAATAACGATTCTATTTTCTTTTCTGTCTCTCTAACAGCACTTTCAGTTCTAACAGAACTTACAAAATTATCCTGTATTTTATTGTTTGCTTTTTGACATTCTTCATTTAATTTATCAACATCTTTCCTTAAACTAGTAACCTCTGTATGAAGTTTAACTGCTACGACTAAAGCTCCAAAAAAGAAAACCAGTTGCTCCCAGTATTGTAAAATTCCTTCCATACATTATACTACTCTTTCTGTCATTTGTATTGACTGTCAACTAATGCATTATGAGCCGCATCACTACCTCCAAACATAAAATATGATGCTCTGTTATTATCTGCTATAGTATTATCTGGTATTCTATCAGCAGAAAAAAAGTTTGGGGTATCTGGTATCATAGCTTGTGTACTGAAAAAATCTCTACTATTCCCTAAAACTTGCATAACAACTAATGTCTTTAATTGATTACCCCCTTCATACCTTCCTTTATCACCCATTTTTTTAATTATCTTTTTTGCTACTTTTTGTTTAGCCTTGTTTACCTTTTCTTTCATTTCTTTTTTAGATATCTTTTTAACTACGACTTTTTTGGGCTGGGGTTTGTCAGCACTTTTATTTCCGCTATCTCCTTTCCCATCGGCGTCCTCCGATTTACCTTTGTCCATTTTGTCGGGCCCCACATTATCACTGGACTCTTTTCCTTCTTCGCTACTGTTTTCAGTGGTTTCCTTACTGTCGGATGTATTACTTTCCCCACTAACTTCTCCTTTAGGTTCTTCTACTTTTACTTCAACTGCTACTGTTGTTTCTGCTTCTATTTCAGCTTCTATCTCTACTTCTGCAACTTGTGCCTCAGCTTGCATTTGTGTTTGTTGTGGCATTTCCACTGGAGTTGTTATTTCTGGGGGAGCCACTGGAGGTATCTCTAACTCTACTGTTTGAGTTTCAGCTGTAGAACTAGTTTCTTGGGTAGTAGGAGTATCCAATTCTAGTTCAATTTCTATTACAGGAGGCTCTAGTTCTGCACTTTCTGTACTAGTTGTGTCAACAACATCTGTAGCAATATTTGTTAAACTATCTAAAGTATCCTGTACAATATTCTGTATACAGGTTTCTAAAACTTCACAACTTACTATAGTTACTAGATCTGTGTATGAAGTTGATGTTGTAATAGTTCTTTCTATTTCATTATATAGGAAAGTGGTAAATATATTTTTAAAACGAGGGCCGTACCAACCACCCCAATATCCATTATCAACACCAGATAAAGTAATTGTTCCACTACTTACTATATTACCAGAATCAATATGTAATGTACCTGTCTCTGTTTGATTTGTTTGGTATTGTGTTCCTATATTTACACCACCAGTTACACCAATTGAATGTTCGCCCAATAAATTATCAGTAGCATCAAACACTTCTAATTTAATAGACCAAGTATCTGTAGTACCACCTTGAGTATAATTACCCCCTATCTGATTTTTAAAATTATTTCTTACATCTGCACCAAAAGAAAATGTAAATCCTTGACCAGCTTCTTCTGCACTAATTGTAGATGTTAATCCCATATCTTCAGCAGTTTGTGTTTGTGATATAGTACCTGTACCATAAGAAGTTCTAAAGCCGTGAGTTGGGCCAAACGCACAACCATTACCACCACAGGCTTCTAACTCCCAATCGGCTGATGAACCCCCACCTTGACTATTTGTAAAGTTTGGATTTGAAACTACATTATCTACTTCTGTTTGTGTAACAGTAGTTGTTGTAGTTGTTGTAGTAGTAGGAGTTGTAGTTGTTGTAGTTTCTGAATTATCTTCATTAGTAACTGTTACTGCTGTTGGATTACCTGTAGATGTTGTTACAGTAGTACCAGAAGTAACGGTATTAGAATTTACTCCATCACTAGCATTAGAATATGAGGGGCACACCAACAAAGAGCAAAGCAATACCGACAACATTAATCCATGCAAAGGAATCTTCTGCTTCTGTAACTCTTTCTTCTGTGGAGTAATCATCAGGCTGTTCATATTCTTCAGCCTCTACTGTTTGGAGTCTTTTTTTTTAAAAACTAAACTATCGGATGGAATTAATTCTTGGTTCTTTTCCCAAGCAGCTTTTGCGTCATCACCAATCTTTCCCATAAATGGGCAAGGTGTTCCTGCCATCCACATAGAATCAAATACTCTAGCATCTTG
>CEUA01004160.1_pt1 | contig 12985 bp, 13 predicted proteins | sample 361541 | NCBI WGS metagenome assembly CEUA01 (sample SAMEA2623079, study PRJEB7988) | marine metagenome | isolation source: saline water (ENVO:00002010), including
AATTTCAAAACAATTATTAAAAGAGTTATTTATTTGAAAGAATTAATCTCACTTGAAACATCAGGTGAAATTAATTCATATCCTAAGCCTGAAAGATTAAGAATTAATAGAGAAATTGCTAAGTTAACTAAATCTATCGGAGGTATCGTTGAATTAACTAAGGTACCTGATGCTATATTTATTGTTGATTTACTGAATGAGACCACAGCTTTAACTGAAGCAAATAAATTAAACATTCCAGTAATTGCTTTAGCGGATTCAAATGTAAACCCAGAGAATGTTGATATTGTTATTCCAGGAAACGATGATGCAATTAGATCAATAGAATTAATAGCTTCATCAATAGCTGATGCTTGTTTGAAGGGTGCAGGAAAGAGAAAACAAGTAACAGATAAAAAGGAAGAAAAGTAATGTCAATATCAGCTGAAAATGTTAAAAAATTAAGAGATATGACTGGAGCTGGCATGATGGATGCTAAGGAAGCTTTGAAAGAGTCTGATTCTGATTTTGATAAAGCTGTTAAATACTTAAGAGAAAAAGGTTTAGCTGATTCAAAAAAACGGTCAGGCAAAGATGCTAACGAAGGAACAATAGGTGATTACATACATTACCAACAAGATAGAGCTGTTGCAGGTGTATTAGTAGAATTAGCATGTGAAACAGATTTTGTAGCTAAGTCTGAAGATTTTAAAGCTGCTGCTAAGCAAATTGCTATGCATATAGCCGCAATGAAACCTACATATTTAAATGTTGATCAAATACCTGATAAAAAAATAGATGAAGAGAAAGATATTATAAAAAAACAAAGTGAAAATGAGGGAAAACCCAAAGAAGTTATCGAAAAAATTATAGAAGGTAAGGTAAATTCTTTTTATTCCGATACTGTATTAAGCCATCAAATATTTTGTAATCCAGAACTATACGAAGGTACAGTTGGGGATATGATTGATGAAATGTCAGGTAAATTAGGTGAAAAAATATATATAAAACAGTTTTCACATATAGAGATAGGTTTATAAATGAGTAAGAGAGTTCTTTTAAAACTCTCTGGTGAATCATTTGCTGATTCAGATTCTAATTTTGGAATTTCACCAACAATATTAAATAGAATTGCAAATGATATTTCAAAAGCAAGTAAAGAAGGAGTACAAGTTGCAATAGTAGTTGGCGGAGGTAACTTTTTTAGGGGAGTTAATGAATCAGCTAAAGATATGGCGCAAGCTAATGCTGATTATATGGGAATGTTAGCAACGGTTATTAATGCTATTGCATTAAAAGATGCATTAGACAGAAATGGTAACGAAACTAGAGTTCAATCAGCAATTGACATGACAGCTGTAGCGGAGCCATATATTAGATTAAGAGCAATAAGACACTTAGAAAAAGGTAGAATTGTAATATTTGCTGCTGGTACTGGCAATCCATACTTCACAACAGATACAGCTGCATCATTAAGAGCTGCTGAAATTGATGCAGAAGAGGTAATTAAATCTACTAGGGTAAAGGGTGTTTTCGACAAAGATCCTGAAAAAAATAAAGATGCTGTCATGTATAAAGAAATCTCATATAAAGAAGTAGTTACAAAAAAACTAGGTGTTATGGATCTAACAGCTATAACATTATGTGAAGAAAACCACATGCCAATAAGGGTATTTGATGGTACAAAAAAAGATAGTATTTATAAAATATTAACTGGTGATAAACTGGGTACAGTTATCAAATAACAATGGAACAAGAAATAATTTCTGATGTAGAAAGCAATATGAAGCTTTCAGTTACACATCTTATAGATGCATTATCCAAAATTAGAACAGGAAGAGCAAATCCAAGTTTAGTTTCAAATATAAATGTAGAGTATTACGGAACTAAAACACCTCTCCAACAATTAGCAACTATTAATATTCCTGATCCTAAATTGATAGTCATTCAACCTTTTGATAAAAGTTCAATAAATGAAATTGAAAAATCAATTCAAAATGAAGATATTGGATTAAACCCATCAGTAGATGGTGATATTATAAGAATACCAATACCAGCTCTTTCTGAAGAGAGGAGAAAAGAACTTACTAAGCTAGCATCTAAAGAAACTGAAGAAGCTAAAATTTCAATAAGATCACATAGGCGCAATGGTATAGACAGTGTATCTGAGTTATTATCAGAATCATCTACAGATGAAACAAAAAGAATTGAAGAAAAAATCCAAAAATTAACTGATCTTTATATAGGAAAAATTGATGACATACTATCTAAAAAACAAAATGAACTTCTCGAAGTATAAAAATAATTTTGTATCAGATGATGATGGTACTTTTTGGCCAGGAGTTATTGAAGTTCCTTCTGAAAACGAATTACATTACGAAGAAGAAACAAAAAACCAATTTATAAAAAATAATCCAAGAATTATTACGGGAGTTATTCTCTTTTTGGTTTTATCTCTCTTTTTTATTAACAAGATAAGTGCTTTTATTTTATTACTTATTTTATCTTTAATTTGTTCAAAAGAATGGTTTGATATATTTGAATATGATATTATTATTCCGTACACTCTTTTAATTTACTCTCCAATAGCTCCTCTGCTTATTTTATATTTTTATGATATATCAGAAATACATTATTCTTACTTTATTTTCCCTATTGGTCTTATTATTTATACTGGTACTTTTATAAATTACGGAATTTATGAAAAATTTGGTTCAGTTTTTGTTTTTCATACCTGGTTTTCATTAGGAGTTGTTTCAATTGGATACATTTTAATTGAATATAATATTTTATTTACCTATCTTGCAATTTTATCTATAGCTCTTTCGGATGTAGCAGCTTATGAGGGTGGTAGACGACTAGGAAAAAGAAAACTTATTGAATCAATTTCTCCAAATAAAACTGTAGAAGGATTATTTTTCGGACTTCTCTTTGGGACTATCTTCATGTCTGTAAATATATCAATAAACTTAGAAGTAAATATTTTAGTCACATTACTAGTCTCATTAATTTTTATATCTTTTGGAGTTATTGGTGATTTATTTATGTCTAAAATTAAACGTTCAATTGGTATTAAAGACTCTGCTGAAACATTACCAGGACATGGTGGTTTTCTAGACAGAGTAGATTCATACCTATTAAGCTTTCCATTTTTATTAGTAATCACAGAATTTTCATATCTAGTTCCATAGATGAGATAAATAAATAATGAATGGTTTACTAACTATATTATTTTTAACATTTTTTGTAGTGTTACATGAATTTGGACATTACGCTGCTGCTAGAAAGTCAGGAGTAGCCGTCTCTGAATTTTTTGTTGGATTTGGGCCTAAGTTATTTTCATTTACAAAAAACAATACTGAATATGGTATCAAGGCTTTACCTTTAGGTGGCTACGTGAAGATACCAGGTATGGATGAATCTGAAGATGTGTCAGGGTTTACTCATGATGAATTGTTTCATACCGCAAAATGGAATACAAAACTATTTATATCATTATCAGGAATACTTGTAAATTTCATATCTGCTTGGATCATTATTTTATTTATTATAAATATAAATGGTATTAGTCAACCTTCGTTAGAAGTATCTTCATTAGGCGCATCAGTCAATAATCAAGTTCAATCACCATCTGAAAAAGCCGGAATTCTTCCAGGAGATACAATTTCTCAATTTAATGGTGTAAATATTAAAAATTGGGATGAGTTGGTATCTATTATTGAACAAAATGCTAATAAAAAGGTTCAGATTAAATTAATTAGAAATGAACAAATAATTATTACAAATACGACGTTAGAAGAGAGAACAGTAAACAATAATAAACAAGGATATTTGGGTATTTCTCCAAGAATAATCGATAAAAAACTACCTTTCTTTGAATCAATTACCTATGCAACAAAAACAGAATATTTAATGACACTTGCTGCAGTTGATGGGATTATTACTCTTTTAAGCCCATCAAATATAAAAACTTTATTTGGTACATATTCTGGAGGTGAAATTCCTGATGAAGTTAGACCTTTAAGCCCAATAGGTTTGGCTCAAGCAGGTAGTCAAATAGCAGATTATGGATATACAAATTTTTTCAGTTTATTAGCATTTGTAAATGTATTTTTAGCAGTATTCAACTCTATACCACTAATTCCACTTGATGGAGGTCGAGCATTAATGTCAGTCATTGAAGGAATCACAGGAAAGAAAGTACCCGAAAAAAAACTTTATCCAGTTGCTTTAATAGTTGTTGGATTATTTATTTTTATTGGTATTACAGCATTCTATCTAGACTTAACTAATCCGATTAACTTATAAACATGAAAAGAAGAACTACAAAACAAATAAAAATTGGTGAAATAGGCGTTGGTTCTGATTTTCCAATCACTGTTCAGTCAATGACTACGACTAAAACAAAAGATACAGAAAAAACTTTAGAACAAATATATGAATTAGCAACTAATGGAGCTGATATTGTAAGAGTTACATGTAATGAAGTCGAAGCAGCTACATCGTTAATTGAAATATCCACGAGAAGTCCAGTGCCAATAATTGCTGACATTCACTTTCAATATAAACTTGCGTTGGCAGCAATTGAAGCAGGAGTACAAGGTTTAAGATTAAATCCTGGCAATATTAGAAATGAAAAACATATAAAAGAAGTTGCTAAAGAAGCTCTATTAGCAAATATTCCAATTAGAGTCGGTGTAAATGCTGGCTCATTAGATAAAGATATAGCAAGTAAATTTGGTAATTCAACACCTGAAGCATTGGTAGAATCCGCTATAAAAGAAATAAAATATTTAGAAGAAGTTAACTTTTATAATATAAAAATATCAGTAAAGCATTCAAATGTACCTTTAATGATTGAGGCTTATAGATTATTAGCTGAAAAAATTGAATACCCTTTGCACTTAGGAGTTACTGAAGCCGGACCATTACCAGGAGGATTAATCAAATCAGTTGCTGGTATATCTACATTGCTTTCAGAAGGCATAGGAGACACAATAAGACTTTCACTAACAGCAGACCCAATCGAAGAAGCTAAACATGGTCGACATTTACTCGAATATCTTAACTTAAGGGAAAGAAAGTCATTAGATTTAATAGCATGCCCAAGTTGTGGGAGGGCAGAAGTTGATGTTATAAAAATTGCTCAAGAAGCTCAAGAAGCTTTAGAAGAAAAAGGTTTCCCCATACAGGTTGCTGTTATGGGCTGTGTTGTTAACGGTCCAGGAGAAGCAAAATCAGCTGATTTAGGAATTGCTGCTGGAAAAAATAAGGGACATTTATTTATTAAAGGTCAAGTAGTTAAAGTTGTAAGTGAAAGTGATATGGTTTCATCCTTAGTTACTGAAGGTGAACTTATTACTAAAGAGGGAATTGAAGCAAGGTTAGCTGCAGCTGATAAAAATGCTGCAAAAATAGCGCAAAAGGACGCACAAGAATTAATAGATATTCAAGGCGATATAAACGATTTTAAAACAAAAGTTAAATCTGTTGTAGAGATTACTTCAAATCAAGATATTGATTCTTAATTATTATAAAATAAATACATGAAGAAAAACCTTACACCTATGTCTGAAGATTTTAACCAATGGTATACAGATGTAATACAAGAAGCAGAGTTAGCAGATTACTCTCCTGTAAAAGGAACTATGGTTATAAGACCATATGGTTATGCTATTTGGGAAAATATACAAAAATATTTAGATAATAGATTTAAAGAGACTGGACATAAAAATGCTTATTTCCCACTTTTTATACCAAAATCATTTATAGAAAAAGAAGCTGAACATGTAGAGGGATTTTCACCAGAACTTGCAACAGTAACTCATGCAGGAGGTAAAGAATTAGAGGAACCTTTAATTGTTAGACCTACTTCTGAAACAATTATTAATCATATGTTTTCCAAATGGATATCAAGCCATAGAGATCTGCCAATGTTAATAAACCAGTGGGCAAATGTTGTTAGATGGGAAATGCGTACAAGACTATTCTTAAGAACATCTGAATTCTTGTGGCAAGAAGGACATACAGCACATGCAACAAGAGAAGAAGCTAATGAAGAAGCCATAAAAATGTTAAATATTTACGAAGAATTCGCTCAGGATGTTGCAGCTGTTTCTGTTAGAAAGGGACTAAAGTCAGAAATAGAGAAGTTTGCTGGAGCTGAAAAAACTTATTCAATTGAAGCTATGATGCTAGATAAAAAAGCTCTTCAAGCTGGAACTTCTCATGAGTTAGGACAAAACTTTTCTAAAGCTTTTGAAATTGAATTCTCTGATAAAAATAATCAACTACAGCATCCTTTTCAAACAAGCTGGGGAGTTAGTACAAGATTAATAGGAATGATAATCATGGCTCATGGTGACGATAAAGGATTAAAATTACCTCCAAAGCTTGCTCCAATACAAATTGTAATAATTCCAATTATTCCAAATAAAGACGATAAAGATTTAGTTATGTTAAAAGTTAAAGAAATTAATAAATTATTAGTTGAACATAGAGTAGAAATAGATGATAGAGATGAGGTTACCCCAGGATTTAAATTCAATGAATGGGAACTTAAAGGTGTTCCAATAAGAATTGAAATTGGTCTACGAGATATAGAAAATAACAAAGTTATTATATCCAGACGAGATATTGAAAATTCCAAAATGGATATTCTTATAGATAACTTAACAAAAGAAATTGATAAATTGTTATTAGATATTCAAGATAATATGTTTCATAAATCGAATGAACATATGAATAACAATACAGTTCATGTTGACTCTAAAGAAGAATTAATAGAAACTTTAAAAAATAAAGAAGGATTTGTTACCTGTTATTGGTATGAAAATGAAAAAGATGAAATTGAAATTAAAGAATTAACTAGTTCAACAATTAGATGTTATCCATTAGAAAATGAAGATACTAAAACATCTATAAATAATAAAGATAAAGATGGAGCTTTTACTATCTTTTCAAAAGCTTATTAAAAATATCTATCAATAGTTATTAATTATTGTTAAAATTATATTGACAATTTAGCTACATGACAGTGGGTGGCAAACCCACTTTTTTTATGATTGGAGGGATTATGGAGTTGGATAAAAACGACGTAATCACAACAATACATGATTATTTGTTAGGTGAAAAATTTGAACTTTATGATATAAATATTGTTGATTTTCCTAACATATCAAAAATTGAGATTTATGTATATCCTTCTAATGATCTAGATTATAAAATTATTGAACGATTAAATTACCAAATTCAACGACTACTTGAAGAAATTATGATTGAAAAAGGTACCTATGATTTGATCATTTCAAGTCCAGGTATAGAAAGATCTTTAAAAACTTTAAGACATTATGAAATTTCTATAAATGATTTCTTAAAAATTAAATTGATTGATCCAATAAATAATGAATATGTTTTTTATGGAAAATTATCACATGTTGAAAATGACAACATACATCTTGATCTTGAAGGTCAAATTGTTGTAATCAATTTTAATAATATTAAAAAAGCAAGAATTGAATATACAAAGTTTAAGCAAAAAGTTAAAAGTTAAGGAATTTATGAAATTAGGAAATGATATAAAACAAGCAATAGAATCACTAGCTTTAGATAAGGGAGTTGCTGTCGACAGCATGTATGAAGCATTAGTTTCAGCATTCAGATCTGCTTATATGCGTATTCCAGGAGCAGCAGAAGAAGCAAGAGTTACTCTAGATCCTGAGTCTGGAGAGATAACTGTTTATGCTCAAGAACTAGATAACGATGGGAATGTTATAAGTGAATGGGAACCAGACATTAATGATGACGATTTTGGCAGAATAGCAGCACAATCTTTTAAGCAAATGATGACTACAAAAGTTAGAGATGCTAAAAGGGCAACTGTTCTGGATGCTTATATAGGGAGAGAAGGAGAGTTGATTACAGGAATTGTTACACAGTTTGATTCTAGATTTAATCAAACAATTATTGACCTACAAGATGCTGAGGCAGTTATACCTTCAAGTGAAAGAATCCCATTTGAAAGATTAGAAAGAGGAAATAGAGTTAAAGCTTTAATTACAGAGATAAGAACAGAAGCAAAGGGTATTCCAATTATCGTAAGTAGAAATAGGGCAGAGTTCGTTCAACGCATGCTTGAACTTGAAGTTCCTGAATTAACTGATGGTACAGTTGAACTTAGAGCTATAGCTAGAGAAGCAGGAAGTAGAACAAAAATTGCCGTTTTTTCAAACGATCCAAATGTTGATCCCAAGGGTGCTTGTGTTGGTTCAAGAGGTTCAAGGGTTAGGCAGATTGTAAATGAATTAAAAGGTGAAAAATTAGATGTAGTTGAATGGAGAGAAGATAAAGTTCGATTTATTATTGAAGCTTTAGGTCCTGCTGATATTGAAGAAGTAGAAATTGATGAAGATACTAAAAGCGCAAAAGTTGTTGTTAGAGACAACCAACTCTCACTTGCAATTGGTAAAGAAGGTCAAAATGCAAGACTAGCAGCAAAATTAACTGGATATAAAGTGGATATTGAAGGTCTTGGTGATTCTCCTCCAGAAATAACAGTAGAAGAAACTTTAGAAGAAACAAATGAAGAGGAAGAATAATAAATGGCTAAAAAGCGAATACATCAACTCGCTAAAGAATTAGAAGTAGCTTCAGCGGATATTTTATTTAAAGCTCAAGAACTTAACATAGAAGTTAAAACAGCTTCATCTGGGTTGACTCCTGAAGAAGAAGAATTGGTCAAATTATCATTTGATGATGATACTGAATTAAAAAAAGATACACAAGATGAAGAAGAATTAGCCTTTGTAGAAAATAATAAGGAAGAAATTGAATTAGTAATGGAAGACATTGATGTAAACATTGTTGAAATAACTGAAGGATCTACTCCTGAGGATATATCAGAAAAAATAGAAGTAGAATCTACACAAATAGTTGCTGATTTAATGTCTTTAGGGATAATGCAGTCTATTAATTCACATTTAACTAATGAAGAAATTGAAAAATTGTTAGAAAAATATAGTTACATCCCTGAGTTTGTAGAAAAGGTTGAAATAAAAAGATCAGAAATTATTAATGAAGTTATTTTTGAAGATGATGAGCAAAATTTAAAAATACGCGCTCCAATAATTACTGTTATGGGACATGTAGATCATGGAAAAACAAGCTTGTTAGATTATATTAGAAAAGAAAAAGTTGCCGAAAATGAAGCTGGTGGCATAACTCAGCATGTAGGTGCTTATAAAATCGATTCTGGTGAACATGGAATAACATTTATTGACACTCCTGGTCATGAAGCTTTTACACAAATGAGAGCTAGAGGAGCTAATGTAACAGATATTGTTGTATTAGTAGTTGCGGCTGACGATGGTATTATGCCACAAACAATTGAAGCAATAAATCATGCTAAGTCAGCTGAAGTGCCCATAGTTGTTGCAATAAATAAATGTGATTTACCTGAAGCAAACCCTGCATTAATAAAAGGAGAATTAACTAAGTACGAAATTATTGCTGAAGATCTAGGGGGTGACACTCCTATTGTAGAGATATCAGCCCTGAAGGGGGATGGCATCGATGATTTATTAGAAACTCTATCATTAGTAGCTGAAATTGAAGAACTCAAGTCTGTTTATGATAGTAATGCTTCAGGATTTATTATTGAATCAAGAATGGAAGTAGGAAAAGGGAACGTTGCAACAGTAATAGTTACTAGAGGGACATTAAATCAGGGTGATTTTTTATATGCTGGTGGATCTTTTTGTAGAATTAAATCCATGTTTGACCACTCTAATAATGCAATGAAAATTGCAACACCCGGCACACCAGTTGATATTATCGGTTGGGATAACTCACCAACTGCTGGTGATCAGTTTATTTCTGTTAAATCACAAAAAGAAGCTAAATCATTAGCTGAAAAAAATAAAGATTTATTAAAAGGTTTTGAAGATACAACATATTCGGTTGAAACTCGAGTAGATGATATGATGAAATTACTACAAGAAGGTGAGCTAAATTCAATTAATATCATCCTTAAAGGTGATACAAATGGATCAGTAGAAGCAATAAAAGATGGATTATTAAAACTTTCTACTGATGAAATTGATATACAAGTAGTTCATTCAGCTGTTGGTGGAATTGTATTGTCTGATGTAGACCTTGCATCAGCAACAAAATCTATAATAATTGGATTTAATGTTAGGCCGGATAGTCAATCCCGTAATATGTCTCAAAGTAAAGGTATTGATGTTAGGACATATAAAATTATATATGAATTATTAGATGATATAAAAGAAGCTGTAAAAGGACAAATGACAGTAAAAACTGAAGAAGCTGTAATTGGCATGGTAGAAGTTAAGACAACATTTAGAGCTCCAAAAATAGGTGTTGTTGCTGGATCAATAGTTGCTGAAGGAAAAGTAGTTTTAGATGCTAAAGCAAGATTATTACGTGAAGGCGTAGTTATATACGAAGGTAATGTTGCTTCTTTAAGAAGGTTTAAAGACAATGTTGAAACAGTTAATGAAGGTTTAGAATGCGGAATAGGCTTAGTTGACTACAAAGACATTAAGGAAGGTGACGTAATAGAGATCTTAGGTGAGGTAGAAGTCTAGTGAAAAAACAATTACGTGGGGGTCGAATAAATAGAATTAATCCTCTTATACAACAAATAATTTCAAATGAATTATTAAGAAATTCTGAGTCAATATTAAATAAGTCGACTATTACTCATGTAACAACTTCTCCAGATATGAAGCGCTCAACTATATTTGTTTCAAATATTGAGAATAATAAAGGTCAATTAATTAATGCATTAACTAAAAATAGAGCAAAAATACAAAAAGAACTAGCTAAGCAATTAACAACAAAATATATTCCAAAAATACAATTTGAAATAGATAATACTTTTGAACATGTAGATAAAATAAATGAAATTATAAGCAATATTAATGAATGATCAAATAAGTAACTTCTTTGATAAAGGTCCAATATTTATAACTGGCCATGTAAACCCTGATGGGGATGCTTTAGGTGCATCATTTTGTTTGAAAATATTACTACAGAAAGAAAACATAGAAGCTGATATAAATTTTGATATTGCAAATACACTACCTTCAAATTTAGATCATCTACCTTATGAATTAATTACAAAAAAAATACAAACTAGCTATGAAACAGTATTTGTATTTGATTGTGGTAACCCTGGAAGGCTTGGTAAGTATGCAGATATTGTATTAAAAGCTAATAATATTATTGTTATCGATCATCATATAAGTCCTACTTTTGGCTCATTGCAGATTGTTGATTCTAATGCTGCCAGTACTACTCAAGTTCTATATAGACAATTAGTTAAAGAAAAATATGAAATAGATAAAGATATGGCAGATTGCTTACTTACAGGATTAATCACAGATACAGGAAGATTTCAATACCCAAACACAACAATGGAAGTTTTCAATATAGCCTCTGATCTGTTAAATAAGGGAGCTGACATATCTTCCATAAGTGAAAATATCTATGGCTCAATAGAAATTAATGCTTTAAAGCTACAAAGTGAAATTATTAATCGGATAATATTTGATGAAGATATAAAATTTACTTATTCAACTATATACCAAGAAGATTATAAAAAATATAATATTGATGCCGAAGAAACAGATTTTTTGATTGATGTAGTGAGGCTAGTAAGAGGAGCAGATATAGCTTTATTATTAAAAGAACAAGTTGACGGAACATTTAAAGGTAGTTTAAGATCTAGAAATAATTTTAACGTTCAGGAGTTATCATCTATATTTGATGGTGGTGGACACAAAGCAGCTAGTGGCTTTTCAAGTTCTTCATCAGAAGTAGATATTATTAAAATAATAAAGAATGAAATTAGAACAAAACTCTAATTTTTATTTGATAAATAAACCAAGAACGTGGACTTCTCAAGATTTATGTACCAAATTTAAAGTAATATATAAATTTGATAAAGTTGGTCATTCTGGAACACTTGATCCTAATGCAACAGGTTTAATGCTTCTTGCGACAAATAAATATACCAAACTTTTCGATTACATAGAAAATAAAGATAAAACTTATGTTGTTAAATGTTTATTTGGCTATAAGTCTGAAACTTTAGATATTGATTCAGAATATACAAAAATTCATGAAATTAGACTACAGAGTAGAAAAGACGAATTTATTAAAGTTTTAAAAAGTAAAATTGGGGTATCTACGCAAACACCACCAAAATATTCTGCCATAAAAGTAAAAGGAAAAAGACTTTACAAATACGCTAGAAAAGGAGAAAAAGTTGAAATACCAAAGAGAAAAGTAAATATTAAAGAAATAGAAATAATGAAAATAGAGAACGAAGTAGCTGAATTAAAAGTCAAAGTAAGTGAGGGAACCTATATTAGGTCGTTAGTTAATGATATAGCTGAAATACTAGGAACAAACGCAATAGTCTCGGAATTAAAAAGAGTTTCAATTGGAAATTTAAAAATTGAACATAAACATTATATTGATGACGTTGAAAAGCTTATAAGCAATGAATTACCACATCCTGTTTTGGCAACAGAAATTATTAAATTACCTATATTAGAAATAAATAAATCTGAATTAAATAATATTAAGAATGGTGATCTGATTAATAAAGATAAATTTTCAAATGAAGATATCCATGTTATTAAATATAAAAAACAAATTGTTGCTACTTACAAACCTTTTAATGAACAATATTTTAAACCAGATAAAGTAATCATATGAAAACATATTTAAATTTCGGAGTAAAAGATGTTATAGAATCAGATATAGATGTAACATGCATCGGAGCTTTTGATGGTTTACATAAAGGTCATTTGGAATTAATTAATAAAACAAAACAGATTAGTAATAATTATCAAGTAGTTACATTTAACGAAGTACCAAAAATATATTTCAATAATGCTCTTAAACCTCTACTAGATAATAAAAAAAGAAATAATATATTTAAACAATTAAAACCAACAAATCTTATATATTTAAA
>CEUA01141522.1_pt1 | contig 12976 bp, 23 predicted proteins | sample 361541 | NCBI WGS metagenome assembly CEUA01 (sample SAMEA2623079, study PRJEB7988) | marine metagenome | isolation source: saline water (ENVO:00002010), including
GTGGAGGAAAAAATCAGCCTAAGCCTGGTTCTCCAGCTAAACCAGATAAACCAACACCACCAAAACCAAAGACTGAGGGAGTACTAAAAATGACTAGTCAAAGAATGCCTGATATGAGAGAAGCTCTCAAACAGGTTAGAGAAACAGAAACGAAAACACATATCGTGGAAGTTCATGAAATCGGTACAGATGAGTATCGTGAATATACTGAAAAGGTAACGCCTGGACAGAAAACAGAAAAACTTTCTGCAAAACAAAAGAAAATTGATGTAGATGGTGATGGAGAGATTGAAGGTTCTGACCTTGCAAAACTACGCAAGAAGAAAACTGAATCTCAAAAATCTTCTGTTCGTGAAATGTGGGCTCAAGCTTATAAAGAAGTTCTAGAGCATAAAGGTAATAAACCACACAAACATCCACACGAACCTGTAGAAGAAGATGATGAACTTGATGAAGGATATATTGAACTAACATTTAAAGATAAACAAACTGCTGAACAGGCATATAACTATATCAACAATGAGATTTGGGCTGGTGGTAATCCTCCTTATGATGATATTGCTCAAGAAGGAAATGAAATTCAGATTGATACGGATGGTAATTTAAATCGCCGTAATCAGATGCTTAAAGATTTAAAAGCTTTACCAAGAAATATGAAATTTAAGGTTTCTGCTAATGAAGAAACTGAAAAAGATGAAAAAGAGGATAAAAAATTAACTATGACAGGTAAGAAAAAAGATTCTGTTGAAATTAATCCTAACATCAAAATGGAAAAGAAAAAACAAAAAAATTGGTAATTAAATGAAATCTTTTAGTTTGTTTGTAGAAGCTCCCTCTGGTCTGCCTGACATTTATTGTGATATGGATCAGGTACTTGTTGCATTATTAAAAGGTGCAGACAAGGTTGTATCTGGCGGCTCATTTATTCATGCTGATAAAGAAGAAAGATGGAAGGCCATTAATCAAACTAAAAACTTTTGGGCTAATTTGGATTGGATGCCAAATGCAAAAAGGTTATATGATTTCATTATACGTTATGAACCACATATTTTATCTGCTTATACTACTAAAGATCCAAATTCTAAAACAGGTAAGATGAAATGGTTAAAAAAGCATACGAAGTTTAAAAGATCAAAAATACATTTAGTATTACGTTCTCAAAAACAAGCGTATGCAAAAAATAGAGATGGTCAACCTAATGTTTTAATTGATGATCATCAAAAAAATATTATGGAATGGGAAGCAAAAGGTGGAATTGGTATACATCATACCAATGTCGGTAAATCTATTGCAAAATTAAAAAAGTTAGGTTTCAAATAATAATAAATAGAAAGAAACATTCTTTAATTAAAGGAGAGAAAATATGTCCTCATGGTCAATGTCTGATGGAACTACACTGACTCAGAATATTACCACAAACGGAACGACAGCATTGACTGCTGCTGGTGCATTGTTTACCACAGCAGGAAATTCAAGAGAAATTGATATTGGGGATGTTGTCGTAACAAATGGTGGAGAAAGTGTTAGAGTTCTTAGAATAACAAATTCAACAACTGCTGTATTAACGGTAGCCGCAGCTGGATCGGAATCTGGTGTTGCTGGAACGGTTAGGAAACCCCCTACGAATGGTATGGTTGATTTGCCTGATTCAGAAGTTTATGGTATTGCTGTTGGTGAAGCAAAAGCTGGTGTAGATAACATCACTTCTATTGCTGTAAATTTTGCTGGTTCTGGTTATAAAGGTTCAGCTCCAGCTGTAACTGTTCCAGTGCCAACTGTTCATACAATTGCAATGGCTAATGTAACTCATGCATCTGATTCAATTACGATTACTAATCATAAAATGAGAACTGGTACAGAATTAAAATATCAAGACGGTGGTGGTGCTGTAATTACCAATCTTGTTGATAATACCTCTTATTTTGTAATCAGAATTGATGAAGATACTATTAAACTTGCAGCTAATTTGGCTCATGCAAATGCTGGTACAGTGAAAGCTATAGCTGGAACTGGTAACAATGCACAGACCCTTGAAGGTATTCAAGGTGTTGCAGCTGCAACAATTTCTGGTGGTATTATCACTGCTGTAACCGTATCCAATGTTGGTTCTGATTATCAAACTGTTCCTGCTATTACGATCGCAGCTCCTGCTGAACAAACATTTAATGCAGCTTCTGCTGTTACTGGTGCCGCTATAGCGATTACAGCTCATCCTTATCTTACAGGTGATAAAGTCACTTATTCTGATAAAGGTGGTACTAAGATTGCAGAACTTACTGATGGTGGAACTTACTATACAGTCAAAGTTGATGCAAATACAGTAAATCTTGCAACTACTGAAGCAAATGCTGTTGCTGGAACTGTTCTTACATTAACTGATGGCCCTTCTGAAAATCATAGTTTAACTGGTGAAACTGCAACAGCTGTTGCTAATCTTGGTTTGGGTGACAGTGGAAATGTAACCTCTTCTGAAATTGCTCACGTTGGTTGGGTTAAGAGAACTGTAGGTACAGGAGGCCGTGCTGGTCGTGTACATTACGAAACTCTTGTTGCTGCTTCCAGTATTAGTGGTGATCACGAAGATATTGCAACACCAGAAGACGCCTAAAAACTAATATAAATATAATTAATATATACTACTATTTGAGGTGATAAGTATGTCTTTAGACAAAGAAATTATTGAAGAACGAAAACAACAACTAGTGGATGATTTTAAAAATTGTCAAGAAAAAGTTATTCAACTAGAAAAAGCTTTGGAAGAAAACCGTAATTTAATTCATGCATTGAGTGGAGCAATTCAACAATGTGATGATTTTCTTACAAAGATTGGTGTCGGTAATAATGCCGACAGTAGCATCCCCTCCAAAAAGGAAGAGGGTTTAAAAAAGGAGAAAATAAATGGCTGATAAGAAAATTACAGCTTTAACGGACTTAGGTACAGCGATTGCTGATGCAGATTTGCTTCACGTTATTGATGATCCAGCAGGAACACCAGTTAACAAGAAAGTTTCTGTAGCTAATTTCATGAACAATATGCCTACTTGGTTGGCATTTGATTCAACACCACAAGCTTTGAGTGGTGCTGGAGCAATTAATTTGACCACTGCTGTTACAGCTTGGACTACTACTGGTGCTCAGGCAGGAAGTTTGGCTGACGGAGCTCAAGGACAAATTAAAATTATCTCTCTGGTTGCTGATGGTGGAGATGGTACTCTTACCCCAACAACTAGAAATGGTTATGCAACTATCACTTTTGCTGATGCAGGCGATACCGTCACTCTTATGTGGATGACTCAAGGTTGGACTGTTATTGGTCAAGGTGGACTAGCTGGCGGGCCTACTGTTGCCTAATAGTTGAAACTATATAATGGGGAGCAGACGAGAGTTGACTGACTTGCTCCCCATTTTTTAGGAGTTTAAAAATGGCTAGAGATAGCGGTATTAAAGTTGGTGCTGGCGGACGTAGTATGTTACAAGAAATTGTAGAAGAGCCTAAACCAGAACCAAAAAAGAAAAAAGAAACAAAAAAGGCTCAAGTTTTAGAAGAACGAGTGTATTCTGAGTCTGGAGATGACAAATGAAAAATTTCAAAAGTTTTTTGAAAGAGCATCCTAGTTGGGATCATCCAGAAAATCCAGTTGGAAAGGATATTACCGATCCAGTGATTGTTGCTAAAATCAATGCATTAATGAGTGCTTGTACTGATGGTATTCATAAAGACATTGGTGAAGGTGCTGTAAGACAAATACGGTCATCATTAGCTAAAATGGGTTTGACTTTTGGAGAAGTTTCTCCAATGCTAGGAGAAGATGGTAAACAAATTTTACCTCTAACTCTTTATGGAGGTCGTTTCGGAAAAGATACGGACACTCCACATGATCAGTTTATGGAAGATGATGGTTTATCAAATAAGGTAGAAGGTGGTTTAAATCTTTGTTTATATTATGGTACTGATGATACAAATACCTTTAGTATGTCAGCCGAGATTAAATCTGGCAGCTAATGTATGAAAAAATAACTAATGCAAACGTAATGATGTTTGCTGTGAGGCACTACGATAATCCTCAATGTGAGGGTGAAAAAGAGTTTCACGATGATATGAAGAGGTTTAAATATATTAAACGTCTTTTAAGAAAATATAATGACCAAGGTATCTTAAAAGAACGATTAATTTTAAACCATATAATAATTCTTAATAATGTTTTCGGCCCAGATGCTTGTGCCACACTTTTGTTATTTAAAATACAAAAAGAATACTGGAGTGTATTAAAATCTTTTTTGTTATATCTAAATATTTTAAGAGAGGATGAATTAATTGAAATAGAAACTAACGAAGAAGTATTCAAAGTATTAAGGAAACTGTAATGGGAAGAGCGATAGATTTATTTGTAACATACAGATTTATAAAATTATTGGTCACACCTTTTGAAAAGACCGAAGCCTATAAATTAGGTATTATTGATAAGAATGGAGCTAGGATTTTACCACCACCAGTACGAGGGGTGAAACAAACAAAACCAGCTCCGTTAATGACTTCTGCTGAAAAAAACGCATATACAATTCTTCACAAACTCGTATTCAATATCAAAAAAATATTTGGAAAAGTGCCTGGACTTAGAACTAAGTTGGGTACATATGCAGCCGCATTATTTCTTCTCAAGGATACATTTAAGGAATCAGTAGATGATCCAGATGTATTTGAAAAAGAGTTTATGAAGTATCTCAAAGAACAAGGTTATGAAATAGATAATACTTTTTCTGAAAGTGTTATCGGTTTTGGAGAAGTTCTTCCTAAAGGAGAATATACATTAGTTAATGATATTCTAAATAAAGAAGAAGAAGAATTAAGATCAAAAAAAGGAGACAAGGTTATAGCTTACGAAGATGAAGCACCTGTAGATACAGTTTTGGGTGTAGATATTTTCCCTGTTATCCATGTTAAATCACAAGAAAAAATTTACGTAAGTTTGGAGGATTTAGATGAAGCTTAAATGGAAAAGTGTTTCACCTCATAGTGGAGAAGAGATTGAAGAAGATGCACCAACAAATGCTGTTGCTCAAGGTGCTGTTGATATGAATCCTAATGGTGGCCCAAAAAAGAAAAAAGACTACGATGGTAGAACAAAATCATATAGAGAACATCGTAAAAAACTTGAAGCATCTAGAGTTGCTAGAGTTAAAAAAATTGAATCTCAAAGAAAGAGTAAATTCATAGAAAGTGTAAAAAATAGTTTATTAGAAAAATATGATATTTACCATAAAGATTATTCTTCTGCTGTTCAACACGCTTTATCTCAAGTTAAGAAACAGGGTTATGAAGTAGATCAAGATGATTTCCATAACAAAGTTACTACTGGGCCCAAGAAACCTTCTTCTGGTAAAACTAACTCTTTTAGTATCATGTTAACCAAAGCTGGTAAGCCTCAAAGAAAGGCCTTACAAATGCAGATTTACAATACAGGTAAATCTTATGAGTTGAATATGTATATTCAATGATTGACTATATATTATATAGTTTTATGGTTAAATACATAGACATAGTAACAATGGGGATTATATGCTAAAAGTTTATATACTTATAGTTGTTGTTGGACTTGTAGGTGGTGTTGTCTATGGTGGATGGTACTACTACAAGGATACACAAGCACGTATTCAGACGTTGACAGAGAATAGTGCAAAACTTGAACAAGCTGCAGAATTACAGAATAACACAATTGCAACACTTGAAGCTGATGCAAAGAAATTTGCTAAACTAAATAATCAACTGCAAACAAAACTAGAAAAAGCAAATGAATATAAAAATAACTTAATAGATAGATTAAGAAAACATGACCTTGCAAAATTAAGTCAACAAAAGCCAGGTCTAGTGGAAAAGAAGATAAACAATGGTACTCAAAGATTATTGGAAGAGTTTGAGTCTATTACTGCTGTGCCTGATATTAAGTAGTTGTAGTTCTTGGCCAGAACTAAAACAAATTGAAGTTAAAACAGTAGAAGTAGAACGAAATATACCCATACAGAATCGTCCAAGACAATTGGATATGAGTTCTATTAAATGGTATGTGGTAACTCCAGAGAATTTTGAGGACTTTAAAAAAAGGTTTACTGATGAAAACGGAGATTTGGTTGGATATGTGTTAAGTGTGAGAGACTATGAAACTCTTGCATTAAATATGGCAGAAATTAAAAGGTATATAGAACAACAAAAAGAAATTATTATATATTATGAAGAAGCTGTAAAACCAAGAAAAAAAGAAGAGGAAGAAAAATAATGGGAAAATTTAATGGAAAAATTACTGCTGAATTTACACCACCTAGAACTTGGGTTTTAGATAAAGCTTTATCTTTTGAAAGTGATGAATTAAATGATGCTGATATACAAGTACTTAAAATTATTGGAGTAAATATTACTGATACTGGTAAGGGTAAAGGTAAAATTACTTGTAAAAAAGGTATGAAAACAGATTTAGCTTCTACACCACGAGCTGTATGGGGGTTAATTGCTCCTTGGGATGTTGCTCGTGCAGCTATTATACACGATCACCTGTATGCAGCTTTACGAACTTATTACCATACAGGATCTCCATTTGACAAAAGTTTGTGGAAAGAAGGAAGAAGGTTAGCAGATTTTATTTTTCTATTAGGAATGGAATCAGCTGAACCATCTGTTCCTAAATGGAAGATATATCCAGCATATTGGGCTGTTCGTGCGTTTGGGAGATGGCCTGCTTCGGCTAATGTATAGATGGCTGAATGGTTTTATTATAACTATAATAAATGTCAAAATTGCGGCCATGAATCTCATTGTGGTGTTCCTTTAATGAAAGATATTAATAATGATTGGGATAAACGTCTTGGTCAAATAGAAGTTTGTAAACACTGTAGATGCTATAATTGCTCTACTAAAACAGATTGGGGATAAAAATGGCTTGTACTAACGAAGAATGTAAAAATCCAGATTGCACTTGTGACCCTTGTGAATGTACTGAAAAAAATCAGTGTGTATGTTGTAAATAATGTGGTTTTGGGCAATATCTGCAATAGCAGGAAGTATTTTAGGAAGCGCAACCGATAGTTGGTTTTCACAAACCAAACTAGGTATGTGGTTCTATAAGAAGATTGACGATGTTTCAACATGGGCTTCTAAGAAACTGGGTTTGAAGGTATTACAAGATGAAGAAAATTGGAAGAAAAAATATCCTAATGTAAGTCGGAAAATTGAAGAATTAGAAGCAAGATTAAAGAAACTAGAAGGAGAAACAGATGATAAGTAATTGGATATCTGGACGGATCAAAGAAGCATCCAGCCATCAAGGAGCAATCGTTGCAGCTGCAGCTATTGCTGTTATTTGGTTTGCTATTCCCCTAACAAAAGTAATTATTTGGGGAGCCCTTGCTTGGGGAATTTGGTCTATGTTAAGAAAAGAAGACCCTAAAGGGAACTAAAATGTCAGAGTTGGAAACAGAGGTTAAATTACTCAAAAGAGATATTGAGGATACTAAAGCTATACATGGTAGACTTGATGTAGCTATTGATAAATTAACTGATGTTTCCAATTCTATTCATCGTATGCTCGCTGTCCATGAAGAAAAACTCGCAAGACAAGAAGAAGCAAGTATAGACCTAGAAAAACAAATAGAAACTCGTAGAACAGAATTACTTAATAAGATAGATGATTTACATTCAAGAATTACTACTAACACTAAAGATATTATGGTTTCTGCAAGAGAACAACATGAATTACAAAATAAAGAAATACAAAAATTGAGAGATGATGTTAGTGCAAGAGTGGGTGTTTTAGAGAAATGGAGACACGTACTTATTGGTGGATCAATAGTAATTGGATTTTTATTACATAAATTTATGGAGTTCTCTTGACAAATTGATTTAAATAGGTTATATTATGTACTATGCAATCTTATATTGATGTAAAATTTGTGAATCTCATATCACCCTATCTCCAACAATTTAAGAAGAAGGGTGATTTTTTATGGAATTTTCGTTGTCCTTATTGTGGTGATTCTAAGAAGAATCGTACCAAGGCTAGAGGATTCGTATTTCGTAAGAAGAATGATCTTTTTTATAAATGTCATAATTGTGGAGTCGGTGCTACCCTTGGTAATCTTATTAAAGAGGTAGACTCTAAAACTTATGATGACTATATATTAGAACGATATAAAAGTGGCAGTCAAAACAACACGCCCAAACCAGAGTTTAAATTTGATGTTCCAATCTTTCGTAAAAAGGGTATTCTCAAAGACCTCAAATCATTCACAGATTTACCAGAAGAACACCCTGCCAGAAAAATTGTTGAAGAACGTCTTATACCAAAAGAACATTGGGGCGATTTGTACCTTTGTGATCTATTCTATAAATTCACAAATACATTAATACCAAACAAGTTTCCTTCCTTGGATGGAGATCACCCAAGGTTGTTGATACCGTTTAGAGATGAAAAAGGAGAGATATTTGCATATCAAGGAAGGGCATTTGGAAAAGAACAACCAAAATATTTAACCATTAAACTTGAAGAAAGAGATAAGATTTTTGGTTTAAATAGGGTTGATAAAAGTAAACACGTTTATGTGGTTGAAGGGCCCATAGACAGTTTATTCTTAGATAATTGTATTGCAATTGCTGGAGCAGATGTTCCTAATTTAGATTGTGACTTTACAGTTGTCTTTGATAATGAACCTAGAAATAGAGAATTATTAAAACAGATTAAAAAGACTATAGATAAAGGACATAAAATTTGTTTATGGCCTAAAACTATAAAATATAAAGATATTAACGATATGGTTATCGCTGGTTATAATAAAGAAGAAATAAAAGAAATAATAAACGATAACTCATTTAGTGGTGCAACGGCACAACTTAAATTTACCGAATGGAGAAGAATAAATGCCTAACAACTATTTACCAACATCTTATCAAGAATTTATACATCTATCTAGATATTCTAGATGGTTGCCTGATAAAAATCGTAGAGAAACGTGGGATGAAACGGTATCTAGATATTTTGATTTCTTTAAAGAACACTTAAAAGAAATGCATAATTTTAATTTAAGTGATAATCTAAGAAAAGAGTTAGAAGAAGCTGTACTTGATTTAAAAGTAATGCCATCAATGCGTTGTCTTATGACCGCTGGTGAAGCATTAAAACGTGAGAATATTGCTGGATATAACTGTTCTTATGTTGCAGTAAATCGTGTTCATGCATTTGATGAAATTTTGTATGTTCTTATGAATGGAACTGGTGTAGGATTTAGTGTAGAACGTCAGCACGTTGGTCAATTACCTATTATTGCAGATGAATTTCATCATACCGAAACTACTATCACGGTTGCTGATTCCAAGTTGGGATGGGCAAAAGGATTAAAAGAACTTATCGGTATGTTGTATATCGGTCAGATTCCACGTTGGGATTTGTCTAAAGTACGTCCAGCAGGCTCTCCACTTAAAACATTTGGGGGTAGAGCATCTGGCCCAGAACCACTAGAGTCTTTGTTTAACTTTGCTGTTAATATCTTTAAAAATGCACCAGGCCGTAAACTATCCTCTATTGAATGTCATGACCTTGTTTGTAAGATTGCAGAGGTTGTTGTAGTAGGTGGTGTAAGGAGAAGTGCTCTCATAAGTCTCTCAAACCTCTCTGATGACCGTATGAGACACGCAAAGACAGGACAATGGTGGAATACAGAACCACAACGAGCATTAGCAAATAATTCAGCTGCATATACAGAAAAACCAGATATAGGTACATTCATGGATGAATGGAAATCTCTTTATGATTCTAAGTCTGGTGAACGAGGTATTTTTAATCGTGAAAGTGCAATAAAGATGGCTGGAAAAAATGGTCGTAGAGATACAGAACATGAATTTGGTACAAATCCTTGTTCAGAAATTATTTTGCGTAGTAGAGAGTTTTGTAATCTTTCAGAGGTTGTAGTACGTCCTACAGACGATAGGGGTACTCTTAAAAAGAAAGTACGTCTTGCAACAATTCTTGGTACATTTCAATCAACACTTGTTAATTTTAAATACCTTTCTGCTGTTTGGAAAAATAATTGTGAAGAAGAAAGACTTTTAGGAGTCTCTCTTACTGGTATTATGGACAACAAACTTCTTAATGGTAAAGGCCCAGATTATTTGTTGCCAGAAATTTTAAAAGAATTACGTCAAGAAGCAGTTGAAACAAATAAAGAAATAGCAAAGAAAATTGGTATTAATCAATCTGTTGCTATTACTTGTGTTAAACCAAGTGGTACAGTATCACAACTTGTAGATGCAGCCTCTGGTATTCATGCAAGACATAATCCTTACTATATTCGTACAGTACGTGGAGATAAGAAAGACCCTCTCACAAAGATGATGACTGATATGGGATTTCCAGTTGAAGATGATGTAATGAATCCAAGTCATACTGCTGTTTTCTCTTTTCCAATGAAAGTAGATAGGGATGCTGTATTTCGTACAGATATGTCTGCTATTGAACAATTGGAAATGTGGAAAATATATCAAGAAAATTGGTGTGAACATAAACCATCTGTAACTATTTCAGTAAAAGAAAATGAGTGGTTGGATGTTGGTGCATGGGTGTATGATAATTTTGATTATATGTCTGGTGTGAGCTTCCTTCCATTTAGTGAACATACATATAGACAAGCACCTTATCAAGATTGTGCTAAAGAAGATTTTGATATATTATTGAATAAGATGCCAAAAGAAGTTGATTGGGCAAAGCTTGCAGAATATGAGAAAACAGATATGACAATTGCATCCCAAGAGTTAGCTTGTGTAGCTGGTGGCTGCGAAATCTAATGAAACTTTTGGTATGTGAATCATGCGAAGCCGAATATAAAATAAAACATAATATGGATGATACATATTATAAGGCTTTGTATTGCCCTTTTTGTTCTGCTACTATAGAAGAAGATTGGGAAGATGATGTAGAATGGGATGAAGATGAAGATTAGAGAAGATATAATTAAACAACTTCAAGAGGTTTATGATCCAGAAATTAGTGTAAATGTTTTTGATCTTGGATTGATTTACGATATTCAAATTGACGAAGAAAAACGAAATGTAGAGATTACTCATACTTTAACTAGTGCATTTTGTCCTTTTGCAGATGAAATTGTAAATAATATTAAAGAAGCTGGATATGTTGAAGGTATTGATGATGTTAAAATAATAACAACATTTGACCCACCTTTTGATATTTCAATGGTGCCAGAAGAAACTAGAATGGTTATGGGTTGGTAAATGAAAACAATAATATGTGACATTGACGGCACACTTTTAGATTATCAACACGATACAATACCTCATGCTGGACATACTAGAGATCACACAGCACTTCCTGGCGTTGTTAAAAGGATGCGACAGTGGGAAGTTCAAGGTTGTCGTATTGTAATTATCACTGGTCGTAGAGAAAGTGAACGAGTAAGAACAGAGAAAGATTTGAGGTATCACAATATTCCTTATGATATGTTAATCATGGGATTTGCAGATACAGGTAGAGTTCTTATCAATGATATTGGTGGAAAGGGTGAGTGTAAAGCTCATGCTGTATCACTTCCAAGAGATCAAGGGTTTGAAGAATTTGATTGGGAAGAAGTGGGTTTGTGAAAACTAGCAGTGCAAAAGCAAAAGGTCGTAGATTTCAACAATGGGTTCGTGACCAACTGATAGAACAATTAGATATTCATCCAGAAGATATTGAATCTCGTAGTATGGGTGCTGGTGGTGAAGATCTTATTATGGCTCGTGCAGCCAGAAGTAAATTTCCATATTCTATTGAATGTAAAAATCAAGAAAAATTAAATATTTGGGAATCATATAAACAAGCAGATGAAAATTCTGGTGATTATGAACCTATAGTTTTTGTAAAAAGAAATAAACATAAACCACTAGTTGTTTTAGATGCAGAATATTTTATAAGGATATATAATGAATTGGTGGATTAACGAATACAAAAAATATCATGATAAAGAAAATACATATTATCCAGGCAATTCTTTAAAAAGACAAGTTAGACATATTATTGATTTGGTACAGGATACTAAAGCAGAAACACTTTTGGATTATGGGTGTGGTAGAGGACTACAATATACAGAATGGAATCATCATAAAGAGTGGGGTGGTATTATGCCTTCTCTTTATGACCCTGCTGTAAAAGAACACGAAGATTTACCAAAGGGCCCATTTCACGGTATTTTTTCTACTGATGTTATGGAACATATTCCAAAAGAACATCTACCAGAAACTATGGAAAATATTTTTAGTAGAGCAGAAAGATTTGTATTTTTAGGAATTGCTACATTTCCAGCTAAGGCAACTTTATCTGATGGAAGTAATGCACATTGTACTTTAGAACCAATGGAATTTTGGATTAAAACTATACAAAAATATGCACCTAAAAGAGTATATACACATATAAAAACTTATGGTGATTTGTGTAATAATTACCATATAATGAATGAAGATCTTTATCTAGAATTTATGTTAGAGAACTTATAAACACTACTGGCTGTGATGGCCATCACAGTGTCAAATAAATATTGCGTCAAAAAGCTGACTATAGAAGTTTCTCTTTATAAATAGTTTAGAAGGAGAAACGATGAAATACATCAAAGCATTAATATTTGCTTTGGTGGTTTTATGTCCTAGTTTAGTTATGGGTGCTGATACTAATACAGTATCATCTACAGTTGTTACGGATAAAACACCACCCACAGCAAATGCTCCATCCGTTGTAATAAACAATAATGATGTTTGTAAATCTGCTGCTAGTGCAGCCATACAAACCCAAATATTGGGATTTGCATCAGGCATCACGGTAACGGATGAAAATTGTGAAAGATTAAAACTTTCTCGTTCCTTGTATGCTATGGGAATGAAAGTTGCAGCTGTGTCTACTCTATGTCAAGATGCTAGAGTATTTGATTCTATGTGGATGGCAGGAACACCTTG
>CEUA01035627.1_pt1 | contig 12971 bp, 12 predicted proteins | sample 361541 | NCBI WGS metagenome assembly CEUA01 (sample SAMEA2623079, study PRJEB7988) | marine metagenome | isolation source: saline water (ENVO:00002010), including
GTATGCCTGTATCGTTGATTCTGCAGCTACTTTAAGTCAAGCCAATAACGCTGTTTTCTATATTTGGTATGACAATGAATTTGGTTATAGCGTTCAACTCTTAAGAGTAGCCAAGCAAATGGCTGGAATTAAATATCCTAGATTTCCAAAATATTCATAACTCTGCTAGAAAATAAGCTCACAGAACTATATAATTCGCGCATATTTTAATGTTGGGTTTTCTTTTTCATCCTAATTTGTATTTAGGGAATGATAAAAATAAAAAAAGGCTTAAATCTCCCCATAACAGGATTTCCTGTACACACCACAACTGACTCTAAAAGAATCCGCTCCGTAGCTATTTTAGGAGAAGATTACGTGGGGATGAAGCCTACCATGATGGTTGAAGTTGGTGATCAAGTGAAAATAGGCCAGCCATTATTCGAAGATAAGAAAAATCCTGGTATTTTCTTTACTTCACCAGGATCCGGTACTTTATCAGCTATAAATAGGGGCGCTAGAAGGACTTTACAATCTGTAGTCATTGATTTAAAAGATGAAGAAGAGTCAGTAGATTTAAGTCATTATAAAATTAACCAAGCAATAGATAAAAATAAGATACGAAATGGATTATTAGAATCTGGTTTGTGGACATCTTTTCGAACAAGACCCTTCAGTAAAATACCTGGTAAAGAGACAAAACCGGATAATATTTTTATAAATTGCATGGATACTAATCCTTTAGCGTTAAATCCAGTTTTAATATTAGATAAAAATTTAGAAAACCTATTGCTAGGTGTTGAGATATTAAATGCTCTAGAACCAAAAAATATCTACATTTGTATCCCAGAAAACTTTTCATTTGATACAAACAAACTAGATAATAATGTACAAGTTCATACCTTCTCTGGTCCTCATCCTTCAGGCCTAGTAGGTACTCATATGCATTTTCTTTCCCCTCCTTCGCTTACGAATATTAATTGGCACGTTTCTAGTTCAGACCTAGTAAGAATAGGTTCATTCTTTAAGAACGGCAAATTATCTTTAGAAACCACAATAAGCTTAGCTGGTCCAAAAGTAGAGAATCCAAGGGTTATTAAAACAAGACTGGGGGCATCAACTGATGAAATTTGTGCAGGTGAATTAACAGGTATAGATAACAGAGTTATTTCAGGGTCAATTTTAAATGGCAGAGAAGCCTATGGACCAAATGCATATTTAGGAAAGTATCACAATCAAGTGTCAGTTATAGAAGAACCCTCTAGAGAAGATAGGTTATTTATGAATTGGTTGAGACCAGGGTTTAATCTTTTTTCTCACTTGCCCATTTATATTTCAAAATTGTCTAAAGATAAAAAATACTCATTTAAGGCACTTATGAATGGATCGGATAGAGCTATAGTACCTATTGGTGTTTACGAAGAAGTATTTCCACAAGAATTATTGGTTAGTTTATTGCTTAGAGCTATTGTTATAAAAGACACTGAACAAATCCAACTTCTTGGAGGACTAGAACTGGATGAAGAAGATCTTTCTTTATGTTCTTATGTTTGCCCAAGTAAATATGATTTTTCTTCTCTATTGAGGACAAATTTAGATCAAATAGAGGTAGAAGGTTAACATGAAATTTTTAAGAAAATTTTTTGATAACTTAAAGCCAAATTTTACAGATGGTGGAAAGTTCTCAAAATACTTCCCTCTTTTTGACGTCTTTGAAAATCTTTTCTATTCGTCTGACAGAAGAACGTTTGGCTCTATACATGTAAGAGATAATATTGACTTACAAAAGGTAATGGTCACTGTTTGGCTTGCGGCTTTTCCTGCAATGTTTTATGGAATGTATAACATAGGGTTTCAAGCATTAACTGCTTTACAGATAGAGGGCGCTCAAACAACCAATGATTGGCACTTTATTTTTATAAATTTACTTTGTAATTATGACCCTAACAGTATTTGGGACTGTATTTGGTATGGAGCTTGTTACTTTATCCCTATATATTTAGTTACATTTCTTGTGGGTATAGCTTGGGAAATTCTTTTTGCAGTTGTTCGAGGTCATGAAGTCAGCGAAGGGGCCTTTGTTACTACCATCTTATTTGCATTATGTTGTCCACCAGACGCTCCTCTATGGCAAGTTGCTTTAGGAATAAGTTTTGGCTTAGTGGTTGGGAAAGAAATTTTTGGAGGTACAGGAAAGAATTTCCTTAATCCTGCATTAACAGGAAGAGCTTTTATGTATTTTGCTTATCCAACTTATTGGTCTGGAGATAAAGCTTGGGTTGCGCTAGATGGATATAGTTCTCCGACTGTTCTAGGGATAGGACCACAAGAGGGCTTAGCAGGCATTACAAATAGTTATTCTTGGTGGGATGCATTTATAGGATCAATTCCCGGTTCTGTTGGAGAAACATCAACCTTATTTATATTGCTAGGACTTTTAATACTTCTATATACCCGAATAGCTTCTTGGAGAATAGTTGCAGGTGTTCTTATAGGAACCTTTTTGACTAGCTCACTGTTTAACTTACTAGGGTCAGACTCAAACCCAATGTATGAAATCCCTTTCTATTGGCATGTAGTTATAGGTGGATATGCCTTTGGACTAGCTTTTATGGCTGTAGAACCAGTATCTGGATCTCATACAAATACTGGTAGATGGATTTATGGAATGCTTATTGGTTTGATGGTGATATTAATTCGAGTTATTAACCCAGCTTTTCCTGAAGGAATGATGCTAGCAATTATTTTTGCTAACCTCTTTGCTCCGTTAATTGACTACTATGTGCAAGAAAGGAATATTAAGTCCAGACAGAAAAGGGTACTAATCTAATGACTGATAATAATTCTATAAAAAAGATACTTATGGTTGGTATAAGTCTTTGCCTCGTATGTTCTGCAATCGTTTCCATGGCAGCGATAAATTTAAGAGATAAGCAGATAGAAAACGCCCTTAATGAACAAAAAATAAAAATATTAGCTTCAGCTGATTTGCTCTCTGAAGAAAAAACTTTAGAAGAAATTTTTAGTTCTATAGAAGCACGAATTGTAGATTTAGATACTGGTACATTTATTAATACTATTAATCTAGAAACATTTGATGCAAATAAAGTAGCTAAAGATCCACAAACTTCCATTGTTTTATCCAATGACCAAGATATTGCTTTAATTAAGAATAGAGAGAATTACGCAAAAATTTATCTTCACTATAACGACGTCGAACTTAATGCCGTTATTTTACCTGTTAGAGGTTATGGTTTATGGGGAACAATGTATGGTTACCTTGCCTTAGAATCGGACCTAAATACGATAATAGGACTAGAGTTTTATAAAGACAAAGAAACCCCAGGATTAGGTGCTGAAATAAACAATCCAAAATGGAAGAAGTTATGGAAAGGAAAGAAAATATATTCTGCTAATGGAGAATTAGCTATTCAAGTAATAAAAGGTTCCGTAATGTCAGATGATTCCGGATTTAACAATAAAGTCGATGGATTATCTGGTGCAACTATTACGGGAAATGGTGTTACAAATTTACTTCAATTTTGGTTAAGTGATTTAGGATTTGAACCGTTCTTAGAACAACTTAAAAATAATAAAACATTGTCTATGGAGAGTGTAGATGTCTAAAGCAAGAGAAGTTTTACTTAATCCTATTTTTAATGAAAACCCTATTGCACTGCAAATTCTGGGTATTTGTTCTGCTTTGGCTGTTACAAGTAATTTATACGTTACTTTGATAATGTGTGTAGCACTTACTTCTGTTATTTGTTTTTCTAATCTATTTGTTTCTTTAATAAGAAATCATATCCCTACTAATATACGTATTATTGTGCAGATGACAATAATCTCTTCTTTGGTAATTTTAGTAGACGAAATACTAAAAGCTTTTGACTATGAGACCAGTAAACAAATCGGTGTTTTTGTTGGATTAATTATTACTAATTGTATCGTTATGGGTAGAGCTGAAGCATATGCAATGCAAAACTCACCTGGAATGAGTTTCCTAGATGGCTTAGGTAATGGCCTTGGTTACAGCATTATCTTAATAGTTGTAGCTATTTTTAGAGAATTAATAGGAGCAGGAACCTTAGCAGGATATGAAATATTACCACTGGTCCAAAATGGAGGTTGGTATCTAGGAAATAATTACTTCTTACTTCCTCCTAGTTCATTTGTAATTATTGGTTTATTAATATGGGCGTTAAGAGCTTGGAAAACAGATCAAGTAGAAGAGTCCCAATTTAAAATACAGTCTAATAGTATCGAAACTGAAGAGAGGAGGGCTTAGATGGAATATTATTTAAACCTCTTTATTAAAGCTGTATTTATAGAAAATATTGCCCTAGCCTTTTTCTTAGGTATGTGTACTTTTCTTGCAATATCAAAAAAAATTGGACCAGCTATAGGTTTAGGACAGGCAGTGGTGGTTGTCTTAACTTTAACTGTTCCTATAAATAACTTTATATATAACAATATTTTAGCTGAAGGGGCTCTCTCTTGGGCGGGCCTAGATACTAACCTAGAATTTCTACATTTAATTAGCTTTATAGGAATAATTGCCGCTATGGTTCAAATCTTAGAAATGTTTTTAGATAAATATGTTCCTGTCTTATACAACGCTTTAGGAACATTTCTTCCTCTAATTACAGTTAATTGTGCAATTTTAGGAGCCTCTCTTTTTATGAAAGAAAGGAGTTATAATTTTACTGAAAGTATCGTGTATGGATTTGGAGCAGGAATTGGTTGGTTATTAGCAATTGTTGCCTTAGCAGGTATAACAGAAAGACTTAGATATGCTGACATACCAGAGGGATTACAAGGATTAGGTATCACTTTTATAACAGTAGGTCTAATGTGCTTTGGATTTATGTCATTTGGAGGAATATCGCTGTAATGAATTTCTTAGAAAATGAAGTGATTTTAGGTATATTAGCTTTTACAGTTGTTGTTAATTTAATGATTTTTGTAATCCTTGGAGCAAGAAAATTTCTTGTTAGTTCAGGTGCTGTTAATATAGAAATGAATGAAGACCCTGATCGATCAATTGTAGTTCCAGCAGGAGGTAAACTTCTTCAAACCTTAGCTGCCCAAAACCTCTTTCTATCATCAGCTTGTGGAGGTAAAGGCACTTGTGCGCAGTGTAAATGTGTTATTGAAGAAGGCGGTGGAGCTATACTTCCTACAGAAGAATCTCATTTTACAAATAAAGAAAAAAAAGAAGGTTGGAGACTATCCTGCCAAGTTCCTGTGAAAGAAGACCTAAAAATACAAGTTCCTGACGAAGTCTTTGGAGCAAGGAAATGGGAATGTGAAGTTATATCCAATGATAATGTCGCTACTTTTATTAAAGAATTAGTTCTTAAGCTGCCCGAAGGAGAAGAGGTTGCTTTTAGAGCAGGCGGCTATGTTCAAATGGAGATACCTCCATATGAACTTAAATTTAGTGATTTTGATATAGATCATAGATTTCATTCAGACTTAGAGCATTTCAACTTTTTTGATAATGCTTCATCAGTTAGAGAGCCAGTTATTAGAGCTTACTCCATGGCAAACTATCCTGAAGAGAAAGGGATAATGAAATTTAATATTAGAATAGAGTTACCGCCTAGAGGGACAGAATTTCCTCCAGGAGAAATGACGTCATATATTTTTAATCTTAAGAAAGGCGACAAAATAACAATATTTGGTCCGTTCGGTGAATTCTTTGCCAATGAAACAGAGGCAGAAATGATATTTATAGGAGGAGGTGCAGGCATGGCTCCTATGAGATCTCATATTTTTGATCAACTCTTAAGATTGAATAGCAAGAGAAAAATTACTTTCTATTATGGTGCTAGAAGTTTAAGTGAACTTTTTTATGAAAATGACTTTAATAAACTTCAAGATAAGTTTGAAAACTTTAAGTGGCATGTTGCTTTATCAGAACCGCAGCCAGAAGATAATTGGGAAGGTCCTACAGGATTTATCCATCAAGTTATTCATGATGATTACTTATCAAGTCATAAAGCCCCTGAAGACTGTGAATATTATATGTGTGGACCACCACCAATGATGAATGCAGTATTTGGAATGCTTGATGACTTAGGAGTAGAGCCTGAGGCTATTAAATTTGATGATTTCGGTTCGTAAATTTTTTATTTTAATTGTAGTCTTTCTTTTAATACTTCTTCCAATCTTATTCCAGTCTAAGGAAGTAACTTATACAGGTGAGGTTATGGGCACTACCTGGAAGGTCACTCTGTTAACTAACAAAAACCATAAAAATCAAATCCAAAATATTTTTAATTCTATAGATAATGATATGTCTAGTTATAAAGACAATTCTTTACTTAATAAAATAAACTCTTCATCCCTCAATACTTATATTTCAATAAATAAAGACATGGTAAATGTATTAAAGGAATCTTTAAGAATTTGTAAACTTACAAATGGAGCATTCAATATTTCTGTGGGAAGGTCGGTAAATATGTGGGGATTCGGACCAAAAAACAGGGAAATTAATGATAAAAATAAATTACTATCTAAAACTCACAGACATTCTTGTAATACATATGCTGTAGAAGATGATGACATAATTAAATTACAGGATGTTCATTTAGATTTATCAGCAATAGCTAAAGGGTATGCTATTGATAAGGCCTCTATTTATCTGGAGGAACATGATATAGAAAACTATTTTATCGAGTTAGGTGGTGAAGTTAAGTTTAGGGGTAAAAAAAAGCAGGGTAATTGGTCTATAGGAATAGTAAACCCAAAAAGAATTTCTGATCCAATATTTGTTTTTAGTTCAAAAAAAACAGAGGCTAATTCTTTAGCTACTTCTGGAAATTATTTGAATAAAAGATACATAGGAAAAAAGATGTATTCTCACACTATTGACCCACATACTAATTTACCAATAAGTGATAGACCAACACTTTCTGTGAGTGTTTTTAATGAAAGCGCCATGACAGCAGATGCTTTAGCAACAGCCTTGAATGTAATGGGAGCTAGATATGGAATTCAATTTTCTAATTTAAATTCTCTTAAAACCTTATATGTTTATGAAGATATTGATGGTATGAAAATAATTCACTCTACAAAGATGTTAGAATACTTTTCTGATGAGTAAATTATTCAGTAAATAATGATAGAAGTAATTTTAACTTTAGGAGTTTTTCTTTTAATCGTGTCTGCTATGTCATTAGGAGTGCTAATGGGTAGAAAGCCTATATCAGGTTCTTGTGGAGGTTTACAGGCAATGGATGGTGCTGCTTGTGAATTATGTGGTAATGACCCTAATAAATGTAAGAACCAATAAAAAAGAGGCTAACAGCCTCTTTTTTTTAATTAATCTAATTTCTAGAATTGATTCATAGTATTATCTTTTCCGCCTGCAAGTAATGCATTGTCACCAGAAAAATATTCTTTATGTGTATCTCCTACAGTACTACCTGCTAAATCCTGATGTTTAACAGAAGACATATCTCTCCTAATTTCTTGTCTTTGTATTTCTCTTACGTAGGCAAGCATGCCTTGATCTCCAAAATAACCTTCAGAAAGGATAGATGTTCCTAATGCCGTTTCATGATATGTAGGGAGAGTTATTAAGTGATGAAAAATCCCTGCCTTTTTTGCAGCATCCTTTTGAAAGCTTTGTATTAATTTATCTGCTTCTTGAGCTAGTTCACTATCATCTAGTTTTTCGCTCATTAAATCCTTACCTTCTGGGTAATCAGAAACATCTTTTCCTGCTTCTTTCCATTCATTATAGACTTGCTCTCTAAAGGATAGTGTCCAGTTGAAAGAAGGGGAGTTGTTATATACAAGTTTTGCTTCAGGCTTAACTTTTCTTATTTCATCAACCATTTCTGCAATTTGTTTTACATTGGGTTTCTCTGTTTCAATCCACAGCAAATCAGCTCCATTATCAAGACTAGTTATGCAGTCTAAAACAACCCTATCAAAGCCTGTATTATCTTTAAATCTATAGAGCCCATTTGATAATCTTAAGGGTTTAACGTGTACTCCATTTTGGTGAATGGTAATATCATTTTCACTGAGATCTTCTAAATTTTTAATCTCTTCTGTTTCTAAAAAAGAGTTATATTGATCTGCCAGGTCACCTGGTTTTTTAGAAACAGGTACTTTTTGAGTTAGACCAGCTCCTAAAGAATCTGTTCTAGCAACTATGATTCCATTTTCTACCCCTAATTCTAGAAACGCATATCTAACAGCATTTATTTTTGAAATAAAGTCTTCATGGGGAACAGTTACTTTTCCGTCTTGATGGCCGCATTGTTTTTCATCGGAAACTTGGTTTTCTATTTGAATAGCACAAGCTCCTGATTCGATCATTTTTCTTGCTAAAAGGTAAGTAGCTTCCTCATTACCAAAACCCGCATCTATATCAGCAATAATTGGGACTACATGTGTTTCAAATGAATCAATTTTTTGTATAACTTCTTTGTCATTTCCATCATTAACCCTTGCCTCATCAAGTTCATTGAATAGATGCTGTAACTGAATAGAATCTGCTCTTTTTAAAAATGTATAAATTTCTTTAATTAAATGAGGAACAGATGTTTTTTCATGCATACTTTGATCTGGAAGAGGGCCAAATTGAGATCTTAATGCAGCTATCATCCAACCACTCAGATAAACGTAAGACTTAGATGTTGTTTTTTTTGATCTTTTAATTTCCATCATCATTTGTTGAGCTGTAAAGCCATGCCAACAACCAAGTGATTGAGTATAGTTAGAGGCGTCTTTGTCATAATCAGCCATATCTTTGCGCATTATTTCAGATGTATATCGAGCAATATCTAATCCCGTCGGGAATCTATTCTGTAATCTCATCCTTGAGGCACTTTCAGGGTTAATATGTTTAAAGATAGACGGTTTATCTTTTTTTAGTTCTGTTAGCTCTTTTATTAATTCTGAATATTTAGGCATGTATAAGTCCTTTTTTTCTTAATTATAAAAATCTATTAGTTGATTTTTTTGTGACGGGAATTTTAAATTAAATAACATATATAGCAACTTAATATTAGAGGTCTTTTGATAACTTATAGGCAAGCCCAGTATAAGTAGCAGCCTTAAGCTCTGAAAGAATGTTTTTATCCTTATCTGGAATATCTAAACCATCAATAAGATTGATAAGATCTTCCTCAGTTATTTCTTTGCCTCTAGATAGATCTTTCATAACTTCATATCCGTTGGGAATATTATTTTTTCTAATTATTGTTTGAACAGCCTCAGTAAGGACTTCTAATGAATTATTTAATTCTTCCGTTAAGATTTTTTTATTTAATTTTAGTTTTCCTAAACCTTTTTGAAGTGACTTAAGAGCTATAAGGAAATGAGAAAATCCTACTCCTACATTTCGCATCGACGTTGAATCCGAAAGATCTCTTTGCCATCTTGATATCTGTATTGAATCACTTAAAGAATAAAATAAACCTTTAGATATAGTTAAGTTACCTTCTGCATTCTCGAAATCAATAGGGTTAACTTTATGAGGCATAGTAGACGAGCCAACTTCCCCTTCTTTTAGAACTTGAGAAAAATAATTTAGCGAGATGTAACCCCAGACATCTCTTGATAAATCAATCAAAACATTACTTAACCTATGATAGTGATGAAAGAGTTCTACTAAATTATCTTTAGGCTCTATTTGTGTAGTATAGGGGTTATATGTCAAACCTAGTTTATTCACAAATCTCTTTGATACACCTTCCCAATTTATTTTAGGATAAGCAACTTTATGAGCATTAAAGTTACCTACTGCCCCATTCATTTTTCCCTTTAACTTATGTTTTCCAATTTGATTACTAATTTGATCAATTCTATATACAAAATTAGATAACTCTTTACCCATGGTAGTAGGGGAGGCTGGCTGTCCATGAGTTCTTGAAAGCATAGCGTCATTGCTGTGTTTCTTTGAAAGCGTCCTTAATTGTCTAATAGTTTTTTTTATTTCTTCACTTAAAACATGCTGAGAAGCATCTGCAATCATTAAAGAGTAAGACAGATTATTTATATCTTCGGATGTGCAAGCAAAATGTATAAATTCAGAATATTTACTAAATCTAAATCTTTTTATCTTCTCTTTTAAGAAATATTCTATGGCTTTTACATCGTGATTTGTTTTATTTTCAATAGACTTAATTCTTTTTGAATCTTTTAGAGAGAAATTTTCATAAATGGATCTAATTTTTTTTACTTCGTTTTTTGATAAGGGAGCTAATTCTTTGATGCCTTTTTCTAAACTAAGAAAAATAAACCATTCAACTTCTACTTTAAGCCTATACTTCATTAAAGCGAATTCACTAAAGAAAGCTCTTAGACTAGATGTTTTTGATGAATATCTTCCATCTATAGGTGATATGGCTGTTAAGTCGCTTAAAGGCATTTATTAATTATATCCTAATTAACTTCTTTAATTTCCCCGCCACCTAAGCATTTATCTTTTGAATATAAGACAACGGATTGTCCATGAGTTATAGCTCTTTGTGGATCTTTAAATTTTATCTCGGCTTTGTTGTTTTTAATTTGTACTTGGCATTCTTGATCAGCTTGTCTATATCTAATCTTGGCACATAGATTATATGTACCATCTTTTAATTGATTTATAAATTCTAAGTTAGAAGTTTTTAGTTGTGACGCATATAGGAGAGGGTTTCCATTTCCTTGTCCAACAATCAAAGTATTTCTGGTGTTTTCTTTTTTTAATACGTACCAAGGTAAATCTGGGTAGCCTTTAATACCTCCTATGCCTAGACCTTGTCTTTGACCAACAGTATAGAAACTTAGACCTATATGAGATCCTATTTCATCGCCCTTATCAGTTACTATTGGTCCTGGTTTTTTTTCAATATAATTTTGTATAAAATCAGGAAAAGGCCTTTCTCCGATAAAACAGATACCTGTACTATCCTTTTTTTTACTTGTAATTAGTTCTTGTTCGGCCGCTATCTCTCTTACTTTTTCTTTAATTAATTTTCCTATTGGAAAAATTGTTTTAGCCAAAGATTCATTACTAATGGAATGTAAAAAATAACTCTGGTCTTTATTTCGGTCTTTTCCTTTTAATAGACATACTTGATCATCAATAAATTTTACCTGGCAGTAATGACCAGTAGCTATGTAATCATAATCATTTTCTATCGCGTATTTATAAAACTTATCGAATTTAATTTCTTTATTACACAAAATATCTGGGTTAGGCGTTCTGCCTGCTTTAAGTTCATTCAAAAAATAAGTAAAGACCCTTTTTTTATAATCTTTGGCGAAGTTTACCTCTAAAAGTTTAATACCTAACTGATCTGCTACGAAAGCAGCATCCATAAAATCTTCTTTAGCACTACAGTAAGGAGATCCATCGTCATCTTCCCAATTTCTCATAAAAGCTGCATCTACAGAAAATCCCTGCTCTTTTAGTAAATATCCAGATACAGAAGAATCAACACCGCCTGAAAGACCTAGAAGAACTCGTTTTTTTATCATTTCTTTAGTTTAGATTAAATTTAAGGATTATATGCTATATAATTCGCGTCCCTCTCACAAAGTTTATAAAAAAACTATGGAATTTAAAAAAATAGTTGAGCCTAAGAACGGCTCAAAAATCGAATACAAGGAAGAATCTCTCCTAGTGCCAGATAATCCAATTATCCCTTTTATTGAAGGAGATGGGATAGGCTCTGATATAACACCTGCGATGATTGATGTAGTAGATGCAGCTGTTGCTAAAGCCTACGATGATAAAAGAAAAATATCTTGGATGGAGATATATTGTGGAGAGAAGTCAGTAGAAGTTTATGGAGATGATAACTGGTTACCTAAAGAGACACTTGAAGCTTTAGAAGAGTATCTAGTAGGTATAAAAGGACCTTTGACCACTCCAGTAGGGGGAGGGATAAGATCATTGAATGTAGCTTTAAGACAAGAATTAGATTTATATGTATGCCAAAGACCTGTTAGATATTTTGAAGGTGTGCCTAGCCCTGTAGTTAATCCTGAGAAAACGGATATGGTTATTTTTAGAGAAAATTCAGAAGATATCTATGCAGGTATAGAGTGGGAAGCTGGAAGTGAAGAATCAGAAAAGGTAATTAAATTTCTAGTAGAAGAAATGGGAGTTACTAAAATAAGATTTCCTGAATTTTGCGGCATTGGTATAAAACCTGTTTCTAAAGAAGGGACTCAAAGATTAGTAGATAAAGCCATTCAGTATGCAATATTAAATGATAGAGATTCTGTAACCTTTGTTCACAAGGGAAATATTATGAAGTTTACAGAAGGATCTTTTAAGGATTGGGGTTATCAACTTGCTGCTGAAAAATATGGTGCTGAAGAACTTGAAGGAGGGCCTTGGCATGTATTAAAAAATCCAAAGACCGGAAAAGAAATAATTATTAAAGATGTAATTGCTGATGCATTTCTTCAGCAAATTCTAACTAGACCAGATGAATATAGCGTCATAGCTACACTAAACTTAAATGGAGATTATATTTCTGATGCATTAGCTGCTGAGGTTGGAGGAATAGGCATAGCTCCTGGAGCTAATTTAGGAGATAAGGTTGCGCTTTTTGAAGCAACTCATGGTACAGCACCAAAATATACTGGTCTTGATAAAGTTAACCCTGGATCACTTATTCTGTCTGCAGAAATGATGCTCAGATATATGGGATGGCAAGAAGCAGCTGATCTTATTATTCGAGGCCTTTCAAGAACTATAGAAAATAAAACAGTTACCTATGATTTTGAACGTTTAATGGAAGGTGCAAGTTTAGTTAAATGTTCAGAATTTGGTAAAGCTATTATTGATAACATGGAGTAATGCTGTCAGATAATTTTCCAATCAAACTTTCTTCAAATAAAGATCATTTTGATAATGAAATTTCTACAGGGACAATAACTGTAGATCCTAAATTAAAAAAACCTCCTCTCTACAGAGTTATCCTGTTAAATGACGATTACACTCCTATGGAGTTTGTAGTTTATATTCTTCA
>CEUA01033055.1_pt1 | contig 12968 bp, 10 predicted proteins | sample 361541 | NCBI WGS metagenome assembly CEUA01 (sample SAMEA2623079, study PRJEB7988) | marine metagenome | isolation source: saline water (ENVO:00002010), including
AACGGCAGAAGCCACACCAATTTGCTCTTGTGCCATGACCTCATGAGCCAGCAACCCAGCTACCAATAATATCAAAGAAAATTTATTAAATGCTTGCAAGATCATTGTGTCGCTCTAGCAATGGGGCCTTTGAAACATTGATAGTTAACTTGTGCCGACAAATTGTTAGCACTGCGTTTGTATATATTGATAGTACTGTTGGTTCCGGTTAAGACCCAGCCAAGGTTCAAAGACCAGCATGCGCCTATGGGTTTAAGTAAATTAAATCTAAGAGTCTCCATCTGATCGTGTCTGGCTCCAAAGAGAGGGTAATCCTCATCATGCGATTTATCTTGATAGCTATACTTAGAAGAAAATTGCCAATTCTCTCCTAAGGGTTGTGAATAGCTAAATTCCAGACCGTAATTTTCATAAAACTCATAACCGGCATTGGCACGATAATTCTCTAAAATAACTTTATATCCATACAAGGCTTGAGAGCCAGGCCAAACATAGCTTTGACCATAACTTATTCCATTCACGCGTCCATTTTTTTGTCCACTTGATTTAAAGTTTTTCTCATCTCGATAGTATGAAAATTGCATGGAAGAACCATCGTCTAGTTGACCGCTGTAGTCGAGAGAAATTCGGCCACTGCGCAAAACCTCTTCTCGATTTAATAGCACCCTTAAAAGATTAATATTGGGACTGAAAACTGGATCTTCTAAATTAAAAAAAGAAAAATAATTTTCATCTAAATTAAAGTTTCTTCTAATTGATAGTACATTGGTTTGAACGTCAAATTGAGTAAAGGTATTAAATCGATCTGCGCCATAACTAAAAAAGTATTGAATGTTATCGCCTCTGGGATGATCTAGATCTTGATCAACACTTAAAGAATAGTTATATGTAGTTGTACGATCTCCCTCTCTTTTGCTATCAGGATCAACTTCCAATAAAAGATCACCTATCTCGATAAAATCAGCATTAATAGCCGAGTTCCCGTTGGTTGTATGTTTCCACCCAATACTTAAATTTTGCCTCCACTGAAAAGGTTTTTCAGCAGTCACAATGGCTGCAAGAAAATCATCAACCTTAGCTTCAACTTCAGGCGGCGGGTTAGATTCTTTGACGCTTTTAAGGTAATTGTTAGCCAAGGCATAAGCACCAAGACGAAAATATAAAACACCAAGCTCCAATCTGATTCTTGGCAGTTCAGAATCATAGATAAGCATCTGCTCAAACACACCAATGGCACCCTCTAAATCGCCTACCAAAATAGATAAATTGGCATATTCAAACAACAAAGAAAGATTTGTTGGATCTTTAAAAAGTTTCTTAAAGGTTTCGTCTTTTTTTTGCTCTAAAATAGCTAATTCTTGGGGATCAGATATAGTTGGCGCAACGTTTTGAGCAGGAGCATTAAGACACAAAAAAGTGACATAAACTGCTAGTGAAAACCTTAAAAACTTCATGATTTAAACAAAGTGACAAACATCACTTATTTTGATGAGTATTTAAACATAAAAGTGACAAAATATCAGTTGATTAGTGTCTTAGAACACGAATTTTTTTTTCAAGAGGTATAATTGACGCATGGCCAAAGGACTTAAAAAATCAGAGAGAACAAAGCAAAAATTAATCAAGGCTGTGATTTCTTTGATTCAACAAGGAGATAGGGTTATCTCGGTTGCATCCATCACCAAGAAGGCAAAACAAGCCTATGGATCCTTTTATAGGTATTTTGATAACCTTGATCAAATTCATGCCATTGCCATTGAGACACTGGTGCTTAGTATCGCAGCTGAAGAAGAAAAGAAATTATCAAAAGAGAAGTCAAATCTCTTTAAGGTCTATTACGTGTGGTATATAGCAATAGATATATTTAAAGAAGACAATGTTGCAAATTGGCTAATGGATCATCCTGCCAGCATCAATGATACTTGGGCACTTACGCAGCCCATGACAAGTGGATGGGTAAAAACGGCTATTAAGAATAAAGAAGTCCCGAATCTTAGTAATAAAAATTTAAAGCATTTTGAAATGGCTCAACAATATATTTGGTGGATGTATCAACAAGCACTCAGAGAATTGGTTAAAGGAAGAAAGTCGCTAGATGTGTACTTGGAAATCATGCAGTCTATAAATTTTTTAGATTTACCCAGAAAAACCCATCAATCTTTTCTTCAAAAAGTAATTGATCGCGCTAACTAATTAATACCTTCAATGGAAAAAAACTTAAAATCGTTTGTTAAATACGGGTTAATCATTTTAGCTTTACTGATTAGTTGCTTGCCTTTGATCAACCCTTTCCAGGTTTTTAGCAATTTACAAAATTTTTCTTTTGATACTTTTCAAAGAGTCCTGCCACGAAAACCTTATGCCGAAGATCCTGTTGTTGTCATTGATATAGACGACAAATCTCTTGAGCAAATCGGCCAATGGCCCTGGCCCAGGAATCAATTAGCAAAACTTACTGATGGCGCTTTCTCCGCTGCTGCTCTCGGGTTTGATGTTGTGTTTGCTGAGTCTGATAGAACCAATCCAAAAAATTTAATCGCTGAATACCCTGAAAATAAACTTCTCCAAAAAGAATTGAGCCTGCTGCCTGATAATGATGAAGTTTTTGCTCAATCGATTGCAAACCATGGAACTGTTGTGCTTGGTCAAGCATTGAATAATAAGGCTGAAACAAAAAAAGAAATCATCAAAAAATTTGGCTTAGTCACTCAAGGAGATGACCCAAAATTATTTGTTCCAAATTACCAAAACATTCAACGCAATATCGCCATGTTTGAAAAATCAGCTGCGGGCATTGGCTCAATGAGCATTGGCAACAATGAATCCATTGTTCGTCAACTGCCAACATTTGAACAAGTTGATGAGCAATTAATTCCAAGCCTTGCCTTAGAGATTGCCAGAGTAGCTCTCGGCGCTTCTACATACCAAATTAAATCTTCCAATGCTTCTAGCGAAGAAGCCTATGGTGAAAACACAGGCATCAATCATATTAAGCTTGGACCCTTAACTCTCCCAACCACTGCTCTAGGTAATGCTTGGATTTATTTTACTCCGGTCAAAAATATAACCACCGTCTCAGCATCAGATGTCATTTCAGGGGTTATCAAACCAGAATTCTTTGAAGGCAAAATAGCCCTCGTTGGCACTTCTGCTTCCGGTTTATTAGACCTTCGATCAACGCCAATAGAAAAAAATATCCCTGGCGTAACCATCATTGCTCAGTTCATTCAACAGATTTTTGCTAATGAATTTTTACAAAGGCCTGACTGGTTATTTGGGGCTGAATTTCTAGCTGGATTAATCCTAGCTATTTTAATAACCATTAGCGTTCAAGCTTTAGGTCCCATTGGGGGTTTGGGTGTTTTTGTATTTGGTTCAAGCGGGATTGTTGGAACGAGTTATTATTTTTTTAAATCAAAACTATTTTTGGTTGATCCAGTCTCACCTCTAATCATTTCTTTGAGCGTTTATGTTGCCGTTACTTTTTTTAACTTTTTATTTACAGAGCTTGAAAGAAGTAGAGTTAGAGGGGCTTTTGCACAATACCTTTCTCCAGAAATGGTTAATCGATTAGCAGAATCCAGTGAGTCATTGGTGCTGGGAGGAGAAAAGAAAGAGATGACCTTCTTATTCTCAGATATTCGAGGCTTTACCAAAATTTCAGAGCAATACAAAGACGATCCCGAGGCTCTCACTCAACTTATCAATCAATTGCTAACAGTCTTATCTAATGCAATCTTAGATCACGGCGGGACCATTGATAAATACATGGGCGATTGCATCATGGCTTTTTGGAATGCACCCACCGATCAAGCCAATCATCGTCAATTAGCCATTGAATCAGCGCATGCTATGAATAATGCATTGTCTGAATTTAATCAAAGTTTAGAAGGAAGCTTAGACTTCAAATTGGAAATTGGTATTGGTATCAATTCTGGAGAATGCATCGTTGGCAACATGGGATCTGATAAACGTTTTGATTATACGGTTCTTGGGGATGCGGTGAATCTTGCCTCAAGGCTTGAAGGCCAATCTTCTAATTATGGCCTTAACATGGTGCTAGGAGAAAACTCCTACTTGCAAGATTCTTCTTATCGAATGATAGAAATAGATAAAATTGCTGTTAAAGGAAAATCTGCTGCTGAAACTATATTCACTTGTTTTGAACCAGAAACAAAATTTGCTGACAACTTTATGGCCAAACACATAAATTTTTTAGAAGAGTACCGCTCTCAACAATGGGATGCTGCAAGTTTATCCATTGATGAATTAATTTCTTCACCTAATGAGCTTGAACTATACTACAAGCATATGAGAGCAAGAATTGATGAATATAAAATTAATCCGCCATCTGCAAATTGGGAGGGAGTTTATGTTGCGCAAAATAAATAAGATTAGAAGCTTTGCGGCCCTAATCATGTGTCTGAGTTCAGCTAATCTGCTGGGCCAAGCAATCGTCAATATAGAAGAATTAAGACGTGAAGGCGAAATTGGATTTTTTACTAATGTTAGCGCCGGTCTTGATGCATCACGGGGAAATAGAGATAGAGATTATTACTCACTTCGAATTAGATTTGATAATAACTCAGAAGATGCTGAATCATTTCTCATCATGCAACAAACTGAAAGGAAATCTAATGACATTGTAATGGATAAATCAAAATTCATTCATGGCAGATATATTTTCATTGGAGAGGATGCTATCCACTGGGAAATGTTCGCGCAATACAGTGAAAATCCATTTAGAAATTATAAAAAAAGATCAGTTCTAGGCGGTGGATTAAGATTCGAACTCTCAAAATCAGGTCGATTGGGCGCTGGCCTACTCAATGAAGAAGAGACTGATCTTACTGGAAAATCAAAGACAACTGAAAGATTGGGTTTTTATTTGCATACTGATTTTGATATTGCAGAAAATATTTCCTTTGACCCAACAATATATTTTCAACCCAGCATTGAAAATTTTGAAAATGATTACAAAGCAAGTATGATTCTAGCCTTAGATTTTAAAGTAAATGAAAATTTTAAGATTAGGATGCAGTATTCATCTTTTCATGACTCAGATCCACCAATGCTAGCTGAAAAGACAGATGATTCAATCTCAACAATGTTTTCATATGATTTGAGTAAATTATGGAAGGATTAATAGAAATTATTACAAATGTTTGGAACGAAGGCTTCCTGGGTATTGGTATAACAGAAATCATTGTTTCCCTGCTTATATTTATAGCAGGAGCCATTAGCAGGGCATTTTTTGTTGGCAGAGTACTAAAGTGGTTAGAAAATTTAACTTCTCAGACTGACTCAGAAATCGATGATGTTCTCCTTAAATCACTAAAGAAACCGCTTGGTTATATACCTATGACCATCGCGCTCTACTGCGTTGCTGTATATCTCCCTCTTACAGGCATGGCAGACACTTTTGCAACTAATTTAATTGAAGCCATGATTGCTTTTACTATCTTTAGCGCATTCGCTAATAGCGTTGCTCCAATTTTTCAAGCATTCACTTCAAGAGCTGTCTTAACTAGATCAATGACCATGTGGCTAGAAAGAGCTGCAAGGATAATTATTTGGATCATCGGTCTTGGAATCATCTTAGATATCTTTGGTATCCAGATTGGGCCATTGGTTGCTGGCCTTGGATTGTTCTCAGTGGCTGTTGCTCTTGGGGCCCAAGACCTATTTAAAAACCTAATTTCTGGACTGTTAATTATTGGAGAAAATAGATTCCAGCCAGGAGATAGAATTGAAGTTCCAGGCTCGTTGCATGGCATGGTTGAAGATATAGGCTTCAGATCTACCCTTGTCAGAATGTTTGATACAGCTCCGATGTTAGTTCCAAATAAAGATCTTTCAGACGTCAAAGTAATCAATCATGGCAATATGGTATTTAGAAGAATTAGCTGGCATTTAAATTTAATTTATTCAACCACGCAAGAACAGCTAGCAAAAATTTGTGATGACATTACTACTTACATTGATTCATCTGATGATTTTACAGAGAACCCTGAGCAAGAATCATTTGCAAGAACTGAAGAGTTAGCTTCAAGCTCTATCGATATCAGAGTTTTATGTTACACAGATCCTGTTGGATTAACTGATTTCTCTAAAATTAAACAGAATTTAATTTTTGAAATTATTAAAATAGTTCGCAGCAATGGCTCAGAATTTGCTTACCCATCAACCTCTGTTTATGTAGAAGATTCAAAACCTGTAGATATTGCTGAGTATTCAACCGAGGGTTTAAAATCAGAAGATATATCCCATGCCTCTGCCCCTGATGAAGGTGATGGTGATGTCTAGTTTTGAGATCTTGAAGAGACGCTTAATTCTAATTCTTTAAATAGTCCTGGGTGCTCTTCAGAAAGTTCTGCTAGGTCTGACTTAGTTAATTCAAGCAATTTTGTATCATCGGCTGCTGTAATTGTTGCATTTCTAGGCGCATTCCCCAATAAACCCATTTCTCCAAAATAGTCGCCTGATACTAGATACACAGGCTCCTGTATTTCAACTTTGACTTTTCCATATTCAATGATAAACATAGAGTCAGCCTCATCACCCTTAGAAAAAATGGTCTCATGCTCACTGACTAAAACCACCTGAAGTTTTTCATTGATTTTACCAACCGCACCAATGGGAAGTTCTTGAAATAGGGGTACAGAAGCAATCGCTTCGAAACTAACTAGAAAATTCTTTTTTTGAATTTCTTCATAATAAGCAGATGCTAGGATAGCAGCAGGCAGAGCGAACATCCCTATTCCAACTAACATGGTAAAGCTTGCCAATAATTTTCCTAAATCTGTCATGGGGACTACGTCTCCGTAACCGACTGTCGTTAGGGTAGCAATCCCCCACCACATGGTTGAAGGAATGCTGCCAAAAACATCTGGCTGAACTGAAGATTCTAAAAAGTATATGAATGTTGAAACGACTAACAAAATAGAGATCACCATTATCTGAGACCCAAGCAAAGCATTCCTTTGTTTAATAATTGTTTTAATAAGAGTGTTTGTTGGCAACAAAAATCTAGATTGGCTAAAAATATCAAACAGCCTAAATAATCTCAGAATTCTTAAATCATAAAAAGGGAAAAATACTTGATTAATTAAGACCAATCCATCAATGGATATTAAGAAAGAAAGTTTGCGCTCAACAAAAACTCTTAATAAAAATTCAATTCCAAAAACTCCAATTGATATCCAATAAAAAATTTGAATTAATGGTGAGTCTATACTCAAATATCCTGCACTCGATACAATTTGATGAAAGATATTAAGAGCAATGACTACTCCAAAGAACTTATTGAAAAAATCTAAAATATTTTTCATTCAATGATTATAGCTTGAGTCTGCAATATGAAAAGATTAACTCTTGTAAAGATATTACTTAAATAATGCATTTATTTGGTAGGATGAACTTTGTTATGAATTAATTTCAGGATAAAAATTAGGTATGTCTGATCAAACAATCCTTGCTACCACATTGGTTGTACTAATGGGCCTGCTCATTTGGGGTAAATGGCGCTATGACGGAGTAACGCTATTGTGCTTGGCTGCATTAGTTTTATTTGGCGTGGTCCCTGCAGAAAGTGCTTTCTCAGGATTTGGGCATCCTGCTGTTATAACGGTTGCACTAGTTCTTCTTATAAGCAGAGGTTTACAAGAAGCCGGGATGGTTAGTTTAGCTGGGAACCTCATTTCTCGCCTAACTCTTACACAAAATCAATACATGATACTGATCATGATTGTTGCAGCATTTTTATCTTCATTTATGAACAATATTGGAGCCATGGCATTATTGCTGCCGATAACATTATCGCTGTGTCAAAAAATGGAATGGAATCCTTCAAAATTTCTTATGCCATTAGCTTTTGCAAGTATTTTGGGCGGCATGAATACCGTTATAGGAACACCTCCAAATATTATCATTGCTCAATATAGACAAGAATATACAGGTGTTGCATTTAATTTCTTTGACTATTCATTTGTTGGGCTTGCAGTAAGTATCCTAGGTGTTTTATTTATTGCATTTATAGGATTTAAGTTTGTAAAAGTCCGTGACAACGCAAATGATACAACTAGGCTGATCGATTTAAAAAATTATCTTTTTGAGGTCACCGTGAAAGATGATAGCAAGGCCATCGGGATGAGGCTGTCTGAAATTAAAAAGATTTCAGGGCCTGAAACCGAAGTCCTAGGTGTGGTGAATGAAACTGGAGGAGTTTCAAGGGTTTCAATGAGCAAAAAGATTCAACCTGGACAAATCTTAGTCATCAAGACATCTCCTGATGATATTTCGACTATTCAAGAAGCGCTTGGTTTTGAAATTGCTGATGATCTTGTCACAGTCAAAGAATCAGATTTAGCAGAAATTGAGGTAATGGTAACAGCAGGCTCTAGACTCGTTGGAAGAAAACATGAATTCCTAAAAAGACTCGCCTCAGATGATCTAGCATTGCTTGGATTGTGGAGGCAAGGAGCAAGATTTAGGACTAGGCTTGCTAGAGAAGCATTTAAAATTGGGGACGTACTGCTCCTTGGAGTAAGAACCATTGATGATGAGGGAGTGAGAGAAAGAATAAAGCATTTGGGCTTGATGCCTCTCATGGAAAGAGATATTCAAACTATCCCCAGCAGAAGTCGATTACTAAAAAGTTTAATCTTCTTTGGTCTAGCAATCGGGTTAACTGCGTTTAATGTAATAGATATAGTGGTTGCATTTTTGTTGTGTGTTATAGCTTTTATATCGATCAAAGTCTTAAATGGAAACTTATATAGAAATATAGAATGGCCTGTAGTGGTTATGCTTGCAGCCATGATTCCAGTTGGGCAGGCGCTAGAAACATCTGGAATCTCATTAAACATTGCTAACTTTATATCTTCTAGCACTGAAGGGATGGCTTTACCTTGGTTAATCTTGATGGTCTTGGTTATTACAATGTTTGTTTCAGATATCGTAAATAATGCAGCAACAGCTGTGATCATGGCGCCAATAGCAGCCAATCTTGCTCTGCAAGTTGGGCAACCGGTTGAACCTTTCCTCATGGCAGTTGCAGTTGGAGCTAGTTGCGCTTTTCTTTCTCCTATTGGGCATCAGTGTAATACCCTTGTAATGGCTCCTGGAAACTATAAATTTGGAGATTATTGGCGCCTTGGACTTCCGCTTGAATGCGTGATTGTTGCCATCTCGATTCCAATGATTTTATTTGTCTGGACTTAAATTATTAAACAATCTGAGAAATCAAATTGCTTAACTCAAGAGGATCTTCAAAGAATGAGAAATGCCCCACTTCATCCATTGTATAAGTTTGACTTGGAACCATGTCAGTAAAATTTTCTACAGCCTTTAAGTCAACCAGTCTGTCCTTGCCGCCAAGGATAATTGAAATAGGTATTCCTAAGTTTTTTAAATCATTCAAATCTAATTGATAGTTATTGCATGCTTCTAAATCATCTAACATAACCAAATCTTCTTCCTCAGAAAAAGCATTCTTTATTCCAAGAAGTCTTCTGTGAAGACCATATTTAATAATAAAGTCTGCGGCATCCCCGTTGCCTGCTTTGGCTTTAGCAAGCAATGCATCAGCCACCCTTGTAGGATAAATACTGTTCACTAATATTAATGATTTAGCTGAAAAGCCTTGCTTCGACACCATGTCCAAGGCAACCAATCCACCCATACTATGTCCACAGAGAGATAGATCTGTAAGATCATAGTTTACCAAAGCATCAATCAAAAACTGACTATAGGATTCAATGCTATTGCTTGAGGATCCTTTTGAATCACCATGACCTGGAAGATCAATGATTAAAGGTTTGTTATATTCAGAGTCAGGCAATCTTATGGCTCTAACCAATCGATGATCCATGCCCGCGCCTGCAATAAAAAGAATAGATTTCTTTTTCTTGTCAATTGATTCGAAATTATGAAAATATGTGACTGAATTATTCATTAGCTAAATCTATTTTAATTCATACTGATGATCAAATGATATCAAGTTAAACTTTATAAAGGTGGTAGACCCGAATGGACTCGAACCATCGACCTTCGCAATGTCAATGCGACGCTCTAACCAAAACTGAGCTACGGGTCTAAAATTGTAAAACATTATACAGCTAGACAAATAATAAGATAAGTCTGCGCTGTAGCAGAAAGATAACATTGCGTAGATTACGCAAAAATTGAATTATGAATAATTCTGAGGATTATATATATCGAAGAAATTTAATTTTAAATCTAGGAAATCAGCGTATTTTCGAAAATACTGCAGCGCAAAAACTCTTGCTGGAAAAATTGAATAATCTCCATGCTCTATACCCTTTATGTAATTGATATTTACAAATATTTTAGAGGCAACTTCTGATTCTGATAAGGATAATAGCTCTCTTCTTTCTTTAAATACTTTTCCAATCTTGCATGTTTGTGCAGATTTAAGATTGGGTTTAATTTGAAGTTCGTTTAATTGCATTTCCTATAATCTAAATAATCAAGACGAACTATTTAGTATACATATAAATGATAATTTGTCATTTTAATTTTCAACAAATTTTATATTGTGTTCTATATGTAAAATAAGGTGATTTAGAATTCAGTCTATTGAAATGGATCTTTGAGTTAGGAACTCTTTTGTCTCCTCAAGAATGGTTTGAGTTTCAGAAGAATTTTCTTGTTCCAAGAGTTTTTCTAGGTCTGTCATAACTTTGCTCATAGAGCCCCATGGACCCTCTTCATTTAATCGTTGAGTGATGAGCGACTGGTAACGATTCATCATATCCTCTGGAGCTGCTTGCGGATAAAACTGACAAATTAATCTTTCTGCAAATAGTCTATGGCGTTCATCATTAATATTGCGGCAAATTTTTATTCTCTCTTCGGCTGAGTCAATCCGATGAAAATCTGCCATCAAATCTTTGTCTTCTTTAGAAGGAAAGCCGCCCGCATAAATCATTTGCTCAATATGATCATATTCATTATTCCAATTATTAATTTTATCTGCCATGGCTTGACTGACAAGTGACTGAAAATCAATGTTTCCTCTAATCTGCTTGGCCCTATCTTCTAAAACTGCAAAGTCAATATCAAAGGCATTTTCATCATCAATCATCGTACTGGGACATATAGGTATTGTTTTGTTGATCCCGTATTTTTTAAAAGGGCCTGATTTTCCTGGTTTTTGAACCATAGAATAGATTTCTTGTGTTTCAAGATCGAAGATCTCTTCGGGCTCAAAACTTAAATCAAAAAACATTAAGTCGTTTGGGGCTTTGGTACCGCAAGGCACCACAGGATATCTAAATATTTCACGCCTAAAAACTTCTCCAAGACCTAGAAATCCTGGCTTTTGCACAGCCTCTTGAACGCCTGCCTTGGATGAAATGCTCAGGAAGAAATCTAGCAGCTCAGGTTTTTTCTCATTAATTATTTCTAGAAGAGAGATCATTAATTTGCAATCAGCAATTGCATCATGGGCATCACCGATTTCAATTCCATTGGCTTCAGCTAAATCTGCCTGCTTTAAACTAATTGCAGGACCGCCCTCGTAAAGAGGAATATTTAGTAGATCAGGAAAAAAAGCAGCAATGTTATTCATCATCAATAAAAGATCAAGACGGCTATTTCCATTAGTATTTGTAAGATATGACTCAAATAAATTCCAGTAAAATTGTCTCCGTATCAACTCTTCGTCATAAGCCATGCCATTGAATGTTATAAAAACTGCTGGCTCATCTATGGTCCATTGTCGCCATTGACGATTCAGATCTCTCATCATTTCATAATGAGAAACATTGGAATTAAAAAGATGAGTTTTCTTATTGGTCACCATTGCCTTAGGGAACGGTATTGCCCATGGCAGAGGAGCACATCCTAGATTTTGCTCATCTAGAATTTCTAAATTACGATTTGCTTGAATAGACCCACACTGAAGTATTTGGGCAAAATCTTTAAGTAAGCCAGTTGTTTCAGTGTCGTAAAAAATTAAGTTGTTGCTCAAATCTTTCTTAAGACCTGCTGATATTGGATGACTCAACTTTTGATTTGTCATATTCAGCATACTTTCCAAGCTCATATCTAGCAACTGATCTTCTATGCACCTCATCTGGTCCATCAGCAAGTCGTAAAGTTCTCATACCAGCATACATTCTTGCCAGTGGGAAAACTTGAGATACGCCTGCACCACCATGCATTTGGATAGCTCGATCAATTACATCACAGACAATATTTGGAACAATCACTTTAATTTGAGCAATCTCACTTGCAGCAACTTTATTACCAACGGTATCCATCATGTGAGCCGCTTGCAGTGTTAGGAGTCTTGCCATGTTCAATTCAATTCTTGAATTAGCAATGATATCCATGTTGCCACCTAGTTGAGATAAAGGTTTACCAAAAGCAACTCTGCTTTGAGATCTTTCACACATCATTTGCAGGGCTCTTTCACCCAAACCAACTGCTCTCATACAATGATGAATTCTACCTGGTCCAAGACGACCTTGAGCTATTTCAAAGCCCCTACCTTCTCCAAGAATCATATTGCTTTTAGGAACTCTCACATTTGTAAACTTAAGATGAGCATGCCCATGCGGAGCATCATCCCAACCAAATACTTCCATCATTTTTCTTACCTCTATCCCTTCAGAATCCATTGGTACAAGGATCTGAGAATGTCTTTTATGCCTTGGAGAATCTGGGTCTTGATCGGTAACACACATAAAGATAATAATTTTACAACGAGGATCTCCAGCACCAGATGTCCACCATTTCTCACCGTTAATAACATATTCATCGCCCTCAAGAACTGCAGTAGCAGCCATGTTGGTCGCATCTGAAGAAGCTACCCCAGGCTCTGTCATACCAAAAGCAGATCTAATTTCTCCAGCTAGAAGAGGTTTTAACCAGGTCTCTTTTTGCTCCTCAGAACCATATCTTTCAAGCACTTCCATGTTGCCAGTATCTGGAGCTGAACA
>CEUA01463371.1_pt1 | contig 12925 bp, 8 predicted proteins | sample 361541 | NCBI WGS metagenome assembly CEUA01 (sample SAMEA2623079, study PRJEB7988) | marine metagenome | isolation source: saline water (ENVO:00002010), including
ATAGCACAAGCTACTATCCCTGAAAAAGCCGCAGATGGACGCGTCGTTTATCACGTAAAAACAGATCCCGAGACAGGCAAACCCCTGAATGGCGTTGAATTATCCAAAGCAATGCTAGGCGACGACATACGAGCGACACTAAAAATCAAAGGAAACCCGATCTTAGTTGACCAAGGGGCTAAAGTAGCCGAAATCGAAACACCCCAAGCAGGGAAACCTGGAATTAATATTTATGGGCAAGAAATTGTTGATGCTGGTAAGCTTGCTAATCGCCCAGTAGCTGGTAAAGGTGTTATTGAAGACGGCGACTTATTCTTAGCCGAAAGCATGGGCTATGTATCTATTGTCGACAATCGTTTACAAATCTTATCACCGCTATGGTTAGACCACGATAGATATGGCGCACGGTTTTTATATTTTCCACAATCTAAAGATACCGCCCCTATAGAAATCAGTTCTCTGATGGGGCTACTCGAAAAATCAGAAATAACATTTGGAATCATCGAAAGTGCAATTGAGAAATTGGCTAATGATGGTGGAGGTAACAAGCGTTCTGCTCTGTTAATTGCACGGGGAAACAGGGTTGAACCTGGGGTAGATGCTCACTTTAATCCCAATTTTCAAACGGAACAATTTTCAACAGAGTCTGATATAAGTGATGAATCTATCGATTTCCGTGAACGTAATGCCTATATCGCGGTTACTGAAGGAGATCTTCTTGGTGAGTTTATCCCAGCTACCACTGGTATACCCGGAAAAACTATTTTTGGTGAAGAGGTTTTAGCATCTGACGGTGAAATTATTGAGTTTACAATTGGCGAAGGTGTACGTATTGAAGCTCAACACGACGACTCAGTACAGCCAGAAAAAAACCAGCCGCAAGATGACAATGTATCTCCCGAAAACAACGAAGAAAAAGAGATTTCAGGTAATAAACCCTCTTTCTTATATGCCAATCTAAGTGGTTCAGTTAGATATGTCCGCAACAAGCTAGAAGTGCTACCACTTCTTGTCATCAATGGTGATGTCGACCTAAACGTTGGACACATTTCCACCCGTGGAGACGTAAAAATTGGAGGGTCGATACAATTCGGATTTAATATAACCGCAGGTGGAAATATTGACATAGCCGGAGGCGTTGAAAACGGGGTGACCATACGCTCTGAGGGAGACTTAACGGTAAACAAAAGTGTTATCGGTGAGAGAACGCGTATCATTGTCGGGGGGAATGTCGAGGCTCGGCTAATACACAATGCCCGCGTAGTTGCTCAAGGAGACATCACAGTCAATCACAGTGTAGTCAACGCCCGATTAAGTTCAGGTGGCTCCATCACAATTAATCCAGGATCCGGTCGAGTTGGAAGTATCGTGGGAGGTGAAACGTTTGCGACAACATTTATACAAGCAAAGACCTTAGGATCACCCGGAATGGAACCAACTCGCGTTGGATGCAGGCCATCACCGCGCGATCTCGCTCAGTTAAATTCTATGCGCAACCGAGTCAAGAAAAACAGAGAAATTGTAAATAAAGCGATGAAGTGGATGGGAGTAAATAAGTTTGACAAAAGGCAGATCGACCGAGCCCTAAGTAACGTACCCGAAAGCCAACGGGAAGCTTTTGCAAAAGCTTTAAGAGAAGGGGTCAAAGCTGCGGCTGAATTGGCTCAGTTACCGCAACAAATCAGTAAAAAAGAGCAAGAGCACATAGATGCAATCGGGAGAGGTCAAATTAGATCTTCCGAAGCATTCTTTGCCGAAGTAGTTATTGAATTTGGTATCCGTGAAACACGTCTATTAGATAAAAATGTCGGAGGAAGATATATGCTAATTGAAGATGAAGTTAGATGGAGACCTCCAACATAGCGATAACTTTAATATTCAGATTAACTGTTACCTCGAACATCTTTCTTTATACGCGGACACTTTTACCGGATTTGGCAGACCTATACGCGGCATCTATCATCTCAACACCACGCATGGCACATTCTCCTGGCGTCAAATTCATTTCTGTCTTTCCAAGAATAAGATCTACAAAATTATTAGGTGGTCCATCACATTCATAGTTCCCCGCGTCATCTGAAATATCCAGATTGATATGATCCCCATCATGTCTATTAAGACACATCCTTGCACGTTCACAATCTATTAAAATCATTCCTTCCGAACCAAATATCCGCAGATCAACCTGGAATCGTTGATCTGTTGGAACATTCCCAGCTCCACTAATAGTCCCTATAGCTCCGGATTTGAATCGAACAGTTAACGCGTCATATAAGTCCACCTCAGACCCAGGTGCACCCATCTCTGCAAAAACACTTACCGCCCGAAGGCCTGTGAGCCAAAAAAGTAACCCAGACGAATGAGAAATTTGAGCATGCGCATATCCTCCCCCAGAGATCTGAGGATTAGCCCACGTCTCCAGAGTAGGACCGAAAAGACCATCCGAATTTTGACCTGACTTTTGAGAAATATCAGAGTCATCAGTCTCTATACCAGAAAGTAAATTTCTGATTGGCGAAGCCATATGGCACATCACAAACTCGATCTTACCCACTCCCCCTCCATCTAGTATCTCTTTAGCCTTTTGAATAAAAGATTTATGATGCCAACCATATGGTACAAGCAATGGCACTTTCTTATTCTCTGCAATAATGACGAGTTCCCGCGCATGATCTGCACGAGTGGCAAGAGGTTTTTCGCACATTACGGGAATGCCAGCTTCAAGAGCTGTTTTTGCATGTTCATAATGTAACGGATGTGGGGAACTAACAATGATTCCATCGAGTTTACAGTTTGCAATTAAATCACGAAAGTCCTCTGTCGCATAAGAAAAACCAAAATGTTTCTCTACCTGTTGTAATTCTTTCGTTCCTAACCTGCAAACACCTGTTAGTTCAACATCACTACGATTAGCTAAGACTGGCATATGGTTACTAGTAGCCCACCAGCCAGCACCAATAAAACCAATACGAGCAACATTAGATGCATCCATAAAACTATCCTTTTACAAGAATTCGTGGATCAAGTATTGGACTATATCATCTCTTCTAATAATGTAATTCACACATCAGATCGTTCGTTATAAAAACATAATACTTATGATAGAGTTGAAATAACCTGTAGTGAAAAATAAATTAGCCCTTCGGACTGTCCAAATCCTGCAAATTGATTGAGATCCGCTCAAGAATTTCAAATGCGCGCCACATTTTTTCTGTAGCTACTATTTCTGCATTAGTGCTATTAAGAAATAGTCAATATGCCAATACTTTTTCTCGGATCTATGCCTCTCTATACGTGAGCCTATATTTATTTTGGCAGACCCGTATACAATTAATCCTCCATTGAACTCAATAGATCCTAAAATACTCGCTCAACTTGTTAAAGCAATTAATCCCGAAGTCACGCCCAATAATACCAGACCTACTCTTACGCCCACCGCACGCACACTAAAAAATGGAACCGGCTACATTGAGAGTATGATGTTATTATTCCGATCCACAGGATTTGATATAACTGATAAACTCGCTAACCTCGGAGGATTGACCCTCCTTCTTGGTATCGAAATTGCAAATGAACTTTTTTACTTTGGGACAAAAAGTCTGATCCATCAATCCGAACCCTTACGAATTGGTACCGGTATTCTCGCACTTAACCAGAAGGATCTGGATAAACAGCTGATTACCGTATACAGCGTTGACACTTTGGGCAATGAGGATGGCGCCGTAAGCATCCTGGCAGCCCATGAATTTGAAGGAAAAGAAATAGCAGAGAAATCTTTTATCATTTTGGGTACAGAAAGACATTTAGCACGTACAACCTATTTCGTCGGAGAGATACCATTATACGGTGACGAGATCACTTTTCCATAACTTGGCATTAGACGTTATTCAGAAGATAGGCGATCTCGATGGGGATACACCCTGCCCCTATCTTATAAACTATTCCTTTAGCTTCGGCAAAGGTTAATACCATGTACTTATTAGTTGTTACGGCCAAAAATAGATAGTGCCTATCATTAGGTTCTTGTAGATTCACTAGTAAATAAATTAAACGCTATTTACCATTCACACGTGATTCAGCCAATCTATTATTCCCAGACACCACGCCATCCAATATATAAGCTGGCACCTTTTCTTTTTTTCCTTTTACTTCAACCTGTTGTAGTTCACCAACAACAACATATTTCTTAACCAAATCATAGGTCGCTTCCGAAAACATCACTCCTTGTTTTGGAGCAGCACTCTCTAACCGCTGTCCGATATTTACGTTATCGCCAATCATAGCATATTCAAGACGATGGCGTTCACACCCTAAACTGCCCAATATAACCTCGCCACTATTAATACCTATACGACATTGTATTTCTTCGAAGGAATCAAGGTTGAATTTCTTAAGTTCGGCGCACATCTCCCATGCTGCCAAAATCGCATTACGAGCATCTGTCTCAGGATCACCTGAGTCAAAACGAGCAACAATAGCATCTCCTATGAATTTGTCGATGATGGCATCATACTTTGAAAGTACTTCCACCATAAGATCAAAATAAGTATTAAGTAATTTAACAATCTTACGTGCTGAAAATTTTTCACACTTGGGAGAAAATTCACAAATATCAGAGAATAAAACCGTAATAAACTTGCTTTCTCCTTTCTTCACATCTTCTCCACCATCAATTATATCGTTTACTGCACGGATCGTATCGGCCGCAACAAATTTGGCAATAGTTTCTTGCTCTTTTTTGATCTTGGCATTATTTATAGCCATATCAACAGATACTTTAAGATCTTTCTTTTGAAACGGTTTCGTCAGATAAGCGGAAACACCTAAGATTTCGCCTTTTTTTTGATCTAGCTCCGTAGCTCTTGTAGTAATCATAATAATTGGAATATCTTTGTACGATTCGTGATCACGAATTTCCGTACAAAATTCCCAGCCATTGAGCACAGGCATGTCATAATCGGATGTTATTATGTCCGGCTTGAGCCGTTCCACAGCCTTATACCCTTCAAATCCGTTTTCAGCCGTTACCACATGATAATCCAATTCCTTAAACATACCCGAAATTAGTTCCCTTATGGTTGGGCTATCATCTACGACCAGAGCTCTCAATCTTCGACCACGAGGAGGAAGGGGAAAGTGATCCTGGATCTTTTTCAAGTTATGAGGAGAAGCAAAAGGGGTTAATATTACATCGAAAGCCTCTGCTTTAATAATTCCCTCGATTGCATTAACGTTACGACCCCCATAAGCAACTACGACGGGAAGTCCTTTAAGTCTATCAGAATCATTAATCTTTTGTATGAATTCAATAGCACTCATACCGGACAAATCGTATTCACAAATAATGAAATCGGGGATCTCCGGACCTTGGTCAGAGAGCGTTTCTTCCGCTGTAGGAAAGACTCGTAAATCATAACCTAAACTCTTCAAAGCAAGTGTAAATTCTTCCTGGGGTGTACTGCTGATCAACACGGCTTGTTTGGGTAGCCCAAATGCCCTTTTAAATAAGGCATATATTCCTGAATCCGAAAAAGGAGCAGAAAGAACCGCATTGGCACCATTGGTCAAACTGAGTTGTTCATCATCAATATTGCTTGGGGCATAAACAACAATGAATAGATCCCGAAGACTCTTATTTTCTCGAATTTGGGAAATTAAATTTTGGTATTCCCCAACGAGGAAATTATGCTCTACAAGAAAGAGTCCATAATTACCACTTTCCAATTCCCTTATGACGGACGCCCCCTGTTCGAAGAGCGTAGGAGTAGCCCCATTTCTCTCACACACATCAGCCAAGCGTTTGGCTATTGCTCCAATGGTCGAGGCTAAAAGAACTCGTTTATTCATGGTTTAAGCACGCAGTATCTGGTGTGATAATTATTAGTCAATCGGACGAACGACATGCGCAGTCCACCCCAAGCCTTTGTACTCACGATAACCCTGAGTTTTGGATGAGCCAATAATATATTTCTGATCATTAGCAGAAAATACTCCAGAGGCGGATTCTCCTGCTTCCAAATTCAAATTTTCGTCCGGCAATTCTACAACTTGTCCTATACCAAAATTTTCATGATCTGTTGTAGCAATGACTTTGTGCTCATCATTAACATAGAACGAAGCTCCTCCTTCAACTATTTCACCCCCGATCCGGGGAAGACAACCCTCTAAAATAGGTCCCGCGATGTTTTCCCAATCGAAGAAAATACCTAAGACTCCAAGCACCTTACCCTCTCGTTGACCATTCTCTAAAATCCCCCCACAATAAATCAACGACGTCTCTTCATTTTCAAGATCACTATTACAAACATCCTGTACCCCATATTGTACAGAGCCTAAAATCTGCATTCCCTGCCGAAACCATGAATGCTCTGACACATTCATTCTCTTCAGTTTATCTCGGTTTTCCGACTTTGAATTGGCAACAATACGTCCATTCGAATCAGCAATTACAAGGTCCCGATACATCGTATATGACGCATTAATTATACCTAAGCGTTTTGCAGCTTGATCATACATTCCTTCAGATGTATCCTGCAACGCACGCCAACACGCATAATCTGTTGACCACCAACGCACATCTGCAGCCCTCTCAAACAAGTTTCGGTCAATCAAATCAACCGCCTGCTTACTCAAGTTTTCTAAGGCCATGAGGTTCTGGTGCAACATATCAGAAGACATCTCGGACAGGAGCTCTTCCATCTTTCCCGTAGTTGAATTTCCAGTAGTCGTAATCTGATCAAAAATCGGAATGAAACTCGTCCCGGCTTTCCCTAAATCGGTAGCTAGGATTATACCATTGATGGAGATGAGTTGAATATCTCCCTTATTTCGTTGTATTTCCTGGTAGGTTTGTTTATTGGTATCTGGGATGAGTTTGGAATTCATCAATTCCTGCGGAGAAATCCCATAGTCTTCATTTTCAGACGAACGTTCAAACATTGCAGACTCGGGAAGTACAAGATGACTTGTCCAATCTAATCCCTTATACTCATCAAACCCCTCACTCTTATGAGAAACAATTAATGACCTATTGCCACAAACAACGGCCGTCGATACATGAATCTGACCAGGCTCTTTTAAATTCCTGTGACTTCGAGGTAAATCTGCAACATCTCCACTGGTAATAAAATTCTCATCACTAGAGCAAATTATTTTTCCTTCCTTGTTGGTGAAAAATGAGAACCAATTATCAACAGTCTCGCCAATTTCGGAAATAGGAAGATAATCATTCAATATTATTTGTGATTCACCCTGAAAATCAAACAACACACCCATCGCCCCAATTACCTCTCCCTGTTCGTCTCCTTCCGCCCGTAGAGCAGTTGAATAAATAAGAGATTCGATATCTTCAAGGCTTGACCTTGAAATATCCTGAACAAAGTATTCTGTCCCATCTTTAGTTTGAAGAGCTTTTTGAAACCATTCCTCCTCCGAGACATCCATTCCAAGTACCTCATCGCGACGATCACTATTTGAATTCGCAATAATTTTTCCCTCAAGATCCGTTATGACTAGATCTCGGTATAACGTGTACGAATTACGAATATCCTCGAGTCTTGTAAAAGCAAGATCGACTGCCTCGCGAAGACCTTTACTGTCTTCATCTGTATTCTTCGCCTTCGATACCATCGAATTCTTTTGATTATTAGCGAGTGTGATACATTGCCAAAATGCTTCTTCCAGAGCCCACCAACGAACATCACAAGTACGCTCAAGTAAGTTTCTTTCAATCATATCAATCTTGATCATAGCGGTTGACTGGGAAATCGATTGGGAGGACGTTTCCTTTGCACGATAAAGTTGATCAAAGAAGACAGTGGTTATAGTTATTAGGCTATTGGAAAAAAATTCCACTTTTTCCATTAAATCATTAATCTGCTTTTGCTTCTGTGGATCATCACTAACTTCTAAAGCCTTGCACTTCCCTTGATTACAAATAGGGAAAATTTCTTGAAGATGACTCACAATCATATCGTAGGCAGCTCGATGCTCATACGTGATAATCGGATTATAGATATTAAATTTGATATCCTTAGTCGTGCTCATGATTTAATGTCCTTAGCAGTGCTTATGATAAGAGATCTTTGCTTTCATTTAAATTGAGAATCTTCGATGGTTCTACGATAATCGTGAAGGAATCTTCCCGACGGACAACATTCTTGTAAAAAGGATGTATCATATTCGCCGGAACAGCCTGTAGCTCTTCATTTTCAACGCGAATAACATCCGCTATTCTATCTACATGAATGCCAATATTATCTGGAGAAGTCTCTAATTCAGACTCAGAATCTGCGACTTCACTCAATTCCGAATTATTCTTGAAGATAAAGATGCGCGACTCATCGGCGGCTTGAACCCGCTCCCCACCAAATGCTAACCCTGTGTTGATCACAGTGACTACTTTCCCACGCAGATTTATCAGGCCTTCAATGACTTTAGGTGCTCCCTGAACAGGATGAAAAGTAAAAGATCTTCCGATTTCCAGTATACAAGGAATTGGAACCGCCATGAGAGTATCTCCAAGATGGAACGTCGAATATAACATACGTTAGTCTTCCACCAAGAAACGATCAACAGCCCTAAGGATCGTTTCCTTATTTGTTTTCATTGCATAACCATCAAATCCAGCAGCAAGAGCTTTCTCTTGACTCTCTGCCTCAGTAAATGAAGTAAGAGCGACTATAGGTATATGTTCAAGTGTGGGATTAGCCTTGATATTTTTGACAAGTTCGTATCCATCCATAATTGGCATTACAATATCGGATACCACTAAATTATAGTATTGAGGTCTTTCTTTAAGAAGTTCCAAAGCTTCTTCGCCATTATTAGCCAAAGTCACTCGAAAACCGACTGATTCGAAATATGTTTTTTCCAAATCACGAAAAAATGGGGTATCGTCTACTACCAAAAGACGGTCCTTCTCCGGGCGACCTTCGGTTTCTCGCCTAACAAATCGGTCTGGTGCAACTTGCTCTGCTAAACTAAACAAATCAACCAAAAAGGTTAATTTGTCTTTTATGGTGGTTATTCCTAATATAGCTTTCTGATTTATTGGTGGATTATCAAGATTCAAACGCATGTGAACTGATTCCTCAATTGTAGATGCAACAATCCCAACTTCAAAATCTTTTATTTTTGGTGTAATGATGTAGTAGGTTTTCAGCTTTTCCGGTAGAGGCTCTAACTTTAGATATTTTTCTAAATAAATCAGTAATATATTCCTACCTTCTATATTGATAAAATGATTATCCGAAACCATTTGAATCTCGTTCGTATCTATCTGTTCTACCTTAAAAACCAGGGAAAGTGGAATCGCCAACTGTTCATTAGGTGAATAACGAAAAACTAACAGATCCTGTTGCTCTTGCATATCAATGAGTTGCATCTCAGCTAATGACTTATTGGGCGAAACATTCGTCTCAACCTCATGGATATGAAGCTTGTGACTTTGACAGATCCCGTTAGCACTCAAGACCATTGCAACATCGCTGTCGCCAAGGATAGAACTGCCTGCATAAAAAGTAAGCTTGCTTAACACCTGGGCCAGCGGTTTAACAACTATCTCCTCGGTATGATCAATTGAATCGATCAAAAGTCCAAATTGGTTATTCCCGGAATGTAGAACTAGGAAAAGACGTTCCGGGCTTTGAGAAATTTTTATTCTCTTCGAAGCATCAGTCTCACTCTCTCCTGTTCCGGTTATTTCCGCCAAATCGAGAATAGGAATAATATTATCCCGTAATCGATAAATCTCTCGACTCCGAATCGTCTCAATTTGTATGTCATCTTCGGGACGGACTAATATCACTTCCTTAAGCTCAGAATGAGGAACGGCAAAACGGTCTCCTGCAATCCGAACTATTAAGGAAGACATTATGGTAAGTGTAGTAGGTAAATGTATAATTACCTTGGTGCCAGAACCCACTTTGGTTTCTAGGTCAATAGCACCCCCAAGCTTTTCAAAAGTCGATTTCACAACATCCATGCCAACCCCGCGTCCAGACAAGCTAGTAACTTCATCAGCCGTAGAAAGACCCGGATGAAAAACGAGCTTAGCAGCTTCATTTTCTCCCATTTTTTCCGCATCAGCTTGGGAAATTGCATTATTAGCTACCGCTTTTGCTTTTACTTTATCCCCATCAATACCCTTTCCATCATCTTCAACCATAATAACAACTTGTCCACCTTCATGACGCGCGAGTAGAGAGATATTTCCTACTCGGTCTTTACCATTGGCAAGTCGTTCTTCAGGTGTCTCAAGTCCATGGTCTGCACAATTGCGAATCAAATGGGTTAGCGGATCTGAAAGGGACTCAATTATACTTCTATCTAGTTCGGTGTCTTCCCCTCTAATAACGAGATTTATGGGCTTCTCTAATTGCTTAGCTAAATCACGAACTATTCGGTTGAACTTAGTAAAAGTTCCACCGATCGGTTGCATGCGAGTCTGAAGTACTAACTGTTGGAGATCTGAGATCATATGGGCCATTGCCACTAATGTCGACTTGTCTTCAATTTCAGAAAATTGCTGAAGGAATTGATTCCTACCCAAAACAATTTCCCCAGTCAATTCCATCAGCTTATTTAATAAATCTACTTTAACCCTTATAGTTTCGTTTTGAGAGACGACATTGTCAGAAGTCTTATTTTTCGGCTTGGGATCATCTGATTCAATCTTAGGTTTAGGCGCTTTTGGTTTCTCTCCCGATTCTAATGTGTCAGGTTTCTTTTCTGGTTCCGGTGTGCCTAATTTGGATATTTCTTGAGTTACCTCGTGCTCGATAGATATTTCAACTTCATTTTTATCAACTAACTCTTTTGAGCTAACCTCGGGAGATATGTCTTTTTGGATAGAAGACTCAAAGCCAACGGAGGATCCACTCCTTTGTACTGCTTTCAAATCGAGACAAACTCCATCAATATCCGAACTTTCCCCGACATCAGGCGATTCATGCATACTCTTTAACATGTCGCATGCAGAATAAAAAGGTCCGATCATTCCTTCGTGATAATCAAGATCACCCTCTCGAACCTTCATTAACAGATCTTCGAAAACATGAGAGAGTTCAGAGACTTTATTCAATCCGAAAAAACCACCACCTCCCTTAATAGTATGGACTGCCCTAAATAGCTGATTTACAATTTCCTGAGAAAAACCTCGCTCAAGTTCTGATAGCCCTTCTTCGAGCTCCTCAAGCTTTTCTCCCATTTCGACCAAAAAACTTTTTAGGACTTCATCATCAGGATTCATTTATCGCGAGCCTATTTGATATTGACAGGTATAGCTGAAAAAGATCTCATGAAATATCATTGGGAAAATGACTATCCAGTATAGTTACACAAAACAACTTATAGCAAAAGAGGTCATCTTCGAAGAATTAAAAGAAATCTCTTTTTATCTCTTTACTTTCGGCATTTTTTTTAGAATCTTAAATCAAAAAAATAAATATAGGCTAAAAATAAAAAATTAAATTTGCTTGACGATCATCGCATCAGAAAGTTGCGATGCATGAAAATCGGAGCCCACGTGGAACACAAAAGGATTAATACGTTGAATTACGACAAGACCCAGCGCAATTTCACTTGCAGTCCAACTCTTAATGACAGTCAAGTGCTCTCTTTCTGTAGGGATGGGCATCTTATCTTACCGGGCGTGGTACCTGACGAAATCAATCAACGGACCTGTGATTGGCTCGCGGGTAACATACCAGCTAATCCAAGCTATGTTCCCGATGGCATGTCGGAAAAAGATCTCCTACGAATCCGTACTAGCCATGAACCGAGCAATATTCTTCTAGAGGACTGGTTTATCGAGCACGTTTTGTTAAACCCTATGCTTACCGGTGTCTTACGCTCACTGCTTGGGCCAAAGACGGGTTTACCTGTTCTAGTAAGCCATCATCAGATGGAATGTCCCGCTGACTCGCAAAGTTGGCACCACGATGCAGACCACGTTTTCGGTCCAGAATTACGTTTTTTAGAAGTCTTTTATTTTCCTCAAGACACCCCCAAAGAATTGGGCCCCACCGAGGTTGCTCCTGGAACTCATATTCGACATACAAACCGTCACACTGATGAAGGGGGGATATTCTGTGATGGCCCTGCTGGAACTATCGGCATCCACCATCAGAGCATTCTTCACAGACGCGGCAAATCAACTGCTTCCGGTCTCCGCCGAATGCTTAAATATAATTATTGGCGAACATCACCACCGGATCGTGATTGGCTCATCGAGCCAGATTTCGACTTTGCCAAAGCCTATTACGGAGGTCATGAATCAGCTCGCTACTACGCACATATGTTTTATTGGTTGTGCGGAAAAGGAGATCAATTTCGCACCATCGGTGGACAAGGATTCCCCTGGAAAAGCGACAATCAAATAGGTCCTTCGTACGGATATAACAGTAAGGAAGGATATATACCCGACTGGCGCGGATCAAGTGATGATGGTTATGCCTAACAGAACAAACGCTAGTTAGATACGCGCGAAGGCCAGATTCTTATAAATAGAGATCTGGCCTTCGGCAGAACTGAATTGGTGATTTATCAAAATCGCATGAACAATTAAATCTAAAAAAACATAATTAATTGACCAGCAACCGTAAGAATAATATTAGCAAAAGCATAAACACCAACATAACCAATGGCAGGAATATCACTCTCAGCTTGTGCCGTTATGACACCAAGAGCTGGGGTGCTTGTAAGGCCACCGCACATAGATCCGAGCATTATAGCCGGGTTCATCTTTAATACATATTTACCGTATAAGACTCCGGCAAGAGACGGTAAGATTGTCACAAAAATACCCGATACAAACAGAGCAGGCCCAGCGGATTTAATACCTTCAACCAGTCCCGACCCTGCACGCAACCCAACTCCTGCAAGGAAAAGCAATAACCCCAACTCCATGAGTATAAACCTCGCC
>CEUA01078423.1_pt1 | contig 12917 bp, 14 predicted proteins | sample 361541 | NCBI WGS metagenome assembly CEUA01 (sample SAMEA2623079, study PRJEB7988) | marine metagenome | isolation source: saline water (ENVO:00002010), including
CATCGGTATGTTGCAGAAGGATTAATGCAGGCTTATCTCCACCTTTAATTCTTGCCCAGATATTTCCTCTGCCAGGTGCACTTTCTCCAGTGAAATATTCGATGCCCTCCTCTTCAAAAATTTTTGCATAAAAATCCACGGCTCTAGATTCATTTCCTGGAGGATTAATGGTATCTACACCCACAAAATCTGAAAGGAGTTCGATTGGATCAAGAGATTTAGCCGTGACTGAAAGATTGAAAATAAATATAAAACTCAAGAATATTTTTTTTACAAACATCAATTAACTCCTTCAACTAAAACAACATGGCGGTTAGAAGAATTTGAAGAATACCTTAAAGCCTCTTGATATTCACTAGACTCATAACAAAGCTTTGCCTCATTCATTGAATTAAATTCAACCAACACGGTTCTTTCATATGGACCACCTTCAAGCTCAATTTGTTCTCCACCTCTAACCAAGAATATGCCTCCATGTTTGTTAATCGCAGGTCCAGCTAACTTGATGTATTCATCATACTCATCAGAATTATGAACATGACATCTAGTGATCCAATAAGCTTTCATTAGGCTTTAAATTTTAATCTCATTTCATGCAAGATCGGTTCAGTGTAACCACTTGGCTGAACTCTTCCTTCAATAGCTAATTTACAGGCAGCCTTAAACGCAATACCATCATAGGATGGCGCCATAGGTTGGTAGGTTGGATCTCCAGAATTCTGCTGATCAACAACAGCCGCCATTCGCTTCATGGTTTCCAATACTTGATCTTCAGAACAAATAGAATGATGCAACCAATTTGCAATGTGTTGACTGGATATTCTGCAAGTAGCTCTATCCTCCATTAACCCGATGTTATTTATATCAGGTACTTTAGAGCATCCAACTCCTTGATCCACCCATCGAACAACATAACCTAAAATACCCTGTGCATTATTATCTAATTCCTTTTGCACATCTTCTGAAGACAAAGATCCAGGATCTGACATGACAGGAATTGCTAAAATATCATCAAGGCTTGCTTTAGTACGTTCAAGTAATTTGTCTTGACGGTCTGAAACCAAAATTTGATGATAGTGCATTGCATGCAGAGTAGCGCCGGTTGGAGAAGGAACCCATGCGCAGTTTGCTCCTGATTCAGGATGCATGGTTTTAGTCTCATACATATTTAGCATTTCATCAGGCATTGGCCACATACCTTTACCGATTTGTGCATTACCTTTAAATCCTGTTTCAAGTCCAGAGTCAACATTCCAGTCCTCATAAGCAAGAATCCAGGGTTGTTGTTTCATTTCTGCTTTTGGAATCATAGGGCCAGCTTCCATGCTAGTATGAATCTCGTCTCCCGTTCTATCTAAAAACCCTGTGTTAATAAAAATTACTCTGTCCTGAGCAACACGAATACACTCTTTAAGATTAACTGTAGTCCTTCTTTCTTCATCCATAATCCCAACTTTTGCAGTGAGCTGATTAAGGTTTAATGAATTCTCTACTGCTGAAAATAAATCACAAGTAAATTGAACCTCATCTGGACCATGCATTTTTGGCTTCACAATATAAATGCTACCAGCCTGGGAGTTTTTTACCTCGCTATTACCATTTAAGTCATGCATAGCAATGCAAATGGTAAACATTGCATCTAAGATTCCCTCTGGAACCTCATCACCATTTTGGTCAAGAATTGCAGGATTAGTCATTAAATGTCCTACATTTCTTACAAGCATAAGACTTCTACCTGAGAGCTGATGATTAGATCCATCTGGTGCAATATAATTTCTATCTGGGTTGAGAGAACGAGTCATCTCGGCGCCTCCCTTGATAAAAGTTTCTTTGAGATCACCCTTCATTAAACCTAGCCAATTTCTATATACGGTCACTTTATCCTCGCCATCAACTGCAGCAACTGAATCTTCACAGTCTTGAATGGTTGTGATCGCAGACTCCAATAAAATATCCTTAATACCAGCAGGATCTGTTGCTCCTACTGAATGATTTGGATCAATTTGAATTTCCGCATGTAGACTATTATTTTTTAGCAATATTCCTGAAGGTTGATCTGCTGCACCTTGATGACCTTGAAACTGATCATTATTTTTGAGACTCACCTTCTCTCCGTTGTTAAGTCCAATTTCTAGATAACCGTTCTCAATATTAAAAGAATTAGCATCAGCATAGCTAGCATTACTAAGGGCAAAATTTTCATCTAAAAACTTCTTTGAAAATTTAATAACCTTATCTCCGCGAACAGGGTTATATGCACCTACTCTTGTAGCTCCACCTTCCTCAGAGATCATATCGGTACCATACAAAGCATCATAAAGACTGCCCCATCTAGCATTAGCAGCATTCAAAGCAAATCTTGCATTCATAACTGGAACAACTAATTGAGGTCCAGCAATAGATGAAATTTCTGGATCAACATTCTCTGTTGTGATTTTAAAGTCTGCACCCTCTTCAAGCAGATAACCTATATCCTTTAAAAAGTCTTTATACACATCTAAGTTTTTTTCTTGGCCAGGGTTAGCTAAATGCCAAGCATCTATTTGCTCCTGCATAGACTCTCGAATATCTAGCAATTCTTTATTTCTTGGACTGAATTCATTAATAATATTCTCTAAATTGGACCAAAAATGATCTTCAGATAAGTCTAACCCTGGTAAAACTTCTGATCTAAGAAATGATTCAAGATCTATTGAAACTGATAATGAACCCCTTTTAATATATTTGTCTGCCACTTTCTTCTCGCTTATGAAATAAAAATAAAGATATAGTCTAACAAATAAAATGTAGGGCTATAATTAGAAAATTTATTACCTAATTGAATATGCGATATTTTTTTTGCTTACTACTGATCAACGCATGTTCCTATGATCAAATAATCAATGAAGCCGACTTAATTCTAACTTCGAACAAAGTGATTTTGATGACAGGCAACCAGCAAGCTCAGCCTTTATCAATTGCAGTTAAAAATAAAGAAATTATCTGGGTAGGCTCTCACAAGAAAGCAAAAGGTATTCAAGGGAAGCATATAGATTTTGGGAATCAGGCAGTTCTTCCAGGATTCATTGATGCGCACGGTCACGCTTCATATCTAGCATTTGCTACCCAAGTGGCAAATATTGCCTCCCCTCCAGTTGGAAAAATAAAAACTATTGAAGATTTACAAGCTGAGCTAAGAAAATTTATTAAAGATTTAAATCTACAGCCAGGTGAGTGGTTAATGGGTCTCGGTTATGACGATTCACTGCTTGAAGAACAAAGACATCCAACAAAAGATGATCTTGATCAAGTCAGTACAATACATCCGATTTATCTCATTCACGTATCAGCCCATCTTGGTGCTGCTAATTCCTTGGGCTTATCTTTGGCAAACATTAGCTCAGAAACTCAAGATCCACCTGGAGGGAAAATTCGAAGATATGAAAACTCATCAGAACCAAATGGGGTGTTTGAGGAGACAGCAGCATATCCTTTGCAACAATTAGCCATGAGTGCCTACAAGGATCCAATTGGAAGTGTCAAAAAAGCCATGGATATTTATGCTAGAAATGGAATTACTACAGCTCAGGATGGAGCCTCTAGCCCAGAAACCATTAGTTTAATACAGGCAGCTGATGCTCAAGGCATGATCAATCTGGATATTATTAGTTACCCCATAGGACAAAATGGATTAGATCAAAATCTAGATTCAATTAATTTCGGTAACTATGAAGGAAGATTAAAAATTGGGGGCATCAAACTAATTTTAGACGGCTCGCCTCAAGGGAAAACTGCTTATTTAACTGAACCCTACTACAAACCGCCTCACAGTGAGTCAGATTTATATAAAGGATATCCATTGATACCTCAATCAGATGTTTCAAAATGGGTAAAGCAATATGCTGAGCTCAACATACCTATTATGGCTCATGCCAATGGAGACGCTGCTGCAGACATGTTAATAGAAGCAGTTAAAACCGCTGATATTAAATCAGATCATCGAACCATCATGATTCATGCACAAACAGTTAGAGAAGATCAATTAGATAAAATGAAAGAATTAGAAATCATCCCTTCTTATTTTTCAACACATACATTCTATTGGGGTGACTGGCATAGAGATTCTGTTTTGGGTAAAGATCGTGCAATGCGAATAAGCCCGACAAGATCTACTCTAGATAGAAAGATACCATTTACTGTGCATAATGATGCGCCTGTTGTCCCCCCAGACATGATTAGACTTCTTTGGTCAACAACCAATAGGTTGACTCGCTCTGGAAAGATTCTTGGTCACGAGCAAAAGATTTCTACTTATGCAGCTCTAGAGGCAATGACAATTAATGCTGCTTATCAACATTTTGAAGATGATATCAAAGGAACTATTGAAGTTGGTAAGTTGGCTGATTTAGTGGTGCTGTCTGAAGATCCTCTGGATATGGCAACAAATTCACTTTTGGATTTAAAGGTAGTTGCGACTTACTCTCATGGCAAAGAAATTTATAGAGCTACTTATTAATTACGAATAACTCTTACAGTTCATTCAACTGAATCACTTGTAATTCTGGCAAGGGAACCTTTAAACCTTTAGCTTCTACCCATCGCAGGGTAATGAAACCAAAATTATGTCCACTTGTATCCAACCAATTAGGGTGCCCGGGGTCTTGGTGGGCAACCACAAATTCTACCGAACCATCTGCAGAGTACTCTACCTCATCTAATGTAAGTGACCTTGATCGGTGAAGGTAATCTACGGTTTCATGCCAACGAGATTCTAAAGCAATATTCCAATAACGAGTATCTGGCGGCTGCACCCGCATCAGCAAGGCCTCATCATCAGCAATCTGATAACTGCCAATCATATAAAGGTTGTCCTTACCACTAATCTCCCCGCCCAATTTCTCTGAAGTTGCCTCTATAAAAAAATTCGTTTTTTCCATTAATTCTGGCAAAACCCTACGATGTAAAGTAGTTAAACTGAAAAAAGCATAGCTAGTTCCTATAATAGCGTCTGCCATCTCTTGATCTGTAACTGGACTATAGGGAAGTGGGTCGCCTAATACTTCAATATGAAAGTTTGGCAATTCCTCCTGATCGCGCTCGGCTATGTATTGCCGCACCAAAATACCAGATGCATCGGCTGGAGTTTGGACCCATTGACCTGGTATATCAGGTTCTTCCTGGCTGAGAATCAGCGTGAAGTTCCCTGCTTCATCAAGGTTTATTGTTTTGTCACTATGAAAGGCAAACTGGCGCCGAGGTGTATTGCCTTGACCAGCAGTAAAGGTTAGTCCCAAGTAACGGACGCTACCCACGTTACCAGTTATTTTATAGTCGTACTGCCCATCAATTGCCACAAATTCATATTCAGCATCTGGATTATCGCCTCCCACCTTGCGCACCAAAGTATCCATGCGCTGAAAATGCGGCTTGCGGGGATTAGCATCGGCAGCTACTTCCACACTCATAGCTATCACCCGTAATAACCAACGCATGCCCTCAGCAGCTTCCTGTTCAGTCCTAGCATCATTGAGCACCATCTGCCGAGCAGCTGTCAGTGCCTCCTCAAAATCCAATAGCGCTTGATGTGATGCAAGTGTCGAATAGTTCTGGTTTGAACTTGCTCCAAAACTCATAAGCGTTGAATACAAAGCTGGGCCACGCGGCACCTGATAACCTAAAAATCCACCAACAACAATAAGAAGCAACGCAATAAGAAACTTTTTGGTCATAACAACAACTCCGGTTTTCCCCTTTATGTCATAGATAGTAGCTAAAAAAAAGACAAAGCCATATAACATTTTTGCTACTTTTGTTGTCATGTATACTCTAATGAGAAATAGTCATAGGAGAATTTTATGAAAAATCCAATTGAAACAGCTGTACTTACTCATTTAGCTGGCTGGAATGCAGATAGCTCAGACTATGGTGATAGAGAGAAATGGCTGACTGCTTGGCATCCTGACTGTGTCTTTCAAGACCCAGTTGGCGGTAAAGAAAAGCATGGAATAAGTGCCATAGAAGATACTTGGGATAAAGGTTTCCAACCAGGGCATAGTTGGAATTGCGAACTGGTCTTTATGTCGATTAATGTCGATCAAGTAGCTATACATCTAATCAATCATGGGAATATAGATGGTAATACCTTTGATCTAGAATCTATCGAAATCTATTGGATTGGTGATTGTGGAAGAATTGTCCGTTGTCACACTTATTTCAACCCATCTGAAGACATGAATCTAGATCCATACTGGACGGTATAGAACTGGAGCGGGAAACCAGGTTCGAACTGGCGACCTCAACCTTGGCAAGGTTGCGCTCTACCAACTGAGCTATTCCCGCTTTTGAGTTGGATAATATACATCCATGACATAAAGCATTCAAGAGAATTCTGCTACTTGAGTTTTCTTAAAATTTCTTCTGTATCTTCTCCAAGAGATGGAGCTGTTTTGGTAACTTTAAGTCTTTGCCCATCAAAGATTGCTGGATGAGAGACTGCATTCATTTTACCTTGATGCGGGCTATCCATTTGAAAAATTGTGTTGCTCGCTATAACTTGAGGCTGATTAATCACCTCTTCTCTTGGAGTAAATGGCGCACAAGGCACATCATTTGCTCTTAGGGCTTGAATGGATTCTTCTACAGTTAAATCAAGAAATGAGAATATTGCCTCAGCAACTAAATCAGACATATTTGCACTTCTAGATGATGCGTCTATAAAACGAGGATCAGTTTTATATTCAGGTTTATTAATTGCATCAAATATTCCATACCACTGAGCATCTGTCATAGCTGCAATGGTAAAAAAACCATCTTTTGCATGGATTAAACTTGAGTAGGTAGCTGACAACGGGGGGAGTTTTTTTACATCCTTATCTAACAAAGTCTCATTCATCATCCCATCAGGCCATAAGAAGAAGATCGCTGAATCAAGCATGGATAATTTTATATGACTTGCAATACCAGTTCTTTCTCGTTGAAAGAGAGCAGCAGTTAGAGCCTGACAAGCAGTGTATCCAGTGATTTTGTCGCATATTAATGTTTTCATATAAGCAGGCTGATCATCATTAGCCTGAATGCTTGTTGCTCCAGACATGCCCTGAATTACATGATCGTAAGCTGGCGCAGAAGCTAATGGACCTTCATCACCAAAACCAGAAATTGATACATAAATAATCTTTGGGTTAACTTTTCTAAGATCTTCCAAACCTAGCCCTAATTTTTCATTAACTCCGGGACGATAATTGCTAATAAAAACATCGGCTTCTTTTGCCAGTTTTAATAATTTTTTAACTTCTTTTTGATCTTTTAGATTAAGGTTAATTGACTTCTTGCCTCTATTACAATTTGCAAATATTGCAGAAAAACCTCCCTTCTGAGTTCCTAAATAGCGCATTGAATCGCCTATCCCAGTTGGCTCTACTTTAATTACTTCTGCGCCTTGATCACACAAAATCATTGTTGCTAAGGAGGCCGTTACTATGCTTGAAAGTTCTAAAATTTTTATTCCATCTAAAGGTTTTTGTTGCATAAGTTTTTAACTCCCTTGGTTAGAGAATAACTCTAATGATTCGACCATTTTTTCTTTTACCTTCTCAATTGCCTGAATAGGTCTAATCATTACCTTAAATTCTACAATCTTCCCTTTATTATTCCATGAGATGATATCTGCTCCATTTACAGAAACGTCATCAATGAATGTTTCAAATTCAAGTACACAAAATAAATCTTGGATAACTTCTTTTGTATATTTAAAACGACTCATATTAAAAGATTGCCCTGCTGACATTAAATATAATTTTGCTAAATCCTTTCCTTCAATTGGTTTGAAAACTACGGGGGAATAAAAAACTACTGATTCATCAAGAATCTCATCTAAAAAACTAGGATTCTCAGATTTATAATTATCTAACCATTTTTGAAGATATTTTTTTGTGTTCATAGGCATTGAGAATAAAATTTAGATTATAGGGATCCCTGAAAATAGAATTTCTTAAAATTTGTAACTACTAGATTATTTTTGTTTTCTTAGTTTTCGTAAACGTCGGTACTCATTTAATTTCTTTTGCTCAGCTAATTCACGATTAAGATGACGTTTTTTTCTAGCAGCTTCAGATTTTTTAATTCTGATGGCTTTATTCATTCTTCTTTAATACTCTCATAAAGAAAAAATAAATGCAAAAAGATAGTTATTTTGTTTGAGTGAGTTGTTTTAATCTGGATTTAAGAACCTTTAAATCTAAATTATATGGTGAACCAGATGAAAAATTTTTTTTAGACAGGCCTTTTGCAATAAAGTCTTTGCCTTGATTAGACTTAACTTTTAGATAAGCTTCTCTAAAAGGCACGCCTGATTGAACTAATTCATATGTGCGATCTGTCATTAACATTCCCTTATCAATAAACTCATTTGATCTAGATAGATTAACTTTTATTGATTGCACCAAATCAGGCAATAAATCTAATGTCTTTAAGACACAATGAATAGAATGAATAAGAGATCTCTTGGTAAGTTGCAGGTCACGATGATATCCACTAGGCAGAGATAATAAATTTTCTAATTCTGTATAATGCCCAACCAAAATAGCATAGTTGCCTCTCATTATCTCTATTACATCCGGATTAGATTTATTAGGCATCATAGATGAGCCAGTTAAATACTTTGATGCGACACTTAATAAATTAAACTCCTGAGATAAAAAAATACTCATATCCCAAGAAAATTTTCGAACATCCAGCATGGGCTGTTTCAATGAACCTATTAACTCTAATTCAAACTTGCCTCTACTATTTTGTACATATAGGCTGTTTAATTGTTTTCTTTTAAAGTTTAACTCTTTGGTTGATATATCACGCTTAATCGGAAGGTTAACCCCATATCCAGCCGCAGAACCCAATGGATTTGTATTCATCCACGACTGAGTATTTGATATCAAATCGACGTTATCAAGAAAAGATTCAGCAAAAGCTCCAAACCACAAACCCCATGTAGATGGCATGGCTCTTTGCAAGTGAGTGTAGCCTGGCATCGGATCTGATGAGTGCTTCTCAGCCTTATCCAAAAATGATTTTGCAATCTTTAAATTAATTAATTGAATCTCATCTAATTTTGCTCTTGCATAAAGACGAATAGCTACCATTACCTGATCATTCCTACTTCTTCCAGTATGAATTTTCTTACCCACTGAACCAAGTTCTTTAGTTAAGTAATCCTCAATAGCAGAATGGCAATCTTCGTATCTAGAGGTTAGTTTAAATTTCTTTGCCTTAAATAGCTTTGCAAGCTTCTTCAAAGAAGAAATAACTTTCTTAGTTTCAGATTTATTTAAAATATTAATATTCTCTAATTCATGCGCATGAGCAATAGATGCTTCAATGTCATACAGGAATATCTCTTGATCTAGAGTTATATCCTCACTCGATAAAAAATTATCAATTGCAGAATTCTTATCTTTTAAATTTTGATTCCAAATCCTCATAATTATTTTTTCTTATGGATAGACGCCCAAGTTGAAGTGCTTTGACCAATTAACTTAATAAATCCTTTTGATTCTGCTTCTGACCAAGTTGCAGACTGAGCATATGATCCTTCAGGGCTTTTAAGAATATTTTTTGATTTCACGGCAACGGCATCAACTCTTCCAGGGCTTAGTTTTAATGTTACTTCGCCAGTGACAGTTTTTTGAGAGTCAAGTAAAAATGCCTCTAAGTTTTCACGTAAAGGTTCAAAATAAAAACCTCTATACACAAGATTGACCCACTCTTGCCCAACCTGAGTCTTAACTATGTTTTGTTTGTCAGTTAAAACAGCTTCTTCCAACGCTTTATGTGCCGACATTAAAATAGTGATACCAGGAGCTTCAAAGACAAACCTACCTTTCAGTCCAATAATAGTATCGCTTGTAAAAACTGAACGCCCAATCCCAAAAGCACCCCCCAGAACATTTAAAGTTCTCAGAAAATCAGCTCCCTGCATTTTCTTGTCATTTACAGAGGCAATTTTACCCTTCACAAATTTTATTTTTAATGTTTTAGATTTTTTTGGATATTGATGGGGTAACTTGCAAAGAACAAAACTTTCACTTGATGGTTCATCCCATTCATCAATTTCACTTCCAGAAATTGTTGCACCCATTAAATTCTCATTAATACTATATTTTTTGTGCAATGAAGAAACTTTGAAGCCTTTAGCTTTTAAATAATCTTCTTCATAACCTCTTACATTCTTTGTTATATTTTGAATCTCTCTAATTGGAGTAATGATATTGTAATTTCCATGCGCTCTAATAGATTGATCAAATCTAATCTGATCATTTCCCATGCCTGTACAGCCATGTGCAATATCTTTTGTATTTAATTTCTTGCTTAACTTAATTGATTCTTTAACGATCAAATATCTATCTGAACAAAGTACAGGATATTTATTTTGATAAAGGGTGCCTGATTGAACTAATGGAATCAAAATTTCAGACCATAGATTTTTTTCAACATTAACATTGATATGTTTTTTTGCACCTAACTTATTCGCTCTTTTAGTTATCGCACGCTCTTCTTTTTTAGGGATGCCCCCTGTATTAACAAATAACGTATGAACTTCATAACCTTGATCAATTAAGTAGGGAATACAAAAACTGGTATCTAGACCGCCTGAAAATGCTAATACTACTTTTTTACTCATTATTTTTACCTATAAAATATTACTTAAAATGACCTTTTGTATGAACTTAAAAATTATTGAGTTAATAGATTTTTCAGAAGATAATTAAAACATGAAAACTCTTAAAGAACTAATTGCAAAAGCTCACTCCATTGTCCCTAAGATTTCGTGCAAGGAATTTTCAGATGATCCTAATACATATACTCTAATAGATGTTAGAGAGGGAACTGAGGTAGCTGAGACTGGAAGTATCATAAATTCGATTAATATACCAAGAGGTTTGATTGAAATGAAACTCACTCCGTCGAGTGAAGATCTAAGTTTAAATGCTGATACTCCTATTGTAGTCTACTGCGGCGGTGGAAGCAGAGCTTCTCTTGCTGGTAAAACCTTAAAAGATCTTGGGTTTAAGAATGTCCAAAATCTCGAAGGAGGCTACAGAGGCTGGAAAGAGTTTGCTGAAAAAACTATAAAACTAAAATAGCAAATATCATAGAAAGAAGTACAAAATCCCGAGGAGTCTCTTGCTGATAGTTTGATTTGGTTGTATCAGCTTTAGAATCTACGGGTAAAGCTTTTGCAGGCTCTTCTTGCGCCACTCTTTCTACAGTTTCCTGGGTTGAAGTTTCTTGCGCTGCATCTATATCTGCAGGAAGAATCGGATTGTCTGCAAAAACAAACAATGGCAATACTAACAAACTAAGTTTAAAAAATTTCATTCTTTGGATTCTCCTTAAAATTAACCTATAAAATCAAACTTTATAATTGCATATTTTTATAAATATTAACATTGCTATTTCTTAAATAACAACGTCATTCTGTCTGACTCCCCTATTTCTTCATACTTTGATCTGTCTTGATCTTTTAATCGATATGAGGGAGGCAGGGTCCAAACTCCTTTTGGATGATCGGCTGTATCCTTTGGGTTTGCGTTTATTTCAGATGTTGCAACAAGCTTAAATCCAACTGCCAATGCAGTTTCAATGGCCAGAGACTGTGAAACATAGCCACTTGATTTCATAAATTCCATGCTAGATCCCTCTGGTGCTCTGTGTTCAACAACTCCAAAATGCCCGCCAACTTTTAAGGAATTGTAGGCTTCTTGCATCACAGATTTCATGGCATCACGTGCCAACCAATTATGAAGGTTTCTAAATGTAACGACTAAATCTTGTGTTTCAGGTTTCGTGAAGGCTTGAATTGGGGGAGTCTCAGCAGTAATGACTCCGATGCCATCAAACAAGGGATTAGATGCAACCTTCTTATCATAGGCTTCTCTAGAACGTTTGTAATAACCGCTGCCTTCAGGATTGTAATGCGTTACAGAAAGTTTACCGTTTTTTTTAAGGTAAGGAGCAAGAATCTCAGTATACCAACCGCCCCCGGCAGCTAATTCTAGAACATGCATCGTAGGTTCAATTTTAAAAAACGAAAGTGTCTCATACGGATTTCTAAAATTATCTCTTGCAGAATATTTAACATTTCTTTCTGGGTTGTTTATCGCATCGCGCAAAGCATCTTCGTGATGAGCAGATTCAATGTTTGTAGAAAAGCTAAAAGAAATTATTGATAGCCCCAAAATTTGATAAATATTTTTCATGTCAATCTCCTGTTTATAGATTAATGTTAGTCTAGCATTAACACTAATAACAGGACATAAAATGGAATGGTTAAAAAAATTTGATGGTTTATTTTTTTTTGCTGGAAGATCTTTGCTTGGCTTATATTTTATTGGACCAGGATTGAGTAAAGTTTTTGATTTCACATCAACGCTTGCATTAATGCGGATGAAAGGTGTTCCTTTTAGCTCAGTGCTTCTACCTCTAACAATTATTATTCAATTAGTTGGCGGTATTTTTTTAATTCTTGGAAAAAATTTAAGACCAACTGCATTCATACTATTTGGTTTAACCATTGTTATAAATATCTATATTCATAATTTTTGGACACTCAACGGAGATCCTTCACAAGGTCATGAGATACAAAATTTTGTAAAAAACTTAGCTATAGCTGCAGGCTTGTTAGTCCTGGCGACTAAAGATAAAAACCAATAGTCTGAATAACTCCAATCAACCCTAGCCAACCCAAATAGGCCAATCGAGCAATTGAGGTGTTTTGATGATTCCACACCCCTAAGGCACCAAAGGCTCCACAGGCTCCAAGGGATGGAATCCAAAATCCAACTAAGCCTAACAGACCTAGCAGACCCAATAATCTAATTGGGCCGCCAGATTGACTTGGATGAACTTTATTAAGAAGACCTGTTAAACCGATAAGACCAAAT
>CEUA01006245.1_pt1 | contig 12911 bp, 11 predicted proteins | sample 361541 | NCBI WGS metagenome assembly CEUA01 (sample SAMEA2623079, study PRJEB7988) | marine metagenome | isolation source: saline water (ENVO:00002010), including
CAACCAGAAGCCGCAGGAGAAATAAGAGGACAAACCTTTATTTTAGCGATCTTGGTAGAAGGGGCAGCTATTCTATTAGGTTTATTATCTCTTTTCTTAGGCTAATTAAAAAAGAAAGGAAATTATGAATAATCCATTATTTGTAGTCAGTCCAGGCTTATATATTTGGTCATTAGTAATATTTTTATTGGTATTGCTTATCCTTAAAAAGTATGCATGGAAACCTTTACTTGATTTTCTTGATCAAAGAGAGAAAGAAATTTCTGATTCTTTAGCTATGGCAGAAAGCGCCAAAGCTGACCTTGAAAAAGTTAAAGAAGAATCTGAAAAAATTCTTAATGAAGCAAAAAATCAAGGGAAGTCTATTGTTAGTGACAGCAAACAGAAAGCTGAAGATTCTGCAAACAAGATTCTTAATGATGCTAAAGCAAAGTCAGATGAATTTGTTTTAGATGCTAAAAAGAAGATTGATGTGGAAAAAAAGAAAGCTATTAAAGAAATAAAAGAAGAAGTAGTTGGGCTTAGTTTAGATTTGGCATCACAAGTTTTACAACGCAATGTAAAAGATGAAGATAACAATAAATTTGTTGATTCTTCGCTAAAGGCAATTAATACTGATGAAGCAAAATCATAAAAAAATAAAACTATATTCAGAGTCACTTTCTTCTTTGGTAACAAATTTTGATGAATTTGGAGATATTAAAAATGCACTTACTGAATTGGTATCTGTGATTAAAAAAGATTCAACAGTAAATGCTTTTGTAAGATCAAAATCAACTGATTTGAGTAAAAAGGTTAGTGTTTTTCAATCTGCGCTTGGCGATATATTTGATCATGGATTGTTAGATATTGTTACTGTGATGTTAGAAAATGATGATATAGGATTATTATCAGATGTAACTAAACACTTTCTTTCCATAACAAAAAATAGATTGAATATTGCATACGTGGAGGTTGTTTCTTCTTTTGATATGAATGAAGAATATCAATCAAATCTGCTTAAGCAATTAAAAGAAGCTACAAACAAAGAAATCGATTTTAATTTTTCTGTTGATAAAAATTTAATTGGAGGATTAAAAATTAAAATTGATGATACATTATTTGATAGTACACTGAAGACAAAATTAGAAAATGCAAAATTAAAGTTAATAGGGGTATAAATGGAAATTAAAACAAATGAAATTGGCGATTTATTACGTGGTCAGATAAAGAATATCGATAGCGATGTCGATGTTAATGAAGTTGGTGAAGTGCTAGAAGTTGGAGATGGTGTTGCAAGAACAAGCGGTCTTGGCAGTGTCATGAGTTCTGAACTTGTAGAGTTTCCTAATGGAGTTTTTGGTATGGCACTTAATTTAGAAGAGGAAAATGTTGGTGCTGTGCTTTTTGGAGACAGTAGTTTAGTAAAAGAAGGAGACACAGTCAAAAGAACAGGAAAAGTTGCTGAAGTACCTGTTGGAAAAGAGTTATTAGGGCGTGTTGTTAATCCTTTAGGACAGCCTTTAGATGGTAAAGGCCCTATTAATGCTAAGCAAACTCTTCCAATCGAAAGAAAAGCTTTGGGTGTTATGTCAAGATTTCCTGTTAAAGAACCCCTACAAACAGGATTGAAAGCAATAGACAGCATGATTCCTATTGGACGAGGTCAAAGAGAATTGATTATTGGAGATCGTCAGACAGGAAAATCTGCGATTGCTACTGATACAATTATTAATCAAAAATCTTCTCATAGTTCTGATAGTCCAGTTTATTGCATTTATGTTGCAATAGGACAAAAAGCTTCCACTGTGGCAAAGCTAGTTGCAGAACTTGAATCAAATGGTGCAATGGACTATACAACAATTGTTGTAGCAAATGCTTCAGATCCTGCTCCATTACAATATATTGCACCATATTCTGGTTGTGCAATGGGTGAATACTATAGAGACAATGGAATGCATTCACTTATTGTGTATGATGATTTATCAAAGCAAGCTGTTGCATATAGACAAATGTCACTTGTATTAAGACGACCTCCAGGCCGTGAAGCATTTCCAGGAGATGTTTTCTATTTACATAGCAGATTGCTTGAAAGAGCTTCAAAACTATCTAAAGATTTAAATTCTGGATCATTAACTGCCTTACCAATTATTGAAACACAAGAGGGAGATGTATCTGCATATATTCCAACAAATGTAATATCAATTACTGATGGACAGATCTACTTAGATACAAATTTATTTAATGGTGGGGTTAGACCTGCTGTTGATGTAGGCCTTTCAGTATCAAGAGTTGGTGGTAGCGCTCAAGTTAAAGCAATGAAAAAAATTGCTGGAAAACTTAGACTAGATTTAGCGCAATTTAGAGAATTAGAAGCTTTTGCTAAATTTGCTTCGGATTTAGATGAAGCAACTGCATTACAAATTACCAGAGGCCGTAGAATGGTAGAAATATTAAAACAAAATCAATATGTCCCTATGTCTGTTGCGAATCAAGTTGTTATTATTTATGCAGCAAGCAAAGGTTATCTTGATGATATTGGTCTTGATCAAGTAAAAGACTTCGAAATAGGTTTGCTCGAACATTTTCAATCTAAATATTCTGATTCCTTAGATGAAATTCATGAAACAGGCGATATTGGAGAAGATCTGGAAAAGAAAATGGATAATGCAATAGAGGAATTTAAGAAAACATTCTAGTATGGCTAATCTTAAGGATATACAACAAAGAATTAAGTCTGTAGGAAGTATACAGAAGGTAACAAAAGCTATGAAAATGGTTGCAGCTGCCAAAGTTAAAAGAGCACAAGAAAGAATGGAAATATCAAGACCATATTCAAAAAGTGTGCAAGATTTGATTTGCAGAATTTTACCTGAAATATCATCATCAAATATAGATTTGATTGAAAAAAGAGATATTAAAAAGAAAGGATTAATTGTTATTACTAGTGATAGAGGTTTTGCCGGATCATTTAATTCTTCAGTAATCAGATTAGCTGAAAAGGAAGTTGAAAAATTTGGGAAAGACAATATTCAATTATTCTGTTTAGGAAAAAAGGCATCAGAACATTTTTCTAGAAGAAATTATAATATAAAAGAATCTTTTTATGATTTCTGGAAAGATATGAATTTTGATACTGCTTCTGAAATTGCAGAAGCGATTATTAATTCATTTATCAATAAAGAAGTTGATGAAATCCATGTGATTTATAATAGATTTAGAAGTCTTGCTTCTCAAGATTTAATGATAGAAAAAGTATTGCCAATTGATTTTACTGAAGATTACAATATTAAGAATTATAACTATGATTATGAACCAAGTCGAGAATCAACTGTTAATATTCTTTTGCCTAAACATCTTAAAGTCCAGATGTGGCAGCAGCTGCTAGAATCGTATAGCAGTGAAGAAGCCGCAAGGATGATAGCTATGGATAATGCAACAGAAAATGCTAAAGAAATTATTAAAGAATTAAAACTAGAATTTAACAAAGCGCGTCAAGCGGCAATTACAACGGAAATGCTAGAAATTGTTGGCGGAGCAGAAGCGCTAGCAGATTAAGGGGTTAAAATGAATAAAGAAGGTAAAATATTACAAATTACTGGTGCGGTAGTGGACGTAAAATTTAGCGATGGTCATCTACCAAATATTATGAATGCTTTATCCATATCAAGAGAAGATGGATCAAGCTTGGTTTTAGAAACTGCACAACATTTAGGAGAAGGAGTAGTGCGAACTATTGCTATGGATTCAACTGATGGTCTTGTGAGAGGAGAAAAGGTTGTTGATATGGAGAAACCAATATCAGTGCCTGTTGGACAAGAGACGCTTGGAAGAATGTTTGATGTTCTTGGAAATCCAATTGATAACAAAGGTGAAGTAAAGATTAAACAAACATCTCCAATTCATAGACCTGCTCCTGCTCAAGAAGATTTAACCACATCTTCTGAAATGCTTGAAACTGGAATTAAGGTTGTAGATTTAATGGAGCCTTATACCAAAGGAGGCAAGACTGGTTTATTTGGTGGTGCTGGAGTTGGTAAAACTGTATTAATTCAAGAATTAATTCGAAATATTGCTACAGAACATGGCGGATTTTCTGTATTTGCTGGAGTTGGAGAAAGAACAAGAGAAGGAAATGATTTATATGCGGAAATGACAGAATCTGGAGTAATTGATAAGACTGCACTTGTTTTTGGTCAAATGAATGAACCTCCAGGTGCTCGTCTAAGAGTTGGGTTAAGTGCACTAACTATGGCTGAACATTTCAGGGATGATGAAGGTAGAGATGTACTGCTTTTTGTAGATAATATTTTCAGATTTACTCAAGCTGGCTCTGAAGTTTCAGCGTTATTAGGTAGAATGCCTTCCGCAGTTGGATATCAACCTACTTTATCTACTGAAATGGGAGATTTGCAAGAACGAATTACTTCAACAAAAAAAGGATCTATTACATCTGTTCAAGCTATTTATGTTCCTGCAGATGATTTAACTGATCCTGCTCCTGCAACTGCTTTTGCACACTTAGATGCTACATCAGTTTTAGAAAGAAAAATTGCAGAATTAGGTATTTATCCTGCGATTGATCCATTAACATCTACATCAAGAATTCTTGATCCTAGAGTAGTGGGAGACAGGCACTACAATATTGCTAGATCTGTTCAAAGCACTTTACAACAATATAAAGATTTGCAAGATATCATCGCAATTTTAGGTATGGATGAGTTGTCTGATGAAGACAAATTAGTTGTTTCTAGAGCACGTAAAATGCAAAAGTTTATGTCTCAACCTTTCTTTGTTGCTGAACAATTTACTGGTTTAGAAGGTAGATATGTTAAGCTAGAAGATTCTATTGCAGGTTTTGATGCAATACTTAATGGTGAAGTCGATGATTTACCAGAAAATGCATTTTCTTATGTTGGATCCATTGATGAAGCAATCGAAAAAGGCAAGAAATGACAAAATCGTTCCAATTAGACATTATAACGCCTACTCAATCGTTTATATTCGAAGATGTCATTTATGTTGAATGTCCTGGGTCTGAAGGATATTTTGGAGTACTGAAAAACCATACAAATTCAATTATCGATTTAAAAGAAGGAGTTATATCAGTAAAAACCAATGATAATACCATTCGATTTAATTGTACTGCTGGCATTGCTGATATTAATTCTGATCCTTCTGATGATTTACCTGATAAAGTGCTATTGCTTGTCGAAAATGTAGAACAATTAAAGGAATAATTGTTAGATTAAAAAATATGTTTTCTAGAACTAATAATTGTGGTGAGCTTAATAAAACTCATATTGGCTCAAATGTGCTACTTTGTGGATGGGTCAATTCTTTACGCACTCATGGTAAAATAATTTTTATTGATATTAGAGATAGGTATGGAAAAACTCAGATAATACTCGATAAAGATGATCTTATTGATAAAGGCAATTCACTTTCAAATGAAGATGTTATTAGTATATCAGGCAAGGTTAGTGCCAGAACAAAAGATTTTATCAACAAAGAAATAGCTACCGGAGAAATTGAAGTAATAGCTGATACGCTCAACATACTAAGTGTATCTGACCCTCTTCCTGTGCCTATACATGATAGAGAAGCTTCAACAGAAGAACAGCGATTAAAATATCGTTATCTTGAATTAAGAAATAAAACTTTACAAGATAATCTTATTAAAAGACATCATGCGGCTCAAGTGGTAAGAAATTTTCTTTCAAAAAAAGATTTTATAGAAATTGAAACACCTGTATTAATGAAATCTACACCGGAAGGGGCTAGAGATTATTTGGTGCCTAGTAGAGTACATCATGGAAAATTCTATGCTCTTCCACAATCTCCACAAATGTATAAACAGTTATTTATGATTTCTGGCCTTGATAAATATTTTCAAATTGTTAAATGTTTTAGAGATGAAGATTTGCGATCAGATAGACAGCCAGAATTTACACAAATTGACCTTGAGATGAGTTTTGTTGATGAGCCAGATGTTAGAAATCTTGTCGAAAGTTTGATTACTACTGTTTTTAAAGAAGTGAATGATGTTAAAATTAAGAAACCATTTCCTGTCTTAACATATAATGATTCTATCAGAAGATATGGCACAGATAAACCAGACTTAAGATATGATATGGAATTAAATGATTTCAAAGAATTTTCTAATAAATCTGATTTTAAATCTTTTCAAGATCTGGAATATGTATCAATGTTATCAGTTGAAAATCCAGGATTTTTTTCGAGAAAAATTATTGATGAATTAGATAATTATGCTAAATCACTTGGTGCAAAAGGTTTAGCTTGGATGAAATGCAAAAATAATGCATTAGATGGAGGTATTTCTAGATTTTTTGATACCAAGCTCCAATCAGATATTATATCTAATTATCAATTAAAGGATAACTCAATATGTTTTATGGTTGGAGATAATTCAAAGTTAGCATTAAAAGTTTTAGGGTCAGTAAGAACAAAGATTGCTGAAATGTTAAATCTTTGTGACAATACAATATTAAAACCCGTATGGATTGTTGATTTTCCTCTATTCGAGTGGGACGAAAAAGAAAAACGTTTTGAATCTGTGAACCATCCTTTTACAGCTCCTAAAGATAGTGATATAGATAAACTTTCTTCTAGCCCAGAAAGTGTTATATCTAAAGGCTATGATATTGTTATTAATGGGTATGAAGTTGCAGGAGGTTCTATTAGAATTCATGATAATGAAATGCAAAAACAGATTTTTGAGATTATGAATATGAAAGAAGAAGAAATTAATGAAAAATTTGGATTTTTTATTGATGCTCTCAAATTTGGAACTCCACCACATGGTGGAATCGCATTTGGTTTTGATAGATTAGTCATGTTATTGTGCGGAGTTAACAATATTCGAGATATTATTGCATTTCCTAAAACTACTTCTGCATCAGCCTTGATGGAAGAAGCTCCTAATACTATTTCTGAAACACAATTAAATGATTTAAATATATCTATCAATAAAAATGAAAAAGACATTTGAAATCAGAGGGGTAGATCTTATTTCATTGTATGGAATTGATGATCAAAATATTGTTTTTATAGAAAAAAGTCTTCCTATTACTATAGATATACGTGGCGATAATCTATTCTGTCAGGGATTAAAAAAAGATATTGATAATTTTTCTGTTGTTTTAAGTCATATGATCGAATCTGTCAAAAAAGGTAACAATCTTACCACTAAAGATATAAAACAACTTCTAACTATAAATGTTAAAGACTTAAATCCTAAGAATAATATTGATGATGTGCTTTTTTATGGGAAAAAAGGACCTATCTATGCCAGAAGTGATGGTCAAAAAAATTTACTAAAATCATTATTTGATAATGATATTGTTATATCTGTCGGACCTGCAGGTACTGGTAAAACTTTTTTAGCTGTGGCCCATGCGGTATCATTGTTAGAGAAACATGAGATTGATAAAATTGTATTATGTAGGCCGGCTGTAGAAGCTGGAGAGAGCTTAGGTTTTCTTCCTGGCGATTTACGCGATAAAATTGATCCATATCTTGCCCCTCTTTATGATGCATTGAATGATTTGCTACCAAAAAATAAAGTTCAGACCCTAGTCAATAATAATATTATTGAAATAATTCCTTTAGCATATATGAGAGGAAGAACTATTAATAGGGCAGCAATGATTCTGGATGAAGCACAAAATGCATCTCCTATACAAATGAAAATGTTTTTAACAAGATTAGGTATAGAATCCAGAGCAATTATTACAGGAGATATATCACAAATTGACTTACCTAAAAAAACTAGTTCTGGACTAGTTCAAGTATTAAAGATTTTAAAAAGTATTAAAGGGATTGGAATTGTTAAATTAAACGAAAATGATATCACAAGGCATGATTTAGTAAAAGATATTATTAATGCATATTCTAAAGTTAAAAAATAGAAAAAAAAGGATTTATTATGACTAAAGTATTTGAACATATTTCTGAAAAAGACCATGAACAAATTGTTTATTGCAATGATCCAAGTTCTGGTTTAAAAGCAATTATTGCAATTCATAACACAGCTCTTGGTCCTGCTTTAGGTGGTTGTAGAATGTATCCTTATAAAAATGAGGAAGACGCCTTAATTGATGCTCTAAGACTGTCAAGAGGTATGACTTATAAAGCATCAATTGCTAATCTAAATGTAGGAGGAGGGAAAGCAGTTATCATTGCAGATCCAAAAAAGGATAAATCCGAAGTATTATTACGTTCTTTTGGAAAATTTGTTGATAGCTTAAATGGTAAGTATATCACAGCAGAAGACGTTGGCATGTCAGTTCATGATATGGAATTTATAAGAATGGAAACTGATCATGTAACTGGCATTAAGAGAGCAATGGGAGGAAGTGGAGATCCATCAATATTAACTGCTCTCGGTCTTTATGTTGGAATGCAAGCTGCTTTAAAAAAGAAACTCAATATTAACTCAATGAAAGGATTAAAAGTTGGAATTCAAGGGTTAGGAAAAGTTGGTTATTATCTATGTGAAAATCTTAAAAAAGATGATGTCAAAATTTATGGTTACGATATTGATAAGGGTAGATTAGATCAAGCAGTCGAAGATCATGGTGTGATCCCTGTATCTAACGATGAACTGTTATCTATGGATTTAGATATATTTTCTCCTTGTGCATTAGGAGCAGTAATTAATCCTTCGTCTATAAAGACATTGAAATGCTCTGTTATTGCTGGCGCTGCAAATAATCAACTAGAAGAAGAATCTAGGGACTCAAAACTCTTATCAAAAAAAGGAATAATGTATGTTCCAGATTATGTTATTAATTGTGGAGGGTTGATGAATGTTGCAAATGAACTTCAAGGCTACAATAGAGATAAAGCAAAATATCAAGTCGAAGGAATCTATTACATCTTAATGAGAATTTTTGACTACGCCTTGTCTAATAATATATCAACATTGGAAGCAGCAAACCACCTTGCTGAAAGAAGGATTGAAGAATTTGTAAGATGGAATCATAAATGGATAGAAAAATAATAATTAACAATGACTAATAAACAACAACGAAAAAAAGCAAGAGAAGCGGTTTTACAAGCACTTTATGCCATTCATCTATCAAGCGAAGATCAAGAAAAAGTTCTGAGCGATATTAATGAACGATATAATTTTGATGCACTTACTAAAGAATTTGTTGATGAATTGTTTAAGAATACCATCAATAATCGTGAAATATTAGATACAAAGATTGAGACAGCGTTAGAAAATTGGGATATTGAAAGAATTAATGTTATAGATAGATTAATAATGCAAATGGCAATTTGTGAGATGATATCTTTAGGAAAATATGAAATACCTTATCAGGTAACTATTAGTTCTGCAATTGAAAATGCAAAAAAGTTTAGTTCTGAAGACAGTACAGCATTTGTAAATGGTATTTTAGATTCTATACATAAGACATTATAATAAAATGAGTTTTTTAAAAAAAATATTTGGAACAAAATCAGATCGAGAAATCAAAAAGATTTCTCCTATTGTTAAAGAGATTAATTCAATTTATGATAGCCTAGAAGGGAAAAATGAAGATTATCTTATACAACGTACAAAAGAATTACAAAACAAAGTTATTGAAAAAATCTCCAACAAAGAGCAAGAACAACTAGATGGATTAGATGAAAGAAAAGATATACAAAAAGCACGACGCGAAATAGAAAAAAATGTTTTGTCGGAAATATTACCTGAATGTTTTGCATTAGTAAAGCATGCATCACGACTCTTGTGTGGAAAAAGTTGGGAGGTAGTAGGTCAAACAGTTGACTGGGAAATGATTCCTTACGATGAACAATTGATTGGCGGAATAGTGCTACACAATGGTAAGATATCTGAAATGAAAACTGGTGAGGGTAAAACTTTAGTTGCTACTATGCCTATTTATTTAAATGCATTATCAGGTCGAGGAGTACATGTTGTTACTGTAAATGATTATTTAGCGCAACGCGATGCACAATGGATGGGAAAATTATTTGAAACGCTGGGACTATCTGTGGGATATATATTGAATTCTATGAGCCCAGATGAAAGAAAACAAGCATATGCTTGTGATGTTACTTATGGAACTAATAATGAATTTGGTTTTGATTATTTGCGAGATAATATGACTATTGATCCTGAACATTTAGTTCAAAGACCTCATCACTATGCGATTATTGATGAAGTTGATAGTGTTCTTATTGATGAAGCAAGAACTCCATTAATAATTTCTGGTCCTGTTGAAACCACTATTAATCAATCTTATGTTGATTTGCGTCGTCCTGTACAATCTTTAGTTCATCAGCAAAATCAACTTGTATCTACATTAGTAAGAAAAGCAGAAGAATCTCTTAAGACAGATAATCCGTCGCAAGATGATATTGATAATGCTGGAAAATTATTGTTACAAGCAAAGAGAGGTTTGCCAAAACATAAAATGTTACAGAAAATATTTCAAGAACAAGGAAATCTAAAATTAGCTAACAAAATTGAGTCTGAATATATTGCCGAAAAAAAACTACATGAACTTGATGAAGATCTTTATTTTTCAATTGATGAACATTCTAATAGTGTTGATTTATCGGACAAAGGAAGAGAGTCTCTTTCACCTGATAATCCAGAAGCTTTTACAATTCCTGATTTAGGAGAAATGTTAAGTGATATTGATGATGATGCTTCATTGTCAGATGATCAGAAACAATTAAATAAAGAGAAAGCTTATCAATTACATTCTGAAAGAAGCAGTAAAATTCACTATCTCAATCAATTGCTTAAAGCCTATACTTTATTTGCTAAGGATATAGAATATGTTGTGCAAAATGGGCAAGTATTAATTGTTGATGAATTTACAGGCAGAATTCTTCCAGGTAGACGATTCAGTGGAGGATTGCATCAAGCGCTTGAAGCAAAAGAAAATGTGAAAATTGAAAAAGAAACTCAGACTCTTGCTTCAATTACAATACAAAATTATTTTAGAATGTATGATAAGCTATCTGGAATGACTGGAACTGCAGATACTGAAGCTCCTGAATTTGAAAATATTTATAATCTAGGAGTCACTGTAATCCCAACACATCAACCTGTCATAAGAAAAGATCATGATGATGCAATCTATAAAAATAAACGCGCAAAATATAAAGCAGTGATTAATGAAATATCCGTTTATTATCAAAAAGGACAACCAGTTTTAATTGGCACTATTTCTGTTGAGGTATCAGAACTGTTATCAAAAATGTTAAAGCAAAAAGGAATTCCTCATAACGTATTAAATGCAAAACATCATCAAAGCGAAGCAGAAATAGTTACAAAAGCAGGATTAAAGCAAGCCATTACTATTGCGACTAACATGGCTGGACGAGGAACTGATATTAAATTAGGTGAAGGGGTGGAAGAATTAGGCGGTTTACATATCATTGGAACATCAAGACATGAATCAAGACGTATTGATTTACAGTTACGCGGTAGATCTGGAAGACAAGGAGATAATGGTTCTTCAAAATTCTATGTTTCATTAGAAGATGATTTAATGAGATTGTTTAATATGGAAGCAGTAGCAGGTGTAATGGATCGCATGTCTTACGATGAAGATCAAGAACTAAGTGCTGGATTACTTAATCGTGCTGTTAGTAATGCTCAAAAAAAGGTAGAAGAAAGAAATTTTGGGATTAGAAAACATTTGCTAGAATACGATGATGTCTTAAATCAACAGCGTGAAATAATATATGATTTAAGAAATAAAGCTCTACTTTCAGAATCGATTAAACCATCAATTCAAGAATTTATATATGATTTCATTGATAATATTTTTGATAGTTTAGATATAAATGATATTAAAAATTGGGATTGGCAGAGCATTAATCAAAATCTTATGTCCTATTTATTGATAGATGTGAATAAATCAGATTTTGAAAATGTTGAAGGCAAAGATCAATTAGTGAGTCAAATTTATGATATCGCTATTGATTATTATGATAGAAAAGAAGAATTGATTCCATCGGAACTACTTAGAAATCTAGAAAAGTTTGTTGTATTGCGTACTATTGATGAAAAATGGAGAAATCATTTGTTGGCAATGGATCAATTAAGAGAAGGAATAGGCCTTAGAGCATTTGGACAAAAAAATCCATTAATTGAATATAAAGCTGAAGCATATAATTTCTTTCAAGAATTAATGATTAGTCTTCAAGAATCAATTATACAAAGAATTCTTCATGCTCAAATGCAGGATTCATCTGATGAAAAACAAACTAGTCCATTAAATAGAAATATACAATTGAGCCGTCCAAACATTCCTAGTATTGCATCTGATGAAAGCACTCAAGATCAACAACAAAATGTTAGTGTACCAAAAACAGATTCAGAAGAAAAAATAGGAAGGAATGAAAAAATTAAAGTAATTGATACAAATGGCAATGAAATTGAGATTAAATTTAAGAAGTTAGAATTTTATTTACAGAGAGGGTATAAACGTGTCGAATAAAAAAGAGAAATTACATTTTTCAACGAAGTCAATTCATATTGGCAATGATGCTGATGAAACTGGTTCTGCTGTTGCGCCAATTCATTTAAGTACAACTTTTAAACAGCCATCATTTGCAAGCACAGAAGAATTTGTTTATTCAAGAGTTGATAGCCCTACAGTTAAGAGGTTAGAAGAGAATCTTGCAATGTTAGAGAATGCAAACTATGCATATGCATTCTCTTCAGGGATGGCCGCTATGACTGCAATTTTTACAATGTTTAAACCAGGCGATCATGTAATTATATCAAAAAACGTTTATGGAGGAGTATTTCGACTCGTTACTAGAGTATTAGATAATAATGGAGTTCATTTTGAATTTCTTGATACTACTGATATTGAAAATATCAAAAACGCAGTTACTGAAAATACTAAACTTATTCATCTTGAAACTCCTAG
>CEUA01059822.1_pt1 | contig 12911 bp, 11 predicted proteins | sample 361541 | NCBI WGS metagenome assembly CEUA01 (sample SAMEA2623079, study PRJEB7988) | marine metagenome | isolation source: saline water (ENVO:00002010), including
GGAATCTATTCTCATATATAACACCTTATCCAAAAGATTTACTTAATCAAGATTTAAGATATTGTAATAAAAATTTAAAAGAAATAAGAAAAATGATAGCCTTATCTAATGAGGTTATTTATGGTTGGGGGAACTCTTTTAATGAACCAGATTGGTTAAAAAAAAATGTTTTAAAGCCTAAATGTTTTGGAAAAAATAAAAATAAAACTCCTAAACATCCTTTGTACCTTTCTTACAATACTGATCTAGAGGATTATAGGTAATTAATTACTCAATATAACTTAACATTTTTTCTGCAATAAGCCTGTTACCCTCGTCGTTTAGGTGGACACCATCATTGGTAAGGTAATCTTGATAATCATTATTTTTATTATTTTTTGTAATATAATCTTTAAATATTTTTCTTAAGTCTAATAATTCAGTATTGAATTCTGACGCAAGATTTCTTACTACTCCAGAAAAAGCATCAAGCTCCTTGTCAATTTTTATTTCCGTCTCATCTTCAAAAGTCACACGTTCACCTATTAAAGTTGGAGTGCATAGAATAATTTTAGCACCTCTTCTTTTTATATCTTCAATTATTTTTCTAAGACCTTTTTCATAAAAGTCTATATCAGATCCTTTGCCAAGATCATAGGAATGCCATACATCATTAATTCCAATATATATAAAAACTATATCAGGATTTTGAGCTAGTACATCCTCTTCATATCTAACTAATAAATCGGAAACTTTATCCCCTGATATTCCCTTTCCAATCAAGTTAAACTTTTCAGAGTCGATTTTTTCTTCTATAAGGTTTATAAAGCCTAATTCTAATGTCCTGCCATTTTGTGTTATCGAATCTCCTAGAAAAACTACTTGATTTTTATTTCCATTACATGAACTCATAATTAATACTATAAATAATAAAATATATTTTTTCATAATACTAATTTAGGAAAATATAAAGTATTATAGATAAACTTAAACCAGTAAGACCTTGGATAAGTGTCGCTATTGTAAAATATCTTAACGCATGCTTTAGCTGAAGATCAGAGTATTTAGAAACCACCCAAAAATAACTGTCATTTACATGAGATACTGTCATTGCTCCTGAACCAATAGCAATAATAGTAAGAACTTTTCCAATATCAGATGTAATTCCAAAACTAATTAATAATGGTGCAATAAATGCAGCTGTAGTTATTATTGATACAGTAGAGGATCCTTGAACAGTTTTTATAATTGCAGACATTATAAACGCAATTAGAATACCTTCAATCCCATTTATTTGATTTGTGTTAAATAGTTCTATGAAATTTGATGATCTAAGAATAAACCCAAAAGCTCCTCCAGCACCTGTAATTAATATTATATTAAATGAATTTTTAACAGCTATACCAATCCAATTATATACTTGGTTTACTTGTTTTTTTTGAATATAAAAGAGGCTTAGGAATGCACCAATTAATATTGCAATCTCAGGTTTCCCGAGGGTTATAATGAGTTCTGTTATAAATTTATTCTGCAGAGTATAATATGGTGACTCTACAAAAGAATATATTGTAATTAAAACTATTGGGACAAGAATCGGAGTAAATGTTAAAAATTTATTTTTAGAAACATGTATATTCTCTTGCTCTGATTCAATAATTGGAATATCATAATACTTTTTAAGAGAGATTTTTGTCCAAATATATCCCAATATTGCAACAATGATCCCAGTAAATAATCCTACTACTAATAGTAGACCAATAGGAGCGCCAATTATTTCTGCTGCAGCAATAGGGCCAGGAGTAGGAGGGACAAAAACGTGCGCTGAGAATAATCCTGTTGCTAAACAGATTGAGAGAACAATTAATTTATACCCTGTCTTTTTACTGACTTCTTTTATAACAGATGAAAGTAATATAAAAGCAGCATCACAAAAAACAGGAATTGAAATTATAAAACCGATCATATTTAATGAAAGTGGAGAATTCTTAGCACCAAGTATTTCTAAAAAAACATTTACCATTTTTTTTGTAGTTCCTGTTTTTTCAAGAAATACTCCAAGGATTGACCCTGCTAATATTAAAGGCCCTATTCCAATTAAAATATTTGTAAAGCCCTCAAATATTAGAGTAATTGATTTAGTTATATCAAAACCAAAACCAATTCCAGCAATAAAAGCAGAAATTGTTAATGAATAAAATGGATTTATTTTAAACTTAAGTGTAGATAATAATATTACACATATTAACACTATAAATATTAAATAAGTCATCTATATATCTATTATTTACTCTATCCTAAATCTAAAAATTATAAAAAATAGTATAGTAATTAATTATTTCTTTCATTTAAATAATCTTCAACCACATTTGCTATTAACTCTTCTGCATTGATCATGCTATAGCTTTCACTATGCCCTTTATCAGTTAATGATATTATATTTTCAATTCCCAGGCTTCTTAACTGTTCTTTACTTAAAAGGTTTTTCCCACATACTAGTAATATAGGAATGTCAAATTTTTTTAATCTCTTGGTTAAACTAAAAACTACTTTTCCATTTAATGTTTGATTATCAATCTGTCCTTCGCCAGTAATTATATATTTAATATCTTCTGTTATAATTTTATCTATATCTATAACTTCAAGAAGAATATCTATCCCATTTATAAATTCTCCTTCTGTTAATAGTTTTAAACCATAACCACATCCCCCTGCTGCTCCAGCTCCTTTGATTTGTGAATAATCCTTTTTAAAATATTCAGATAATATTTTATGAGCAGAATTACCTACAGATTCAAGTTCTTGAACTTCACTTTTATTTGCTCCTTTCTGCTCAGCATAAGTATAGGCTGCGCCATTTTCTCCAAATAGAACATTATCTACATCATTTACAATAAACCATTTAATATTTTTTATTTTACTCTTTATACTATCTGGAAAAATTAATTTAGAAAAACCACCCATACTATGTCCATAAGGCATAAAATCATTACCATAATTATCCTGAAAACCTATTCCTAAAGCTGAAAAAATACCAAGACCTAAATCATTTGTACTACTTCCACCAATACCAATATAAATTTCTTTAACCCCTCTTTCTATTGCATCTTTAATCTCAAGCCCAGTTCCATATGTTGATGTAAATAATGGGTTCCTTTTTTTTTCTGGAAGATTTACAAGCCCCGACGACTTAGCAAGCTCTATATAAGCCCTTTTTATTTTTTGATCAATCAAGTAATATGAATCTATCCTATTAAAAAGGCTATCCATAGTATTTAATTTAATTTTTTTAAAATCAATAAGTGATTCTAAAGATTCTAAAAACCCTTCTCCTCCATCTGAAATACTATATGATTGGAATTCTGCTTTTGAATCAAATTTTAATATCCCTTTTTTTAAAGCATTTATTACCTCTTGAGAAGTTAAAGAACCTTTAAACTTATCTGGTAAAAGAAGATATTTCATTTTTAGTTATCACTTTTAATTAATTGTTTTGCGCACATATAACCAGGTGTCCCAGCAACACTTCCACATGGAAAACTTCCTGCACCACAATAATAAACATTCTGAAAATCATAGTATTTATAAAAATTATTAGTATCTGAGCTGAAAGTTCTTTTATCAAAATTTTGATTTCCATCTAAAGTCATATGATCAATATTTCCTTCAGGGAAATAAAATATTTCATTTAAATCTTTTGGGGTAAGAAATTTAGAAAAGACTAAGTCATCTGGATTTTTAATATGAGAAATAACTCTTGCTAGAATGCTTTCTTTTATATCATCTAGTTTATTTGCTGATTTATCAAAAGACAAATTCTTAGTAAAAAGGATAATCTTATCAAGATGCTCATTGTTATTCATTTTTCTTTGAGCACCTCCTTCTGCATATACTTGAATATATCCCGGGCAGTAATCATTTATTTTTTTTGCTGCATTCTGACTTGCTGCCTCAAATTCTTCCAGTGTATTAGTTGAAAAAAAGAATCTAAAAGATGTGTCATATTCAGGATTTTTATTTGATTCAACCCATTCGACTGGGTTCTTAAAAAAAGCTGTTACTTTTCCGCTTGAGCCTAGGTAATTGTGTTTTGAGTTTTTACTTTTAATAACCTCATTATTTAATAATTCTCCTGGAACTTTTGGGTCAGTTGCAAATAAAAGATGATCATAGTTAAGTTCATTTTTTATTCCATTTGAATTATATGAAATATGCCCTCTATCAGTATTAATATTGTCAATATTAGCGTTTAAGCAAAACTTTACTCCAAGATTTTTGTTAATGTTAGTTAGATTTTCACTTATTTTCCAGATACCATTTTTAACATAACCCCAGTAACCATTAAAAACTGAACCTGAGTCCATTAGAGGAATTGTGAAAGCTGTTCCAGGGTCGTAAATAGAAGCAGGTCCACTTTCTATAACTGTCATTCCCATATAAAGCTTTGTTTTATCAGAGGTAAAGTAATGATCAAGTAAATCTTTTGCAGATCCTCTTATCCACAGATCAGTAAGATTTTTTCCTAAAAAATTTTCAGCAATATCGCTAGATGGGGATATAGCATTTTTATAGAGATGTTGAATAAAGTCTATAACCTTATTCTCATCATTTCTAAATCCAAGTATATCGCCTTTCTCTCCCCATTCTTTGTCAAGTTCAATTTCAAGTTCATTATGATTTTGAAATATTTTAACACTGTTTTTTGAGTTTGGAAAGTAAACAAGTTTTGGTGTTTTGGGATAAAATGTTTCTATTGATTTATCTAGACCTGTTTCAGAAAAAATAAAATCAGGCATCATTCCTAATACGGTTGGTCCGTATGCAAAATCAATTCCTTTATTTTTAATAACTGCAGAGTCTTTGATACAAGCCCCTCCAGTATGTGGATTTTTATCAATAACTGTAACATCATAATTTTCTTTAGCTAAATAATTTGAAGCTACTAATCCATTTATTCCACTACCTACTATTACAATTTTTTTCATCTATATATATGGGAATCTAATATATTATAATTGTTAATATAAAACTAAACATATTTTAATGAAAAAAGGGAGACATTTTACTGTCTCCCTAATTGATGGTTTATGGTTATTCCATCGAAAAATGCAATTAGATTTTAACTATTATTATTTATTTCATAGCAAAGTCGGCATAAGCTCCAGTTCCATGTTCAGCTATATCTAACCCTTGAATTTCTTCTTTTTCATCAACTCTTAATCCAGCGATTGACTTAACTAATAGTGTTATTATAGTAGTGCAAATCACACAAAACAATCCAACGATTCCAACACTAGCAAATTGAACCATAAATTGATCAAACCCAGAAGATGCACCAACAATACCTACTGCTAAAGTTCCCCATATACCTGCAAATAAATGGACAGGAATTGCACCAACAGGATCATCAAGTTTTGCTTTGTCTAAAAGAGATACTCCTAGGACAACAATTAATCCACCAATTGCACCAATAAATATTGCTTCATTAGGTGACATTTGATCAGCTCCTGCAGTAATTCCAACAAGTCCACCTAATACACCATTCATAAACATTGTAAGGTCAAGGTTCTTATATAATATGCCTGAAAAGAATGCAGCGCTCAAACCACCTGCAGCAGCAGACAAGCATGTGGTCACTAATACAAGAGATGTATTTGCAGGGTCTGCAGATAATACTGAACCTCCATTAAAACCAAACCAACCTAGCCATAGTATTAGTACTCCAGCGGCTGATAGTGGAATATTAGATCCTGGAATAGCTTGTGGTTTCCCATCACTATCAAATTTTCCTTTTCTAGCTCCCAGAATATAAATAATAACTAGAGCACCCCAGCCTCCAACTGAATGAACTAATGTTGAGCCGGCAAAATCATAAAATCCTACATTATCAGTTAAAGTTGAAAGAAATCCAGATCCCCATTGCCATGAGCCAACTATTGGATAAACAATTGCAACATAAATAAGAGTAATTAACATAAATGAGCTAATTTTTATTCTTTCGGCTACTGCCCCAGAAATAATAGTCCCTGCAGTTGCAGCAAACATGCCTTGGAAAAGAAAATCTGTCCAATACGTATATCCCTGATTATAGGATAGGTTAGCAGCTGCCGCCATATCTAATCCAAAACCTTTAAATCCTAAATATCCACCACTTATTATATTAAAATCACCTGGATACATTATACTAAATCCAATTAGGCAATACATGATTAATCCCATTGTAATAATGAAGAAATTTTTGAAAAGAATATTAATTGTATTTTTTTGTCTAGTAAGTCCAATCTCTAAAAAAGAGAATCCCAAGTGCATAAAGAATACCAATGCGGCACAAAGCATCATCCATACATTATTTGTTGTAAGTAATTCCATATTATCTCTTTAATTAAATGATTTGGTTCCTGTTTCTCCAGTTCTAATTCTATAAGCTTCTTCGCAGTTATAAAGGAAGATTTTACCATCACCAATTTCGCCAGTTGCACCTGAATCTATTATTGCTTGTATTGATTTGTCAACAAAGGAATCTGAAACCACAATTGATAATAAGGTTCTTTCTATATCTTTTGTTGAATACGAAATACCTCTATATACTTTCCCCATCTTTTCATTTCCTCTTCCAGTTACATCCCAATAACAAAAAAAGTTAACTTCAATTTTATGAAGAGCCTCAACTACTTCATCAAATTTTGCTTTTCTTATGATTGCTTCTATTTTTTTCATGATTATAATAATTTAGTTTATATGCTAAATTAAACACTAAAACCGAAATTCTTTTTTTTATGATTGAGTAAAAAATTTTATAATGGAATTTTTTTCATTTTTATCAAATTAATAATCTTTATGCCAAGATTTTAAAACTTTGATAATGTGAAATGGAAGATTTTAAGAATGTATTAATGCTTGGGTTACCAGTTTTTTAAACCTAACAGTCTTTGACCCAATTCATTTAATTCTGCAGTTTTGTATTTTTTTTGTTCCCATTTTCTAGGATCTCCAGGAAATGCATATCCTTCAGGGGCAATTCTATTTTTCCAGGATTCGATTCTCCAATTTCTTAACTCTGAGTTGTCTTCTTCTGCTGGCATCATGGAAATGTATTGAGCTATTCTAACTTTATCGCTTTTATTTAATCTAATACCATGAGCTAGAAGACTATTGAAAATTAATAAATCTCCTGCTTCCATCTTAACTTTTACAGGATTAAACTCGGTTATGTCTGGTTTAAATTTATCTCTGTCTTTAGGTTGAGTTAACTTCCAGGTATGAAAATCTCTATATAATTCAGGTACACATTGAAAACCACCCATGTTTTCATCAGTTTGATCTTCTAAAGCAAGAACTCCCTGCACATTAACTGGAAATTCATCAGGATCATAGTCCCAGTGAATAAATGCATTATACTCATATCCATCTCTGATTGGAAAATTTAGATTAGCCCTATCAATTGTTACCCAGAGTTTTTCAGTTCCCCAAACATCTACAAATGAGTCATAAACTTTTTGTGTCATCCTGTTGTTCCAAAGGTGTTGATTATTATAGCATTCTACCATTCCAGTACCAGCTAATTCTTTCATTTTCATTTCAGCTCTTGGAGCTTCATACCAAGTATCAATTTGATTAGGATGTTTTTGTTCAAATTCCCATAGAAAGTCTGCAGTTTTTTTTGCTTGTTCTTTAGGAACAGCATTTTTTATAACTATATAACCATTATAAATCCAAAACTTCCAATCCTGTTCACTGAGAACCCTTAGCTCCTTACCATTGGATCTGTCGTTTAGTTTATTCGTACTAGTTTTTGTAGTAGATGGATTTCCAGGGATTTCTAGATGTTGATTTTTCGTTATTTCGCGCACAATTTAATATTTTAAGTGCCTAACAGTTTCAGCATTATCTTGAATCTTATTAAGTGAATCAATGCCTATTTCAATATGTTTTTTATCAAATTGTTGTGAAGTAATCTCATCATTTTCTAGTGTCTTAACTCCCTCTGGAATCATTGGAGAATCAGATACTAATAAAAATGCCCCAACAGGAATTTTATTATGAAAACCCACAGTAAATAAAGTAGCTGTCTCCATATCTATAGCATAAGCTCTAGTCTTTTTAATATAATCTTTAAACCCTTTATCGTATTCCCAAACTCTTCTATTTGTAGTGTATACAGTGCCTGTCCAATAATCAATCTTATATTCTCGAATAGTTGTTGAAATTGCTTTTTGTAGAGAAAATGATGGCATGGCTGGAACTTCCGGTGGAAAGTAATCGTTTGAAGTACCATCTCCTCGAATAGCTCCAATTGGAAGAATGAAATCACCAATATCAATTCTCTTTTTTAGACCTCCACATTTCCCCAGGAAAAGAACTGCTTTAGGGTTAATTGCAGAAAGTAAATCCATAATAGTTGCAGCATTTGGACTTCCCATCCCAAAGTTGATTATTGTAATATTATTTGATGTAGCAGAAGGCATATGTTTATCTTCTCCATCTATTTTACATTTCATTATTTCTGCAAAGACTGAAACATATTTATCAAAGTTTGTAAGCAAAATATATTCACCAAAACTATCTAGTTCAATGCCTGTATAACGAACTAACCAATTGTCAACAATTTCGGATTTTGTTTTCATTTCTATCCCTTTTGGGTAATCCAAAGGTACTATATTTTAAGCAATTTGTTTGAAATTCAATTACTTAAAGTCAACTTCAACAATCACTTCATTCCTTCTGTTAAAGAATTTATATGGACTATCATAATATAGAATTTGAGGAGGTTGGATTGAACTAATGTTATTTGAATCAAGAGTTTCTTTTAATTTTTCTTTATAAAGTTTTTCTTTTTTGTTATTGCTAAATCCTCCATATGATATTACTGCAAAATATGATGGAGATGAAATATAGGCTTCTACTTCTTTACTATTAGGGGCTGGGAAAGATCCTGAATTATACTCTTTTGGTAATACAAATTCCATCATTTGTTTATCCTCTGACATGTAGACAGGAGTCGTCATAGCAATTTTTTCACTACGGCTATTTTCTCCAGCTATGTATTGAAATAATTTTCTAAAATTATTATTCCTAGAGTATTCGGATTTTATTTTGATTTTTGCTGCTTCTGGGTAAAATCTAATCTCAACATCATCAAATTTTTCAACTACCTCGTATGCTTGGGTTTCATATTTCTGAGCCATAATATTGAAAATATTAAAAAAAATTATTATTAATACTAGTTTAAATTTCTTCATAAGATTAAATCTAATAAAATTTCATATAATCTTCTTCAAAAATTTTATCTAAGTAAAATATTAACTTATCACAATCTTCTTTATTGAAAATTATAGGAGGTTTAATCTTAATTACATTATCATCTGGTCCATCGGTACTCATTAGAACACCAAACTCTTTCATTCTATTTGCTAAATAATCAGCATGATCTTTTAATGGTTTTAATTCACTATCAGATAACTCAATTCCTAAGAATAGTCCCTGGCCTCTAACATCACCAATTATAGGATACTTTTTAGCTAGTTTTATTAATTGTTTTTTTAAATACCCACCAGTTAAGAGTGCATTTTTTTGAAGATTATATTTTTTAATAAAACTTAATACTTCAGTTGCAATTGAACATGAAACTGGGTTTCCTCCAAATGTGTTGAAAAACTCCATCCCATTTGCAAATTTATTAGCTATTTCTTGTCTACAAACTACTGCTCCGATTGGGTGACCATTTCCAAAAGGTTTTCCAATAGTAATTATATCAGGGATTACATCATGAAGTTGGAATCCCCAGAAGGTTTCGCCTAATCTTCCAAAGCCAACTTGAACTTCATCAGAAATACAAATTCCTCCAGCATTACGAATATAATCATACGACTTTTTTACAAATCCATTTGGTAATTCAACTTGACCGCCACAACTAATTATTGGTTCAATAATAAGCCCCCCAACACCTCTTTTTTTAGAATGTATATTATCAATACATTTTTTTACCTCTTTGGAATACTTGTTCCCTGTATTTGATCCTCTATATTTTCCTCTATAGGAATCTGGAATTGGAATAACATGAGTGTTCTTTGGAGCACCTTTACCCCCTTTTCTGTCAAATTTATATGAAGAGATATCTACACATTTATTTGTATTCCCATGATAACCCCATTGTGAAACAATAATATCTTTTTGACCAGTAACTTCTTTTACCATTCTTATTGCTAATTCGTTTGCTTCACTTCCTGAGTTAACAAAATAACATACCGATAATTCTTTGGGAAGTGTATCTAGAAGTTTTTCAGCTAGAGTATTAATCCCTTCGTGTAAATATCTTGTATTAGTATTTAATAAAGCCATTTGTTTTTGCCCTGCCATAACTATTTCAGGGTTTTCATGCCCAACATGAGAAACATTATTAACTGTATCAAGATATAACCTTCCTTTATTATCCATTAAATACTGACCTATACCTCTTACAATTCTAATAGGCGAATTGTAATGAAGTTTTAAGCTTTTCCCAAGATGCCTATCTCTATATTTAACTATTTCAGCATCACTAATTTCTTTAGTTGATTTAATATTTTTGGATTTGAATAATAAGTTTGGATCTGGACAGATTTCTTTCCAGATTTCGATTTGATTATAATATGTCACTCCAGGAAAATCAATTTTGTAATCCAGCATTGATAGCATTATTTGAAAATGAAGATGGGGAGGCCAGTTTCCATTTTCTGGATAATTTCCAAGTTCTGAAATTTTATCTCCTTTTTTAATCTTATCTCCTACGGAGTGCTTTGTTGCACTTTTAACAGAATTATGCCCATAAAGTGTAAAAAAGTCAAAGTATTTAGTTTTGTGTTTTAAAACAACTAGACCTCCGTATTCTTTTTCTCCAGCATCATTTGTAGCTACTACTACTTCGCCATCAAATATACTATGGACTGGTGTTTTAGGTGGGAGCCAAAAATCTAAGCCAATATGTATAGTTCTATTTTCATTTCCAGAATTACCACTTTTCCCATATTTATCTGTTGTATAAATAGCCCTAGGTTCTAAATAGCCACCAGCTAAAATTTTATCAGGGAATTTTTCTTGAAGTTTCTCAATTTTATATTGAAATACTTCAAGATCTCCAATTTCACTTGGTTCAATAAATTTTGTGGAAACACTTAAATCTATTTTCTCCAGCTTATTCTTTTTTATTGAAGGGAGTAACTGTGATATTGAGATTGATTGTTTTGAACACCACTTTGTAAATTTGTTGTAATCTGGATGTGAATAAAAACCACATGATTTTCTAAAACTATAAGTTGCAAATTCAGAGCTAATATTATACCACTTATTTAATAATTCCCAAGCATTTTTTTCACTTATTAAAAGATATTTATTATCAGGTTCTTTATTTTTATTTATTGCAGATTTAGTTACAGAAATAACTAATTTCATTGCTATAGCATTATATAGATGTTCTAGCTCAATCTCTTTTAATTTATAGGATTTGTGATATCCTGATACAATCGGTAATGATGCATCCAATGGATCATTCTGGTTCATAATCGCATATGCACATACTGTCCCAATTTCATTAATTGTTTGAGTTCTAATTGAATCACCATAATCAACTATAGAATTTACAACGGGATTAACTAGATCATCTGTTACGATAATATTATTATCATTTATGTCATTATGGATAAAAGATTTTCTAAGTTTATCATAACTTTCCTTTTTTGATTCAAATAGTGAAATAAAATATTTAATTATTTCTTTCTTTTCCTTTTTAAAAAGTTTTAAATGTTTTTTTGTCCAAAGAGATTGAGCTATATCCCATTCAAATTCTCTTTCACTCATTTTATGATTAAATCCTTTAAGTAATGAAGTCATCATTCCACTTTTTTCTCCTAAACTAAATCTTAAGTTATCTGTTTGAGGGTTAACAGAACTCCAGAGTCTTCCGGGAATCCATTTTAACAATCTTATTTTTCTAATTGATTTATGATCATCTAATACCTCAGATATTTCTTTGTTTCTTTTATTTAAAATAATACTAGGTATTGAGATACTACTTCTCTTTGAGTTAATATATTTTAGAATTTTTATTTGAAAATCAAGGTAATGATCATTTGCATTAGGTCTAGAAATTTTTAATATATATTCTTTAGAACCTTTTGTGGAAACCTTATAATTAATATCAATTTCTCCTGGAAGCCTTGATGCAGAAGCAGTTATACCATATTCCTTTTGAACTATTTTTTCAACTTCTTTAGTTGAAAGAACAAGTTTTTTATAATTCATAAAATAAAATTACTAAATTATTCTACTATTTAATTTTAACTTGTTTTGATGAGACTAACAGAGTTATACTAAAATGCTGTAATGATTGCCCCCAATAAAATTAATATATATATTGCAATAACAACAACTGTTACAACTCCAGTTATAAGCCAATAACTGCTAAAATGCATCATAGCATCTTCAAATATTAAATCATCTTTTGAGTTAATAGATTCTTGTATTTTTTTAGAAAATTTGTACAAATGCATTGACAGAAAATAATAAAGTGTACCAGTACCTAATATTCCAAGACTATATCCTAGTCTATAAGCATTTCCTTGTTCTGCATCCATTTGAAAAGCTAGATAAAACAAAGCGCCTAATAAACAAATACCAACCAAAATGAACCCTAGAATTGAGAAGAATTTTGTCCACTTACTTATTCTATATAGAGAGTCAATTGCTGCTTCAGATAAATTGATTTTTTTACTCATAATGAAACTATTTAATATCTAACTGTACAACTAATTTAAAATATTATTTTAAAATTTGATTGGATATGAGTTTATTTTTCGTGGAACCAGATTATCCTAAATTAGATTCTAATGAATAAAGTACTAAGGTGCTGGGTTTGGAATTTTTTCTTGAGCTTGATTAATCTCGCTAAGTATCTCTTTAGA
>CEUA01177505.1_pt1 | contig 12907 bp, 13 predicted proteins | sample 361541 | NCBI WGS metagenome assembly CEUA01 (sample SAMEA2623079, study PRJEB7988) | marine metagenome | isolation source: saline water (ENVO:00002010), including
ATGGTGATTTTAATCATTTACCTTTTTCTTTCAATGAAGAAGTAACAAAAGTCTTTGAAGACATGATTAACAGATCAATTCCAGGTTACATTTCTTCACTTAAAATAACTAAGGAAATTACGACCAAACTCTTTCAAGAGAATTCAAACTTCTATGATTTAGGCTGTTCTTTAGGGGCAGTTAGTAATGAAGTTTCTGACATAGTGAGAACTAGAAGTGGGAATATATTAGCTATTGATAATTCAGAAGCCATGATAAATTCCTGTAAAAATAGGATAAAAGATTCACATATAAGCTTCATATTGGAGGACATAACAAAAATAGAGATAGAAAACGCTTCAGTAGTATCTTTGAATTTTGTATTACAATTTTTAGAACCATCTGTAAGACTAAATTTGCTCAAAGGAGTTTTTAAAGGACTTAAAAAGGGAGGCGTTCTTCTGCTCTCAGAAAAAATATCTTTTGATAGCAAAAAGGAAGAAGACTCAGTTTCTAAAATTCATCATAGCTTTAAGTTATCCAATGGATATTCAGAATTAGAAGTGTCAAGAAAAAGGGATGCCCTGGAAGGAGTATTGGTTTCTCAATCTCAAACAGATAATGAAGAATTGCTATATGAATCTGGGTTCTCAGAAGTTAAAAAGGCAATGAAGAATCTAAATTTTGTTACCTTTATGGCTATAAAATTATGAAAGATAATTTGGAATGGTCTAAAGCTGAGTATATTTATTCAAAAGACCCGCTCTATGGCGAGAAAGATAAAAGAACAGAAAATTGGTCTAAATTATTAACCTCATTGCCCAATGTTGAATTATCTTCTTCGGAGCTTAAATCTGAGGTTTCTATAAGTCTAAATTGGACATTGGAGCAAAAGAGAGTAACAGAAGATCTTTTAATGGATCTAATTCCATGGAGAAAAGGACCTTTTAATTTAGGAGGAATTAATATTGATGCAGAGTGGAAATCTAATCTTAAGTGGGAAAGATTTATTTCTTTAGGTTTATCTTTAGAGGGTAAAAAAGTTCTAGATGTAGGATCTGGCAACGGCTATTACGCGTTTAGAATGTTAGGTGAAAGAGCAAAAGAAGTTATATGTTTAGAGCCTAATTTAATGCATGTAATTCAATTCCTCTCAATTAACCACTTTTTAAAGAATGAAAAGGTTAAATTTATTCCTAAAAGATTAGAACAACTTAATCCAGAACCTAATTTTGATGTTATTTTTAGTATGGGGGTCCTCTACCATCAAAGAAACCCATCTGACCACCTTAAGCTTTTATCTTCAAACCTTAAACCGAAAGGAAAAATAGTTTTAGAAACAATTCTATCTTTTGAAGGTCCGGAAATGGAAATAAAGGACGGCAAATATGCAAATATGCCCAATGTCTGGTATCTACATGATACAAATGGAATTAAGGATTTAGCTCATCAATATGGATTGAAAGTGTCTTCTTATACAAAAGGGCATGCAACTTCTTCGGATGAGCAAAGAAAGACAAAATGGATGCCCTTTAAAAGTTTTTCTGATGCAATAAATATCAGGACAGACAAAACCTTAGAAGGTTACAATTTACCTAAAAGAGCTTTTTTTATTCTAGAAAAGAACTAAGAATCAGAATAATCTAATTTAGTCCCAATCCATCTATCTACAAGCGAATACGCTAGTTTTTTATTATTTTTTGCTATTTCTATAGCCCTAAATTGAGCTTCTTCAAGCAACTCTGAATCTCTTATGGGGTTAGCTATTTTTAGATTCATCAAACCTGACTGTCTTAATCCATAGATATCCCCTGAACCTCTTAGTTCAAGATCTTTTTCTGCTATCTTAAAGCCGTCATTAGTCTCTTCCATCGCTTTAATTCTTTCTTTAGCTGATTCGCTTAGATTTTCACCATGCAGAAGAAGACAGTGTGATTGCGAGTTTTCTTTTCGCCCAACCCTACCTCTTAATTGATGCAGTTGAGATAAACCTAATCTTTCTGGATTTTCTATAATCATTAGAGTTGCTTCAGGAACATCTACTCCAACTTCTATTACGGTCGTGCAAACAAGTAACTGTGTATCGCCTTTTCTAAAAGAATCTATAACACTATCTTTTATTTTTTTATTTAGTTTCCCATGAACAAGACCTACATTAATTTTTGGAATTTCCTTAGATATTTCTTCATATAGTTCTTCAGCTGCTTGAGCTTCTAGTTCTTCTGAGTCTTCAATAAGTGTACAAACCCAATAAGCTCTCTGCCCTTCGTTGCAAACCTCACTAACTCTTTTAATAATTTTTTTTCTTACAGAATTAGATCTAGACGAGGTAGAAACAGGTTTCCTTCCTGGAGGAAGTTCATCTATAACTGATGTATCAAGAGAGCCATACACTGTCATAGCTAGAGTCCTAGGAATGGGAGTTGCAGTCATAATCAATTGATGAGGGCTTGCATTGTCTTCTTCTATTCCTTTATCTAATAAAGAGAATCTTTGATGCACACCAAATCTATGCTGCTCATCTATTATTGTAAGGCCTAAATTCTTAAATTTAATATCTTTTTGGAATAAGGAATGCGTTCCAATAATTATATCTATTTTAGAATCATCAAGTTTTTTTAAGATATTAGCTCTTGATTTAGTAGTTGTAGATCCAAGTAATAATTCAACATTAAGATTAAACCTATCAAACCATTTAGAGAAATTTTGGAAATGCTGTTCAGCTAGTATTTCTGTAGGACACATTAAAGCTACTTGATGTTTATTTCTGGCAGCCAATAAAGCCGATAGTGCAGCCACTATTGTTTTTCCAGAACCCACATCTCCTTGCAGTAGTCTCCTCATAGGCTTATTTCCTAGTAGATCATTTTTTATTTCTTCCCAATTTTTAATTTGAGAATTTGTTAGCTTAAATTCTAATGAGTTAATAAACTCAAGCTCGTCTTCTTCTTTAGATGTAATATCAGGACCTTTTCTATTTTCTGATTCCTTCTTTAAGATACCAGAACATAGGATATGTGCTGTAAGCTCTTCGCTTATTAATGATCGTTGTATGGGGTGCTTGCCTAGACTTAAAAGATCTAAATCAGTATCACTAGGAGGTGAGTGAATGAAAGATAATGAATCAATTAAAGTTCTGTCTTTCTCATTTATTGATTCATTTAATAAGTCATTTGTTTTACAAAATCTTAAACCATCTAGAATAATCTTCCTTAGTTTTGTCTGCTGTACTCCAGAAGTAGTAGGATAAATTGGTGTAAGGTTTTCATCTATAGGGGGCAAGTTATCTTTGGCAAATGATTTGTATTGAGGGTGAATCATTTCCTTATTTCTTTGCCCTTGGCGTATAGTGCCATAACATCTTATTAGATCACCTTTGCGTAAATTCTTTTGTTGAGCAAAGGCAAAATGAAAAAGTCTCATTGTGAGCCTGCCTGTCCCATCATAAATTTCTACAAGGAGCTGCCTTCTTCCTCTGAAAGCAATGGATGAGTTAACTATTTCACCTTCTATAAGAGATTCTTGATTAATTCTTGCATTTCCAATTGATGTAATGGTTGTTCTGTCTTCATATCTAGAAGGGAGATGAAATACGCTATCAATAATGCTCTCTATTCCCATAGCAGATAGAGCAGTAGATGTCTTGGGCCCAACACCCTTTAAATTTGTTAAAGGATAAAGTTCACCTTCTTTTAAGGGCATTGCTTAATCAGAATTTTCCTTAACGATTATGGCCTCTATCTCAATCAATGCGTCTAGAGGAAGTTTTGCAACTTGAAGAGCTGCTCTCGCAGGATAGGGCTCTTCAAAGAATTCTTTCATAATTTCATTGACCTTAGAAAAAACAGATAAATCTGACAATGAAATATTTACTTTGACTATTTCTGAGCTCTTTGAATCTGCAGCTTTACATAATTCGATTACATTTTTAAAGGCCTGCCTAATCTGATTATCATCTCCTTTAACAAGTTCCATTGTTTCTGGATCTAAAGGTATCTGTCCAGATAAGAATATAAGGTTTCCAGACTTTATTGCCTGTGAATAAGTGCCTATAGCTCTAGGCGCATTGGAGGTTTCAATTTTTTCTTTCATATTATTAATGTAAGGTCTTAGCGTCTCTGTCTTCTTGATCATGAATTCGATTTACAGAAATTACTCTTTTCATAGATCTTAACTTTCTAACGAGTTTAGCAAGATGATCTCTATTATAAACTTGAATAAACAAATGAAATGAAACCTGTCCTGAATCTAAGTCATTATGTTCAAACGATTCTATGTTGGTATCATTTGAGCTTATAGTAAAAGCTACATCTGCTAATAGACCAGGATAGTCTTCCGCTATTACTTTAATTTCCGTTGGAAAGGCCTTTTCTAATTTTTCATCCCATTTTACAGGAAAGCATTGCTTGGGATCTTCTCTAACTGAAAGTATATTTTTGCATCTTTCTTGATGAACGACCATCCCACCAGATGTAAAATGTCCAATTACTGAATCTCCTGGAATAGGATTGCAACATTGACCATACTTTATAGTCAGGCCTTCAGTTCCAGATATTTCTAAAGCAATAGGCAATGAAGTGACATTTTCAGATTTATTTAACAGGTTAGAGATTTGTGTCGCTACAATATTTCCTGCTCTTTTACCAAGACCAATCTCTTCCAAAAGATCATCTAAAGAATCCACGCCAAGTTTTTTTGCCGCCTTTAATAGATGATCATTATTTCTTCTGGTCATTTTAATATTATGTACAGCTAAGGATTGCTCTAGAATCTTTTTTCCTACCTTTACTGCTTCTGTTATCTTAATATTGCTCAAATAATGCCTTATGCTATTTCTAGCTCTTGAAGTTGCTGTAAAATCTAACCAAGCAGGCGAGGTTTGTGGCAATTTATCAGTTAGTATTTCTACCGTTTGTCCACTTTCTAGAGGAACACTTAACGGAGCAAGCCTTCTGTTTATTCTGCATCCTTTACAATAATTACCTATGTCTGTATGCACGGAATAGGCAAAATCAATAGCTGTTGATCCCTCAGGGAGTTCCAATATCTTTCCTTGTGGAGTGAAGACATATATTTCATCTGGAAAAATGTTTGTTTTTATAGAATCAATATATTCTTCAGAGTTTTCATAGTTATTTCTCATTTCAACTAATCCTGCTACCCACTTTCTAGCTTTTCTTTGAGGGGCAGTTTCTTTTAAATTTCCTGATTTATAAAGCCAATGGGATGCAATCCCATTTTCAGCCATATCATCCATTTCTTCGGTCTTAATTTGTATCTCTATTGGCTGACCATCTGTGCCAATAACTCCTGTATGGATTGATTGATATCCATTTGATTTAGGAATAGCAATATAGTCTTTAAATCTTCCTTCTATAGGTTTAAATACTGAATGCACGGCTCCAAGGGCTCTATAACAATCATCAGGCTTATCGACAATTAGTTTAAAAGCATAAATATCCATAATCTCATTAAAAGACCTTCTATTTTGTTTCATCTTTCTATAAATACTATAGATGTGCTTATCTCTGCCTTCTATATAAGCCGCTATGTTTTCTTCAACTAATTGTTTCTCTAAATTTCTCTGAATTTTTTTCAATAACCTTTTTTGGCTTCCTCTATTCTTCTTAACTGCTACTCTTAGTCTCCTGTATCTCGTGGGATATAAAATTCTAAAAGAGAGATCTTCCAGTTCTCTGTAAATATTATTCATACCTATTCTATGAGCTATAGGTGCATATATTTCTAGAGTTTCTTTAGAGATTATGATTTGTTTTTCTCTATCTAAATGACCTAAAGTTCTCATGTTATGTAATCGATCTGCAAGTTTTACTACAATCACTCTAATATCTTTAGCCATAGCTAGAATCATTTTTTGATAGTTTTGTGCTTGCGAGACTGAAGTAGAAGAAAGCTGCAATTTATCTAATTTACTTACTCCATCTACCAAATTAGCTACGCTAGAGTTAAATTCTTTTTCTATTACTTGTTTAGGGACGCCACAATCTTCAATAACATCATGAAGCATAGCAGCAGAAATACTATCTTCATCTAGTCTAAGATTAGATAAGATATTGGCTACAGCTACAGGATGAGACACATAAGGGTCACCGCTTTTTCTAAATTGACCTGAATGAGCATTATTGGCAAATTCATAGGCTGAATTTACTTGTTCTATTTGACTACCAGTTAAGTATTCAGATAATTTTTTTGAAAGGGCATCTATAGATTCCATAATAAAAACAAGATCTATAAGATCTTTTTGTTAATCTCGATGCCTATTATTCTGCAGAAGGGCCTTCTGCTGCAAGTTCTTCTGAGAATTCTTCTTCTAGATCAGATATATCTACTGTAAGTTCGTTTATATTATCCGCAGTAACAGTTCCAGCTTCAATTTCCCTTAGAGCCATGACGGTAGGTTTATCATCTTCCCAATCGAGAGTAGCTTTTCTCCCTCCTATAGCTAGTTGCCTAGCTCTTTTTGCTGCTAATACTATCAAGTCATATCTTGATTCTATTTTTTTGAGAGCATCTTCTACTGTTATTCTTGCCATAATTATTTGTTTCTTTTAGTGGGCGCGCATTCTACTCTAAATCGAAGCATCTTCCAATAATTTAGAGGCTACACTTGAAGATTCATCTTTTCTTTCTTTAGTTACACCTTGTCCTGTAACCACCTGTTTAAGATCATTTAGAGCATCTTTAAAGGAGTTATTTAGAATTAAGACATCAAAATTAAGACTTTTCTGTATTTCTGTTTTAGCAAAAGAGATTCTTTTAGAAATTGTTTCTTCAGAGTCTTGACGTCTATTTTTTAATCTTACTTCTAATTCATTTATCGAGGGTGGTAAAACAAAAACTGTTATTGCTTCAGGGTAAGATTTTTTAACTTGCAAAGCGCCTTGCCAGTCTAGCTCTAGCAAAACATCATGACCTTTAGAAAGTTTATCAGATACCCATTCCTTGCTTGTACCATAAAAATTCCCAAAAACTTCAGCACTTTCTAAGAAATCTTCTTCATCGATCTTCCTTTGGAATTCTTTTTCTGAAATAAAGTAGTAAGACTGGCCATTTTTTTCCTTACTTCTAGGTTTTCTTGTCGTATAAGAGATACCAAGCAAAACATCTTCTTCAGTAAAGTCTTCTAAAAGAGCTTTTATCAAAGAAGTTTTACCTCCACCAGAAGGAGCAGATACTACAATTAATTTAGACATTTAATTTTTTATTATTTTATTATCTTAGGATAATTATTAAACCAAGACTAGCTAAGCATTATCTAATCAACATAGAATACACTCTGAATTATGAAACAAACAGAAAAAGACTTCTTAAATCTTGCTATTCAATTAGAGGCACTTCTATTTGGAGAATTTATTTTAAAGTCTGGAATGAAGAGCTCTTATTTCTTTAACATCTCTTCATTTTTTAATTTAGGTCATTTGGATGAGTTAGCTGCCTTATATTACAAAGAGATAAATGATTCAGGACTTTCTTTCGATATTCTTTTTGGCCCTGCCTACAAAGGGATTCCTCTAGCAGCAGCCATATCTTCTTTAGCTGGAGCCAAAGATGAAAAAGCTTTTCCTATAGCTTTTGATAGAAAAGAGATAAAAGACCATGGAGAGGGAGGGTCTATAGTAGGAGAAATTGAAAATAAAAATATATTAATTATTGATGATGTATTAACAGCAGGAACAGCTTTAAAAAACTCTATTGATATTATTAATTCTGCAGGAGGTAAGGTAGTTGGAGCAATGGTGGCTTTAGACAGAGAGGAGAAAATAGGTAATGAGACTATAAAGGAAAGTTTAGAGAAAGAGCTTAATATCCCAATACTCTCTGTGGCTAAAATGAGCAATCTCATTAAATATATAAAGGAGAGTAAAGAATACTCTCATTTCTCTAAATTTTTTGAAGAGTAATCGCTAATGTTCACAGGAATAGTACAGGAAAAAGGAACTGTTTCACGAATTGAAAATTTTAAACAAGGCCTAAGATTAAGTATTAAGGTGGATAGAGATTTTCTTAAAGATCTTAAAAAAGGTGCAAGTATCTCTGTAAATGGTGCATGCTTAACAGTTACAAGCTTTACGGAAGAAAGTATTAGTTTTGATGTAATAGAAGAAACTTTAAAAGTTACAAATCTCTCATATTTCGAAAAAGGTGACTTAGTGAACATGGAGCGATCTCTAAAGTTTGGTGATGAGGTGGGAGGACATATCTTATCAGGTCACGTTTCTTGTACTTGTGAAGCAACAAAATATGAGAGCAATAAAGAAATAGAAATAAGAGTGCACGCCCCCAAGGAGTGGACAAAGTTTATATTTAAGAAAGGGTATGTTGCTTTGAATGGCGTAAGCCTTACTGTCAGCAGGGTAGAAGATAGTTATTTTTCTGTTTACTTAATTCCAGAAACATATGAAGCAACAAATCTTGGAGTTAACAGAGAAAATTTAATGTTGAACTTAGAGGTAGATCAAAATACAGTAGCTATAGTCAACGCGCAGAATTAATACTTGGGGAAGTTTAGTTATGAAAAAAAACCTGTTCTTATATTCTTTTTTTGTTTTATCTTTAAGTCCATTTTTTATTAATGCTAAAGATGAGTTACCTTTTCAGTCAACTTATAATCCTCAAAAAAGTAGTGCAATCCTAATACAACAAGGAAGACTTCTTACGGCAACGGAAGAAGACTCATTTATTGGTGATATCCTTATTTCAAATAATGTAATTGTAGAAGTAGGAAAAAATATAAAACCCCCATTAGGAGCAAAGGTAATTGATGCAAGAGGGAAATGGGTGACACCTGGAATAATAGATATTCATTCTCATATGGGGGTCTATCCAGCACCAAGTTTAAATTCTAGTTCTGATGGTAATGAATCTACAAGCCCTACAACGGCTCACGTATGGGCTGAGCATTCAGTATGGACTCAAGATCCACAAATGCCTCTTGCTCTAAAAGGAGGTATTACTTCTTTTCATGTTTTACCTGGTTCAGCAAATTTAATAGGTGGAAGAGGAATAACCCTTAAGAATGTTTGGTCAAGAACTGTTCAAGGAATGAAATTTCCTAATGCCCCTTACACCTTAAAGATGGCTTGCGGAGAAAATCCAAAAAGAGTTTATGGTGGAAGGAGAATGGAACCTTCCACAAGAATGGGAAATGTAGCCGGCTATAGAAAAGCTTGGATAAAAGCTGAATCATATTTAAGTAAGCAGCAGCAATACGAATCTAAATCTGAAGAAGCTAAACAAATGGGCTATAAACCTAGCCGAGATCTTGAAATGGAAACTTTAGCAGGCGTCTTAAAGGGAGAGATTTTGATTCAAAATCACTGCTACAGAGGCGAAGAAATGGCTGTCATGTTAGATCTAGCTAAGGAATTTAATTACAAGGTGACCACTTTTCATCACGCCATTGAGGCTTATAAAGTAGCAGATATTTTGGCAGAAAATAATGTTTGTGCTGCTATTTGGGCAGATTGGTGGGGTTTTAAGCATGAAGCATTTGATATGGTTTGGGAAAATGCAGCCATTATTCATAATGCAAATGGCGAAAAAGGATGTGCGATAATTCACTCTGATGATCCTGTTGGCATTCAACGTCTAAATCAGGAGGCTGCGAAAGCGATGGCAGCGGGTAATAGGGTAGATTTAAATATATCTGAGGGGGATGCTATCAAATGGATTACTCTAAATGCAGCGATAGGACTAGGCATTGATAAATGGACGGGATCTTTAGAAAAAGGAAAAATGGCTGATGTAGTTATATGGGATGGAAATCCGTTTAGTGTATATACCAAGACCGAAAAAGTGTTTATAGATGGACTGTTAAAGTATAGTTCTGAAGATAACAGTTTACCCAAACCAACAGATTTTGAGTTAGGAATTATTAACCCTGAGGAGAATAGACTGTGAAAAATAATTTTCTTATTAACGGTTTTTTTCTTCTTATTTTTTCTCTGAACCTTTCTGGAGAAGAGGTTTTAATAAAAAATGCAAAAATATTTACAGGAACTGATCAGGGTTTAATTGAAAAATCAGATATTCATATCAAAGATGGAAAGATCCATAAAATTGATAACGAAATAGATATTGTAAATATCAAGGTAATTAATTTAAATGGACAATTAGTTACCTCTGGATTTATATCACCATTATCACAATTAGGTTTAGTAGAGATAGGCCTTGAATCAAGGACTCGAAATGACTCTTCAGATATTTATTCAGCTGGATTTAGTATAGCCAGCTCATTCAATCCCAAGTCAACTTTGATCCCGTACAATTTAACTGGGGGCTTAACTCTTAGCCTGTCTTCACCCAGCCCCGGAGGTTTATTTTCTGGATTATCTTCTGCCTTCAACTTGTCAGGAGATTTAAAAGGCAGTCTATTGAAAAAGGATATCGCCTTAATAGCTTCCATAAGAAGTGGAGAAGATTCAAAGTCTGCACATTTTCTTCTTTTAGAAGATTATCTTACTTATGCCGAAGATAGAAACTCTGAAAAAGAAGTCTCTATTATTCCTTTACATAAAGAAGAAGGAAATATTTCTATTAGAGATCTACTTTCAATAAAGAGAGTTGTTGATAAAGAGATACCTATTGTTGTAAGGGTAGAAAAATCTTCAGATATTTTAACTATATTGGACTTAGCTAAAAGAAAAGATATAGATTTAATAATATCTGGTGCGTCAGAAGGGTGGATGGTTGCTAAAGAGTTAGCTGACTCTGGCGTGCCGGTTATTTTGACTCCTATAGATAATATACCTAGCTCTTTTGATAGTCTTGGCTCTAGGTTAGATAATGCTTCTATACTTCATAAGGCTGGAGTTAAAATAATCATTAGCTCTCATGAAACTCACAATGCATATCTATCTAGGCAGGGAGCAGGGATAGCTGTTTCTTATGGCCTGCCCTGGGAAGAAGCCATAAAAGCTTTAACTATAAATATCTCAGAGTCTTTTAACTTAGATAAAATAGGAGCAATAAAGTTGGGTTATAAAGCTGATTTAGTAGTCTGGGATGGAGACCCTTTAGAAGTAACATCTTTTGTAGAAAAAGTTTTTATATCAGGTAAGGAAATTCCTGTTGAGAATAGATCTATGAGGCTCAGGGATAGATATTTAGAGAATTAGTTAAGAGATTTTTTGACTTTTATGCTTACAAGTCCCATGTCGGCTTTACCAGACAGTTTATTTTTTAATAATCCCATTACTTTTCCTATATCTTGCATAGATTCTGCACCACATTCAGCAATAGCCTGATTTACTTCTTGAATTACTTCTTCTTCAGAAAGTTGCTCAGGAAGGAATTTTTTTAAAATTGAAATCTCTCTAGCTTCTTTTTCAGCCAATTCATTTCTTCCAGCTTGCTCAAATTGACTGAAGGAATCTTTTCTCTGTTTTATCATTTTTTGAACTATTGAAATTATCTCTTCATCAGTTAGATCTGATCTTTTCTCAATTTCTTCTTTTTTTACCTCTGAACTAAACATCCTTAGGGTTGTTGTGACTTCTTTCTCTCCTTTTTTCATAGAAGAAATAGTGGCTTCTTTTAATGCAATTTTAATTTGATTATCTGACATGAGTGACAGAGTTGTCTATTTAGAATTTAGGAGGCCTTCCTAATCTATTTTTTCTTTGATTTTTAGCTTCTCTTTTAACTGCAGCGGCAGCTTTTCTCTTTTTTACCGCAGTTGGTTTTTCATAGAATTCTCTTTTTCTTACTTCCGTAATTATTCCTGCCTTCTCACAGGCTCTTTTAAATTTTCTGAGTCCTACGTCAAAAGACTCATTAGCTTTAATTTTTACTGATGGCATAATTCACTCTTAATAAGTCGCGCAATTTTATAGAAGCCTATATGTTTTGCAAAGTGTTTATTTATAAATTTATAGTTGAAGTACAAATTTGATGAATATTCTGGGAATTGAAACATCGTGTGATGAGACAGGTATAGCCATATACGACGGAGAAAGTAATAAAATACTTTCAGAAGCATTATTTAGTCAGGCTAAAAAGCATGCATTATATGGAGGGGTAGTTCCAGAGTTAGCTTCCAGAGACCATGTTTCTAAATTAATTCCACTCTTAAGGATGGTTATTCAAGAGTCTAATTTAGAGCCTAGTGATCTTGATGGTTTGGCTTATACAGCAGGGCCAGGACTTAGGGGCCCTCTTTTGATAGGAGCCTCTATATCTCATGCATTATCAAAGGGGTGGAATAAACCCTGTGTAGGCGTTCATCATATGGAAGGCCATCTCTTAATGAATCTGATCGAAGAACCTGCTCCTTCTTTTCCTTTTTTAACTTTACTAATTTCTGGTGGACACTGCATGCTAATAAATACTAAAGATATAGGAGAATATTCTTTAATTGGCCAGACAAGAGATGATGCAGTTGGAGAAGCTTTTGACAAAGTAGCTAAATTACTGGGGTTACCATATCCAGGAGGACCACAGATAGAAAAATTAGCAATCAAAGGTAATCCTAATGCATTTAAATTGCCCAGACCTATGACTAAAGATAATCATCTTGATTTTAGTTTTAGTGGTTTAAAGACAGCTGTGTTATATACCTTAGAAAAACAAAATAATCCCAGTCAAGATTTTAGGCAAGATTTAGCTGCCTCATTCCAAGAAGCGGTGGCAGAAACGCTCTTAATAAAATGTAAAAAAGCTTTACAGGTTGAGGGACTTAACCAGCTTGTTGTGGGTGGAGGTGTAGCAGCTAACAAATTTATTATGGAGAAATTTAAACAGAAATTGCCAGAAGTAGAAATTTTTTCTCCAGATGTAAAAAACTGTACTGATAACGGTTCAATGATAGCAATAACTGGTTATCATAGACTTAAAAAGGGACAAACAGATGACAGGATCTTAGTTAGGCCTAGATGGGATTTATCGGAGATATAAATATGGATAAGAT
>CEUA01216138.1_pt1 | contig 12887 bp, 19 predicted proteins | sample 361541 | NCBI WGS metagenome assembly CEUA01 (sample SAMEA2623079, study PRJEB7988) | marine metagenome | isolation source: saline water (ENVO:00002010), including
TGCCAAAAGCAAAACCTACTGCGGCAGTGATAGACCACCCAATAGCTCTTGCATATTGAGTTAACATACCCATTAATGAATTAGGATCTTGAAGCATTTTTACTCCTTACTGTATTTCCATGTTTTTCATGATTTGTTGCATAAATTCTGAGGAATCTAAGGTTCCATTCGCTAACGAAATAGCCACATCAGATTTACAATTAGCCAAAAATGTATTATGTTCTCCCTTTGCAATAGGAACAGTGACACTTACATTTATATTTTTAGGTAAGTATGCATTTGTTAATCCCATTTCTTTTTGATGTGAAATAGCCTGTCCTGCTGAAGCAAAACCTACAAGCATGAACATCTCAAAGTTATTCCTTCCACTTTCTAAGTTAATTGTAAACTGATCTGACTCTAATGAAAAATGAGATGATTGAACAATTATTCTATATGAGCTACAAACAGACTTTACTTTCTTTTTAAAAGCATAATTCCCAAATAAGCTGTTGGAAAATATAACTAAAGAAAATATTAAGATTAATTTGTTATTTTTGGCTTTCATGTTATGTGTTTAATTCGATAGTATAATTTTACACTATTGCTTTGAGAACAATCAAGATTTAATTAAGAATTTTCCATTTTTTATTATTTGATAAATACTTGGATTTGGAATTTTTGTAACAATTTTTTCTAATGATTCTACATCCCATATTAATATATCAGCAACCATATCCTTTTCAATGGTTCCAACTTTTTTTTCCAATCTTAATGATTTTGCAGATACATATGTAACAGACTTTAATGTTTCTAAAATAGGCATATTTAAATATAAACAAGCTAAAGACATAATAAATGGAATAGATTTTATATAGCAACTACCTGGATTAAAATCTGTTGCCAAAGCTACTTCAATTCCCATTTGCCTAATTTTATCATAAGGAGCATACGTATTTCCCCCTAGGAAAAAGGTTGTTCCAGGTAAAAGTGTTGCAATTGTATTACTTTTTTTTAAATAATTTAAACCTTCATCTGAGACTGCCATTAAGTGATCTGCAGAAATTGCATTTGTTTCATATGCAACTTTAGCACCATTTGAATTTTTAAACTCATCAGCATGTAAACGTGGAATTAAACCATGATTTTTTCCACAATTAAGAATTTTTATTGATTGCTCTTCATTGAAATATCCCTTTTCACAAAACACATCATTAAAAATCGCAATCCCTTGTTTTTTTATAGCCGGTATTATTTCATTACATATTACTTCTACATAAGAATCAGGATTAGATTTATATTCAGGAGGAATTGCATGAGCCCCCATAAAAGTAGGAATCATATCAATATCATGATTATTATTAATATTGTCAATTATTTCTAATGATTTAAGTTCAGAGTCTTTATTTAAACCATACCCACTTTTACATTCAATGGTCGTTGTACCTAATTTTAAAAATTGATCCATTCTGTTTTTTACTTTTTTTGTTAACTCTATTTTTGTGGATTCTCTAACATCAATTATACTTTTTGCAATACCTCCTCCTTTTTTATTTATATTTTCATAAGTATCACCATTTAAACGCATCATAAATTCATCATTTCTAGAGTTTAAAAAAACTGGATGTGTATGAGAATCAATAAAGCCTGGTGTTACTAACATGCCTTGACAATTAAAAACATTATCAGTATCATTAAGATTTCTACCAACTTCAACAATTTTATTTTTTTCTAAAATGATTTCTACATTTTTCATGCAAATCATTTCTTTTTTTATTGAATTATATGATACTAATTGTCCAACATTGTATAATTTGGTTGATTTCATTATAAATAGAAGTTTTTTAACCTTTATTCATAGGAATATTTACATCCCACTTTTTAGCATTTTCAATTGCTGATTCATAACCTGCATCAACATGTCTGTAAATACCCATACCTGGATCATTTGTTAACACAGCATTAATTCTTTGATCCATTTGCTCTGTACCATCTGCAACAATTACTTGCCCTGCATGTAAAGAATAACCCATACCCACACCACCTCCATGGTGAAATGAAACCCATGATGCTCCACTTGCAGTATTTAAAAGAGCATTAAGTAGCGGCCAATCACCCACTGCATCACTCCCATCTAACATTGACTCTGTCTCCCTATTTGGTGAAGCTACAGAACCACAATCTAAATGATCTCTCCCTATTACAATAGGTGCACTTAATTCATTTTCTCTTACCATTTTATTTAATTCCAAACCAAACTTTGCCCTTTCACCATAACCTAGCCAACATATTCTTGATGGTAATCCTTGAAATTCTACTTTTTCTTTTGCCAAATTTATCCAACGATTTAATGATTTATTTTTAGGAAATAATTCTAAAATTCTTTTATCTGTTTTAAAAATATCTTCTTTATTTCCTGAAAGAGCAACCCATCGAAATGGACCTTTACCCTCACAAAATAAAGGCCTTATATATTTTGGAACAAAACCTGGAAAGTCAAATGCATTTCCAATACCTGATTTTAAAGCCTGCTCTCTTATATTATTACCATAATCAAAAACTATTGCCCCTTTATCTTTTAAATCCAACATACCTTGAACATGTTTTCCCATAGATCTTATTGATTCTTTTTTATACAGTTCTGGATCATTGATTCTCAATTTATTTGCAGATTTTAATGTATAATTATTAGGTATATAACCCACTAATTCATCATGAGCAGATGTTTGATCTGTAACAATATCTGGAATAATATCCTTTTTCACAAACCTTGGAATAATCTCAGAAGCATTACCTAATAGACCAATCGATAACGATTTTTTTGATTTAATTGCACTTTTTGCCATTTTAATAGCTTCATCAAGATCTATAGTTGACTTATCTAAATATTTAGTATCTAACCTCCTTTTTATTCGATTAGGGTCTATTTCAACACAAATTGAAACACCTCCTGCCATATTTACAGCTAGTGGTTGCGCGCCACCCATACCTCCAAGACCTGCGGTCAAAACCAATTTTCCTTCTAATGAATGTGTATTCCAGTGGGCCTTTGCTGCAGCCATAAAGGTTTCATAAGTCCCTTGGAGAATTCCTTGAGTACCAATATAAATCCAACTTCCAGCTGTCATTTGACCATACATCATTAAACCTTTTTTCTCTAGATCATTAAAGTGCTCCCAATTAGCCCAATTTGGTACTAGATTAGAATTTGCTATTAAAATTCTAGGAGAGGCTATATGTGTTTTAGCTATACCTATTGGTTTTCCAGATTGGATAAGTAAAGTTTCATCTGGGTTTAGGTTTTTTAAAGATTCTAATATAGAATAATAACAATCCCAGTTCCTTGCAGCTTTACCTTTGCCACCATAAACTATTAATTCTTCAGGAATTTCTGCGACCTCAGAACTTAGATTATGTTGGATCATTCGATATGCTGCTTCAATTTGCCAATTTTTACAAGTTATATTTTTACCAGTAGGTATAACAATTTTTTTTCTCACTTTAATTTCCCTGAAGTTGTTGAAGTTTTTTTATATAATTAATATTTTCCTTAAAGACAGTATATGAAAAAAGACTATAGCCTGCAAATTTATTTCTAATTGTTATATCAATTTTTTCTGAGGCAGATTTATAATTTTGATTATATACCCCTATTCCCATTAAAATATTGTTTGAATATTTTTGTGGAAAATTATTTTTAATGATTTTTATATTTTTTTCAAAATTTTTTGTACTAGAGGTATAATTCATCAAGATTGCCCAATCTATATAACCCCCTATTAGCCATTCATCCCATTCCTGATGAAATACTTTTTTCGCATCAATTAAATTAGGTTTGACAGCAGCAGATATAATACAATTAGGTTGATAAGCTCGAATTCTTAAGGAGGCTTTTCTTATAAAATTTGTTATTGATGATCTTTTAAAATCTGAAAAAGAAGGTGTTTTATTTAATTCTAAGGAAGGTAAACCTGGTAATGAGTTATTATAATTTAAAAATAGTTTAAGACCAATTGGATTCATACCAGATTTAGAGTCATGAAAACGAATATAATCAAAATGAATTCCATCAAGGCTATAATTTTGTAATAATTCAGTTATCACATTTTGAAGATGAGCTTCAACCTCAGGATGTGTAGGTGCTAGATAAAAACCTTCCCCATTTATTGTTCTGTTAATTTTCATTTTTTGTAACATACCACTAACATCCATTCTATCAGGGCTATATGTATCTATCCATTCCGGATGAGTTAACAAAAGATGATCTTTATGTTTTGGTTTTTGGGGCGATGACCATAAATAATAAACATTAAACCATGCATGAGTTTTTAAATCTAGATTTTTAGTTTTATTAATTAAATAAGCTAATGGATCAAAGTCATTTTTTGAAATAAGATCCGCTCTTGGAACAAAATTTGAATTATAATAAGCATCTCCCCTACCTCTTATTTGAACAAAAATATCAGTGAATTGTTTTTCTACAGAAAATGAGATTGCATCATCAATTAACTTTTTAGATACCATATCATCTCTAACAATCCATAAAGCCTTGACATTGTTACTATCAGCAGTAATAAAGTTTGATAGAAAAAAAAGAAGGGTAACAAACGTCACCCTTCTAATACCTTTATGCACAAGGTTGTGTACCAATATCTACTTAATAGATACTAAACTTCTTAATTAACCTGCTTCAACAGAATTATTAAGAAAATCAACAAATTCAATTAATGAGATTGGTGCACAATCATTATTACGAAAACCTAATTTAATAATTCTTGTATAGCCACCTTTTCTTTCTGCGTATTTAGGAGCTACTTTATCAAAAAGTTCTCTAACTACGGTCTTATGAGGAATTTTTTTTAAAACTTGACGTCGTGAATGAATATCTCCTTTCTTTGCAAATGTAATTAAAGGTTCAATAAATCTTCTAAGTTCTTTTGCTTTTGCATCAGTTGTTTTAATTTTCTTATGTTCAATTAGCGATGAAGCTAAATTCATCATTAATGCTTTTCGACTAGCTGTTTTCCTTCCAAGTTTTCTGCCGAGTTTAGAATGTCTCATTAATTAACCCTCCACTGCCATTATTCTTTCAATTTCCATTCCAAATCCCAGACCCATTGAATCTAATTTTTCAACTAACTCTGTTAAAGATTTTCTACCAAAATTTTTATATTTTAACATTTGATTTTCTTCTTTACTTACGAGTTCGTGAATATATTTAATGCCTGCCGCTTGTAAACAATTATAACTGCGAACGGAAAGTTCCATTTCATCGATAGTTAAGTCTAGTAATTTTCTTAGTGCCATCGTTTCATCTGAAACACCATCAGAAACTTCTAAAACTGATGGATTAGATATTGCCTCAATAAATTTAAAATGATCTCTAAGGTATGTTGATGAATAAGAAATTGCATCCTTTGCTGAAATGGAACCATCAGTAGTGACATTTAAATTTAAAACCTCTATAGGATCTTTAGCTCCAGGTACAGGATTAACATTAAATGTAACCTTTGTTACAGGGTTAAAAATACTATCAATAGATAAAGTTCCAACTGAATAATTAGGCATATCATTTTCTTCTGATGGGACATATCCTTTGCCAATGCCTATAATAATTTCAATGTTCAACTTTCCTTTTGAATTTACTTCCGTAATATATTCTTCAGGGTTTAATACTTCGAATTGATCACTTGCACTTTGAATATCTTTTGCTAAAAATTCTTTTTTACCATTGATTTCTATAGAAATTTTATCAGGAGCTTTATCCATTAATTTAAAACGAACTTTTTTTAAATTCATGATAATATCTGCAACATCTTCTTTTACACCTGGAATTGTTGAAAATTCATGCTGAACTCCTTCAATTTTTACATGCGTGATTGCTGCTCCAGGAATACTTGTAAGTAAAACCCTACGAAGAGCATTACCGATAGTTGTTCCATAACCTCTTTCCAAAGGTTGAAGAGTAAATGAACCAACACTAGAGTTATCGCTGGTTTCATTGAATAAAACGTCTAATTCTAAAGTTTTAGTAGCCATAAAATGAGTATCCTATTATGTAATTATTTTTTATTTTGAGTAAAGTTCTACAACCAATTGCTCGTTGAATGTGAGTTTCATTTCATCTCTTTCAGGTACTGACAAAAAGACACCTCGCATTTTTGCTTTGTTTATTTCTAACCAAGATAAATCTAAATCTCCTTTAATTCTCCTCAATGATTCAATTATGATATCTAATTTTTTACTTTTTTCTCTAACCTGTATTACATCTCCAGGTTTAACTTTATAAGAAGGTATATTAACAACTTTATTATTGACAAGAAAATGTTTATGTGTGATAAGTTGTCTTGAAGATGGTCGTGAAGGAGCAAAACCTAATTTATAAACCACATTATCTAGACGTTTCTCTAATAATTGGAGCATATTAATTCCAGTTTCACCAACCATTTTTTCAGCTTTTTCAAAATTGTTACGAAATTGTTTTTCTAATAAACCATAAGTAAATTTTATTTTTTGTTTTTCTTGAAGCTGAACTCCATAATTTGATAATTTTGATCTTCTGGATTGACCATGTTGCCCTGGTGGGTAAGCCTTACGATTTAAAAGTTTATCGTATTTAGGGTTCCCAAATATATTTTCCCCGAATTTTCTGACAAGTTTACCTTTTGCAGTTTTTAATTTAGCCATTTTTTTTCCTTAAACTCTTCGTTTTTTTGGCGGCCTACAGCCATTATGAGGTAATGGAGTTACATCTAGAATACTTGTAATTTGCAAGCCTGATACTGCTAATGCTCTTATTGCAGATTCTCTTCCAGCACCCGGTCCCTTTACTTGAACATCTACACTGGCTAATCCAATTGCAAGTGCTGCATTTGCAGCTTTTTCAGCCGCCATTGTTGCTGCATAGGCAGTACTTTTTCGAGAGCCTTTAAAGCCTGAAGTACCCGCTTTTTCCCAAATAATTACATTACCATTTTTATCTGTTAATGTAACATGAGTGTTGTTAAATGTTGCTTTAATATGAGCATAACCATTCGGTTCTACTTTATTCTTTTTTTTACTCTTTGGTTTATTTTCAGCCAAAATTAAATCCCTTTATTTGTTAACCTTTTCCTAAGCCAATTGTTCGTTTTTTCCCTTTCCTAGTACGAGCATTTGTCTTAGTTCTTTGTCCATTTACTGGAAGACCACGTCTATGACGCAATCCTCTGTAAGTCCCTATATCCTTAAGTCTTTTAATATTCATTGCACTAGAACTTCTTAATTCACCTTCAACTAAAAAACCTAAATCTGATATTGAATTACGTAGTGATACTATTTGTTCTTCTGAGAGTTCATGAACTCTCATTTGAGGATCAATTTTTGCTTTAAGACATAATAACTCAGAGTTATTTTTTCCGATACCATGAATATATCTTAAAGAAAAATTAACTTTTTTATTTCTTGGTATATCTACACCAACTATTCTAGCCATAATAAATTAACCTTGTCTTTGCTTATGTTTTGGGTTTTCACATATTACAAGAATTATTCCTTTTCTTTTTATAACCTTGCATTTTGAACACATTTTTTTTACTGATGGACGAACTTTCATTTTTACCTACTTTTGCCTATATGTGATACGACCTCTTGATAGGTCATAAGGTGAAATTTCTAAAGTAACAACATCTCCAGGCAAAATTTTAATAAAATGCATACGCATCTTTCCACTAACGTGGGCCAAAACTTCATGGGTATTACCTCCAATTTCAACGTCTACTCTAAACATTGCACTTGGCAGTGTTTCTTTTATAATACCATCTATAGTAATGGGCTTTTCTTTTGCCATTATTTACTACCTTTACTTAATATAATTGGACCATCTTCAGTTATCGCAATAGTATGTTCAAAATGAGCAGATGGTTTACCATCCTTTGTTAGGATTGTCCAACCATCTTTAGATGTATAAACTTCCTTCTTGCCAAAATTAACCATAGGTTCAATTGCAATACACATACCTGGTTTTAACCTTAAACCTTGTTTGGAAGAACCATAATTAGGAATTTGAGGTTCTTCATGTAAACTAGTACCAATCCCATGTCCTACTAATTCACGAACAATTGAAAAACCATTTTTCTCAGCATAAGTTTGGATAGCATATCCAATATCACCAACATGATTCCCAGGTTTGGCCATCTCAATTCCTCTTTTAAGTGCTTCTTCAGTAACATCAAGCAACTTTTTCTTTTCTGCAGATATTTTATTTACTGGAAATGATTTAGCATGATCTCCATAATAACCTGCTAATTCTGCTCCACAATCTATCCCTATAATTTGACCTTCTTTTAAAAACTCATTTGAAGGGATTCCATGAACAACAGCATCATCAATTGAGACACATAAAGTTGATGGAAACCCCATATATCCCTTGAAAGCTGGTCGAGCACCTTTTGACCTAATGTAGTTTTCCGCTAGATGATCCAATTCAATAACCGATTGACCAGGTTTGATATAATCTTCAAGATAAATTAGTGTATCAGCTACTATTTGACAACTCATTGAAATTTTTTTTATTTCTTCTAAAGACCGAATATGTATCATATTAAGCTCTCCTCCTACCTCTAATTTTTCCTTTTGATAGAAAACCATCATAGTGTCTCATCATCAAATGAGATTCAATCTGTTGCAAGGTATCAAGAGCAACTCCAACGATAATTAATAAACTTGTTCCTCCAAAAAAAGATGCTAAATCATAATTAATATCCATAAAACTCATCAATAAATATGGAAAAATTGCCACAAATGCAAGGGCTATAGATCCAGGTAAAGTTACCTTTGTAAGAATATTATCAATAAACTCAGCAGTCTTTTTTCCAGGTCTTACCCCAGGAATAAATCCACCTTGCTGTTTCATAGTCGAAGATACTTGAACCGGATCAAATGCTATAGCAGTATAAAAATAAGTAAAAAATATTATCATAAGTCCAAAAAATAACCAATAAAATGGATGCTCAAATGAGAACCAATTCATCATAGCTTGTGCAAATGAACTATCACCCAAAAATGTAGCCAATGTACTAGGTATAAACATGATGGATTGTGCAAAAATAATAGGCATTACTCCAGCAGTATTGACTCTCATTGGGATATGTGTATTTTGACCACCATAGACTTTTCGGCCTACTACTCTTTTTGCATATTGAACCGGTATTTTTCTAGTTCCTTGAGTTAGAAGGACTACAAAACAAATGATAAAAAACATAATTCCTAAAAGAATAATCTCAGATAAAATATTTCGAACACCTTGTTGAACTAACTGAATTTCATTGCTTATAACAACGGGAAACGCTGCTACAATTCCAACCATTATAATTAGAGAGATTCCATTACCTATTCCCCTTTCGGTGATTCTTTCACCTAACCACATTAAAAAGAGTGTGCCAGTAACCATACTAATTATTCCAGTAAAAGTAAAAATAAAACCAGGATTATACACTACAGACTCACCATTTGCAGATAGACTTGGTAAAAAAACAGCAACAACACCATATGATTGCATTGAAGCTAAAAAGACTGTTCCATACCTTGTAATTTGAGTGATTTTTTTTCTACCAGCTTCACCCTCTTTCTGTAGTCTCTGGAAATAAGGAACGACTGACCCCATTAATTGAATAATAATGGAAGATGAAATATATGGCATAATTCCAAGAGAAAACAATGATGCTTTTTGGAATGCGCCACCAACAAATGTATTAAATAATCCAAACAAAGTATTTTTCATATCTGAAAAAGCACCTGAAAGAGCTTCCCCATTTACACCTGGAATAGGAATATGTGCACCAATTCTAACGACTATAAGCACTCCTATAGTGAAAAGAATTCGTTGTCTTAATTCAGGAATAATGAAAATATTTTTAATCTTATCAATCATAGTACTTTACAAGTACCTCCAGCCTTTTCAATTATATTCTTTGCTGATAAGCTAAATGAATTAGCCTCCACAGTGATCTTTTTATTAATAACACCATCTCCTAAAATTTTCACAGGAATATATAATGATTTGATTAAGCCACTGTCTTTAAGAACACTTACAGTAACCAATTCTTTATCTAATTTTTCAATTGAATAAATATTTACAATTTGAAACTCTTTTTTAAATATACTTGTAAATCCTCTTTTTGGTAATCTACGTGCCAGAGACATCTGTCCACCCTCGAACCATGGTCTTCTTTTAAAACCCGATCTTTGCCCCGCTCCTTTATCTCCTCTTCCTGAAGATCTTCCTAAGCCAGAGCCATGTCCTCTCCCAACGCGTTTTCTATTTTTCACAGAACCCATCGTCGGTTTAAGTGTGCTTAAATTCATTTTTCTTCAACCTTTAATAAATGCGAAATTTTACTTATCATACCTCTTATAGAAGGAGTATCTTTTTTCTCAACAGTCTGGTTTAATTTCCTTATTCCAAGCGCTATTAAAGTATCTTTTGTTTTTTTCCTATAACCAATACCACTTTTAATTTGAGTGATATTAATATTTTTAATTTTTGACATTAGTTGAACACCCTCTGAATTGTAATACCTCTTTTGTTTGCAATTTTAACAGCATCTTTCAATCCAATTAATGCATTTAAGGTAGCTCTAACTAGGTTCATTATATTTTTAGAACCTTGCCTTTTGGTAAGAATATTATTTATACCGACCTGTTCTAGAACTAAACGCACTGATGCACCCGCAATAATACCAGTACCAGGGGCTGCTGGCTTTAAAAAAATCCTACTAGATCCATGCTTTCCAATTATTGAATGTGGAATAGTTCCATTAATTATGGATACCTTTATTATACTTCTTTTTGCAATTTCTTTTCCCTTATTAATTGCAGTGATAACCTCGTTAGCCTTACCTAACCCTATACCTATATGTCCATTTCCATCTCCGACAACAACGAGTGCAGAGAATCTAAACCTCTTACCTCTGGATGTTACTTTTGCTGTCCTATTAATCTTAATCACGGATTCTTCTTTAAGATCAAGTTCTCCTGGATTTATTATAGCCAAACTATACTCCCTTATAATTCTAAACCGTTATCCCTAGCAGATTCAGTAAATGCCCTAACTCTTCCATGATATGGATATCCATTTCTATCAAGCACAAACGGACCAAGTTTAATAGACTTTACTCTTTTTGCTAGTTCTTTACCAATTATTTTACAAATATCAGTTTTATCAGACTGTTTTTTTGTTAATGATTTTATTTTTTTTTCTTTAGAAGAAACTGAGACCAAAGTTTTTCCTTCAAAATCGTTTATTACTTGAACCTCGAAATGTTTTAAACTTCTAAAGATAACTATTCGCAACCTAGAAGAATGCATCCTAGATGTTTTTTTACTTCGATTTTTTCTTCTTTCTTCTCTTCGAACTAATCTTTTTATTTTTGCCATATACTTACTTTGAACCTACAGTTTTTCCTTGTTTTGTACGAACATATTCATCTTTATATCTAACACCCTTCCCTTTGTAAGGCTCAGGTTTCCTGAAAGAGCGTATTTTTGCAGCTACAGAACCAACTAGTTGCTTATCAATACCTTCAATAGTTAGAGTGGTTCTATTAGCTGTTATATTAATTCCATCAGGTAATTCAAAAATAATATCATGAGAAAAACCAAGCTGAAGTTGCAATCTTTTTCCCTGCATTATAGCTTGGTAACCCACTCCAATGATAGTAAGATCCTTTTTAAATCCTTCAGTGACTCCTACTATCATATTGTATATCATTTGTCTAGTTGTTCCATGTAAAGATTTCTGTTCTTTAGAATCATTTATTCTAGAAACATTTATTTTATTATCAACTATTGAAATATTAATTTTATTTGAAGAAATATAAGAAAGCTGACCTCTTGGACCCAAAACAGATATCACGTTATCTTGATTATTAACTTCAACTTTATCTGGAATAGATATAGGATTTTTACCAATTCTTGACATAATATTTAATAGACCTCACAAATAATTTCACCACCAACACCAAGAGAACTAGCTTTTTTATGAGAAATCACACCTTTAGATGTAGAAAGAATTGAAATGCCTAAACCGTCAAGAACCCTAGGTACTCTTCCCATAGGAACGTAAACACGATTACCCGGTTTACTAACTCGCTTGATATTTTCAATTACAGATGCACCTTGAAAATCATATTTTAGAAAAACCCTAATTAATGATTTGCTATCTTCTTTAGATATAAAAATAAAATCGTCTATGTAGCATTCTTCTTTAAGAACAAATGAAATTCTTTTTTTTATGACACTACTTGGTATATCAACCCATTTTTTCTTAGCCATTATACCATTTCTAATTCGTGTTAGAAAATCTGATATAGGATCTGACATTGACATAATATATTCTCCTACCAGCTTGCTTTAGTGATACCAGGTATTTCACCTTTCAGAGCCATTTCTCTGAAACATAACCTAGATAAATTAAATTTTCTAAGAACTCCTCTAGGTCTTCCAGTGGCAAAACATCTATTACGGATTCTAGTTGAACTAGATCTACGAGGTAAACTATCCAGTTTATTAACAGCAAATTCTTTTTCTTTAAAGCTCGATTCTGGGTTAGAGATAATTTTTTTTAAATCTGATCTAGTTTTTGAGTACTTTAATATTAGTTTTTCAAGCTTTTTTTCTCTAACAATTTTAGATTTTTTTGCCATTAAACAGCCCCTTTATTGTCTATATTTTCTGATTTTTTAGTCATAGGAAGACCAAATAATTTGAGTAATGAATAAGCTTCAGAATCAGTTTTTGAGGATGTAACAATTGTTATATTAATTCCTCTAATAGATTGAATTTTATCATAATTAATTTCTGTGAAAATAATTTGCTCTTTTATACCAAAGTTAAAATTTCCCATACCATCAAAAGACTTATATGACAAC
>CEUA01231528.1_pt1 | contig 12880 bp, 10 predicted proteins | sample 361541 | NCBI WGS metagenome assembly CEUA01 (sample SAMEA2623079, study PRJEB7988) | marine metagenome | isolation source: saline water (ENVO:00002010), including
AACAAGAGTTGCACAAGCCGTTGGATCACAAAACTGGAGGTAACTATTCATGGGTAATAAAAATGTGAAGAGAAACATTAATCCAAATCCTTTTTGGCGGGCAGGCTTCTTGGGCCCTGATCAAACTAAACCTTTTGATTGGAATCAGAGAGGCTTGCAGAACGAGCAGGAGCCCAATCGGAATTTTGTAGACAATATTGCTAAGTATGGCCCTGGTGGAAATTTGACAGGGAGAGAAGAACTAGCACGGCAAAGACAGTTACTCAAACTACAGAGACTTAAAGAAGAAGGCCATCCTTGGGCGATGAAGCCTGAAAACCAACAATATTACGATTCAGGTGTTGTCAATATCGAAGGTGCTAAAGCAAATATAGGTAGCAGTTCATTTACTGGAGGTGGAGATCAATCTAGTGCACCAACAGTTAATCCTGGGGCTGACAGAGAAAGAAACCAGCAGTCGGACATGGCGGCAATGCTTCAGCAGTACGGAAAAGTTCCACTTGATCCTGCTGGTGGTGCAGTCATGGGCGCTGCTATAGGCTTAGGAGCTAGCGGTGGCAAGGCTTTACCTACATTACTAGGTGCAGGTGCTGGGTATCTTTTAGCAAGAAGTAACAGCATTTTACTTCCCGGACAAAAACCTGAAGGAGAAAGTGAAGCATTTGATGCTAGTCAGGCTATAGATGGAACGGCTCCAGTTGAATCTCAAACAGAAGTAGTGTCACAAGAAAAGGCAGATATCTCAGGGATGTATCCAGGGGTTGATCAGCTAGGTGAAGGAGGAATGGCCTTTGCTCCCGGATTTACGAATGCAGCAGCCAACAGAAGCAATACGTTTGGACAGGATGTAACTACGTTATTAGCTCAATCAGCAAAGACGACAGGAGATCAAGTGCAAGGTGGCAACATGCAACCACAAATTGGAACCGTTGCCGGAGTTGCCGGACTGGAGGTTCCTGCCCCTGGAGGACAACCTGGAAATGTTCCTAACCCAGCTGATGAATTGGTGGCATCATTCAGTAAAGGACGAGTACCTCAATACATATATCAAACTCTCGGCGGAGGATCTTTGGTATGACTAGATCTAGAAGACCCGAGCACATGAAATACAAAGAAGGTGCTAGGAGATCCTTCCGACCAAATGAGTGGTACGTCGACAAAAGGAGAGAACGAGAAGCTAATAATTTCTTGGCAGGTTCGAAAGGTGGAGTTCCTAACAATCCGGCGAATATAAGATCATTCGAGCCAATACCTGCGCCTATAGACCCTGCTAGATCAATGCAAGGTGATCAAGTCGTCAGAAGAAATCCATATGGTGACGGAGAGCAAATTATTGATGGTGAAAGAGCCTTATGGAGAAGGCCTAATCAACGAGGTTCATCCTTTGATCCTCCTCCTGTTCCTGTCGAAAGAACTGGGAAAGTGAGACGACCAAATGATAAAAAAGCCAGAAAAGGAACGAGTACATCGATTGGCCTTATGAATACTGGTCCTCTTAGAGATGTCTCACATTTTTAATTTGAATTTTCAGTATTCAATTCTCAGTAAACTTTGTATAGATGGGTAATTAAATGGCAACGAGTAGTTCAAACAAAATGCCACTGTTGGTCGACAGGCCAATGCATTCTTTCGCGACGATTGGAGGAACTGCGGCATTAACAACAGCAACAAATCTGAATACGCCTGGCACAGCCGGTTGTGTACTGCTTGTTGATTGTTCAGGAAACGACGGTGCTGTGGTAGATAGCTTATCTATCCTCGCCTTAGAAGCAAATACGACGGCAAGAGCTGTTCTAGCTTTCTTGAGTACAGCAACAACGGCTGCGAGTATAACGACTGCTAATACTGCATACGTAGCAGGAGCGACCATTGGATCTACTGCAAAAGGTGACAGGACAAATGTTCCATTACCTGCTTTATCTGTTCCAGTACCGAATTTAGCGAGCCCAGCTGCAACAGTTAATTCATATCCCAACGAATTAGAGAAGAAGAATACAGGTTTATATATTCCTTCCGGTGCATTGCTTTATGTCGGAGTTGATCAGGCAATAGCAGCACCTAGTGCAAATACCAGAGTTCATGTTTTTGCCCAAGGCGGATTCTTCTAAACCATGCCATCACTTGTCGATAGCGGAGCTTATTTAGACCAGCTCTATCAAGAAAAATTTGGTAGAGTTCCAGATGCTGAAGGTAAGGCATATTGGAAGGCTGAGTTAGAGTCTGGAAAGACAAGTCCAGAAAAGATTGCTCAGATATTTGATAATACTGACGAAGCAAAACAAGTTAAAGAATCAAAGGCACAGGAAACTAGAGATTTCCTTGAGAAGACCTATGCAGAAGAATTAGGTCGAGAGCCAGATACATCAGGAGCAGAATATTGGGCTAATGAAATAACTTCAGGAAGGCAAACTCAAACTGATGTCCTTAGAAACATCAGGGGAAGTGAAGAATATCAAGAACAGCGAGAGCCGGAAGGTATTCCCGAGGAATGGGGGAGACCAGCCTCTGAAGAGCAATGGCAGCAACAATACGACAATCAATTCAATTCAGCAGTAGGTGATATTGCTGAACCACAGTTAGAGGAAGAAGAATCTGTACCAGAAGATCAAGAAGCGCCTGCATCTGATATCCGATATGACCCAGAGAGCGAGAAAGGAAAAAAGGGAGCTATCAATGATATTTATCGAGATATTTTAGGTAGAGATAGTGACCAAGGTGGTGCCGACTATTGGTATGACGAACTCGAATCAGGTAGACAGACTCTCGATGACATTAGATCTAATATTGGAAGGTCAGAAGAAGCTTCGAATGTAGAAAGCAACAAAGCATTTATTGAGGAACAATATCAACAGGGCTTGGATCGAGATTCTGATGCAGGCGGGATGAGTCACTGGCTTAAGGATTTAGCTACAGGCCAGTCTCGTGACGACGTTGCTGCTAATATTCGTCGTTCGGATGAATATTCAACTCAAGCAGATGATTACTTGGATGGACTATACGAAAATATTCTAGAAAGAGATCCAGACGACGAAGGTATGGAATACTGGAGAAATGAATTAGTTAGTGGTAATCAGACAAGAGAGGAGGTTAAGTCAAATATCAACAGAAGTGATGAAAAATGGTTAGGAGATACGTACAAGGAATTACTCGGCAGGTCTCTTGGCAATGAAGGTAGAGATTACTGGCTTGATGATATAGAACAAGGACAAACAAGGGATCAAGTTATTGCCAATATAAAAAGATCAAGTGAATACTTGAATCGGCAAGAGAAGGCATGTCCCACTGGACAACATCTGGAAAATGGGGTTTGTGTTAATGATGCAGTTACAGAATGTCCCGATGGTCAGCGCTTAGAGAATGGTCAGTGCGTTGATGATGTGATATTTTGCACAATGGAACTGTGTCCTGACGGACAATCTAAAAATGAAAACTGTGAATGTGTAGATACCGAAGAGACAGAATGTCCTGCCGGTCAAACAAGAAATGCTTCTGGGGTATGTGTGCCTGACCAACATGGTGATCCAGAAGAATGTCCTTCCGGCCAAACAAGAAATGCTGCTGGGGTATGCGTAGTAGATGAGGCAGAAGAAGTAACAGAATGTCCAGATGGATACGTTAGGAATGAATATGGTGCTTGTGTAGAAAAAGCTGGTACATGGACAGGAGAAGATCCAACTGAAGACGATGATATTGGCAACTGGATGGGAGATGATCCAACCAATAAAATAAAAAACGAAGGAGATGAAACTAAGAAACCTTTAAGTACTACTGATGCACTCAATACGACAGAGGTGCTGGGAGGTAGGATGCCTAAACGAGGTGCTAATCCAGGGGATGGAGATCTCGGCTACGGAAGGGCTACTAATGAATATCGTGATCTGTATAACGGGGTTGGATATAGTGAATTGAAATCCAGATATGGAAGATTAAAGACAGATTACGATTCCGCGAGAAGGGAGGCAGACTCTTATCGTGATGCTCAGCGCGAAGACGAGACATCAAGGTTACGCAGTGGTATTACAGTTGGAGGGGCTCCAGGGTCTAGAAGAACTGATCTTCGATCAGGTAACACGGCTACCTCTGATCGATCAAGAAGAAGAGGTGTGTCGACTCGTTCAAACAGAGACAGAGATAGATCACCTAGTATGCAAGGCATTAGATCAGGTTTTTAAGTCATGGCAAAAGGTCTAGGAAGCCTAAGCCAAGGTTTCGGACTAAAGCCGGTCACGAAGGGACTTGGATTGAACAAAGCAAGAGGGCTTTACCCCAGTAAGGGGCAGGGTTTAGGTCTCTATGGCACTGCTCAATTCCCAACAATATTAGAAGCATATAATCGAGAATCTGATTACAAGAGGTGGCAATTAGGACAAGCGTATTATTTCGGAACAGGTAGAAGTTGGGATGATTTATCTATTTACAGCAACAGTCGATTCACGACGGGTGCTGTTAGTGGTGTCTCTAAAGATATTGTCACGATGTTTCCCAGTGAAACTAGTCCAGAAAAAACTTGGTATGTAGGGCAAAGAACAAGGGGGAGCATAATCTTACCTCAACCTTTAACTGCTTCTCAGATATCAACCAATACAAGCGATCCTAATCCTGCTAATCATACGTTGACTTACAACGTGAGTGGTGTATTAACTTCTGCTCAGGTTGGAATCTTTTCTATTTTTATTGGCGATCAATTTGAAGATACAGCTTCTGGAACAACTTACCCAGATAATGTTATTTCCAAGCCTGAAGGTAGTGTTGCTCTTACCTTGATAGCAGCTAATACAGGTTCGATGACATTAGTGTTTGATTTGTCTAAAGCATATGGAAGAGTAAAAGATAATCAAACTATTTATTGGAAAAAATTACCATATGATCCATCTAATCCAAACGTATGGAACACAGGTGGAAGTCGTCACCTCTGCTCATCAACGAAACTATTTTGTTGTTGTCCTGATCATCTAGGAGGAGCCTTAGCAAACTTAGAATTTCCAAAAGGTGAAGTAGATCAAGACATGTTCCCTTTACCTAATGCAAGCAGGAATGTTCAAGCTGCTTGGGAAAGACAAGGTGCTGGTTATTACAGACAGTGGCGTAGTTTGAATAGCAGAGTAGATACGAGGCGTGAATGCAAGCATATGCATGCAATGAGGTGGGAATGTGGAATACCTTGGTATGAACCCAATGATTTTCCAACTCAATATTACGGTGCCAATCCAGACGGTCTTTTGACAGATTCCAGCATGGAGAGAGAATTTAGTGATGAGGTTTACGACGAATACAACGCAAGACATCGTGTTAACTACGATCGATACGCATTAGCTCTAGCTGAAGTCGTTGGTTTAGAATTATTCCCTGGTACTGATGTTCGAAACAATATCAGATCCGACGTTAGACCCATGCTATGGAATGACCACGAAGAGCCAGAAGCGAGTTGGTGCAGACTGAACGATTGGTGGTGTAAAAGAGGTACACAAGAGATAAAAATCTTTAATTCAACAGCACAGAAATTTGAAAGTACAGTAACAGTTGGAGGTGTAAGTTATCCAATGATTGAAGTCGTTAAAGAAGGATCAAATAGCGCTCCAGTAATCGTTCCTTAGAACTTCTTAGAATAGAAAGTATGGCGGCTTACCCTGAAAATACTGGTGGAATCATATCCGCTATCGAAGCTTGCATTATTGCAGCAGGAGGTACATTGACAACGGCATACAACAATAATACTGGCGGTATCATCCAAGCCCTTGTTGCTCTTCAAACAGCAATTGCAGGAATGGGTGGTGGTTCGGCAGTTGAAATTGAACTAACAGCAGCAACAAATTTAGCGATAGGTGATGCGGTTTACATTGACGCCAATGGAAAACTTGCAAAAGCGGCTCATAACTCAACACGAGATATAGCAACAGTTGCCGGGTTAGTTCTTGAAGCGGCAACAACGAACAATACCGCAAAATTAATCTTTGCAGGAAAGATAGATGTTACAGGCTGGTCTCAAGGAAACTTAACACCAGGGGCACGATATTTTCTGAACGGAACGGGAACAATATCCGCAACTCCTCCATCTAGTTCTAATCAATATGTTGTCTTAGTCGGAGAAGCCTTAACTGCAAATACAATTGCATTAAACATTGACGTTCCAGTGCTACTGAAGTAAATGGCAACACGCAAACCGATAATCTATATCAATGGCTATCCAAGCGAATTGGATATTGCTAGCGATCGTCTGAATACTCCGTGGATTTATAGAGCCTCCTCTGCTCCCACTGCTCAGACAGCAGACATGTGGTACGACACCACAAATAGTTTGCTCAAGATGTGGAATGGTAGCGCTTGGGAATCTGTTGGTGGAAGCAAAGTTTACATTCAAACATCAGCTCCTAGTTCAGGGATGAACGAAGGAGACTGGTGGCATAACACGACTGATTCAAGTACTAAAATATATCTAGCTGGATCAATCAACGCTTGGACTGCTGTAGGTGGTGGAGGCGGAGGGGGTTCTGGTGGAGGAACAGATACGTCGTTTCTTGAAAACGAATATCTGGTTACGACTTCATACACAATTGGTGATGGTGATGGTGACAAGAATGCCGTATCAGTTGGACCGATGACAATTCAAAATGGAGCAATTGTCACGGTTCCTGCTAACAGAATATGGGTGATCCTCTAAATGCCACAATACGGAAAACTAAAAATTGATGAATTTCTGTACAACAACTCAGGTACAGATGTCACTCTTGTTCTTAACAATATTGCTCTAAAGGCAAATCCTACATTCACTGGAACGGTAACAGTTCCAACAGCAACCGCAGGAGATAATAGTACTAAAGCAGCATCAACAGCATTCGTTGTAGCTAGTTTTGCTCCAAAGGTATCACCCACATTTAGTGGAACGGTAACAGTACCAACTGCTTCAGCCGACGACAACACTACCAAGGCTGCTTCCACTGCTTATGTTCAAACAGAACTAGGAGACTATTTAACAACAGCCACGGCTACGAGTACTTACGCACCAAAAGCAAATCCTGCTTTTACAGGATCAGCAACTGGAGTTAATCTCACTTTAAGTGGAGACCTCACTGTTAATGGTACAACTACAACGATTAATACGACAACACTTCAAGTAGAAGATAAAAATATAGAAATAGGCAAAGTTTCTAGTCCATCAGATACGACCGCCGACGGTGGAGGTTGGACTTTACTTGGAGCCACGAACAAGACATTCAACTGGGTTAATGCTACTGATGCTTGGACTTCTAGTGAGCATATTCATCTAATAGATAACAAGAAGTTATTTGTTGGAGGTGCATCAGGAACGACTGATGGGCTTGAGATTGTTCATAATGGTTCAAACAGTATTCTTAATGACTCAGGAACAGGAACTCTTCAACTACAACTAGGCGGTTCAACCAAGTTAGAAATACAGTCAGGTGGAATAAACGTAACTGGTGCAATTCAAGTTAACGGCTCTGCTTTAAGTACTGCCCCTCAAATTACGGCTACTGCATCAGGTGCTATTACCGCTGGTAACGCTGTAATCGTTAATGCAAATGGAACTGTTAGTAAAGCGACATTAAACGTAACTGCTAATAATGAATCTCAAATTACTGCGACTTTATCTGGTACTCCCCGTAGTACCTCTAGTGAGATGACTGGCGCATGGGATGAGTTTATGTGGGGCTACGACACGCAATATAGTGTTCTTCTTTGTGGTACTAGCAGTGTAGGTGGTAGTAATGATTATAAATTTAGAATGGCTAGCTGGACTGGAAGTGGTGATGGCACTTTCCCAGTATTAACTTCTCCTAAATTCACTGTCCCTAGTGGACAGAGACTTTGGGATATTGGCCCCATAGTCGAAGATCCTAATCAGAATAAACATATTATTTTTTATTCGACCAATAATGACTACAGCAATCCTTACTGCAAAGGTGCTGTTATCACTGTTACTAGTGCAACTGCTGCCTCAGTAGGTTCTGCTGTTAACTTCTCTGCTAGTGGAGATTATTTTTCTCCTTGGGGTTGCTTTGACAGCAACGTAGACAAATTTATTACTACTTATACGACTTCTTCAGGAGCCCTAAAAGTAAGAGCTTGTTACATTGATGGTACGTCAATTACTAATCATAGTGAAATAACTGTTCAAGATGGTACTGGTAGAACTTCAAGTGATAAAGCAAGACTTGTTTTTGATTCTACAAATAATAAAACTGTTTGTATTTACTCAGTAGGAGCCACCCTGAAAGCAAAAGTCATAACATGTGCTTCTAACGGAACTGTTACAGCGGGTAGCGAGGTAGCTATTACAAGTTCAGGTGACTTTCCTCACGCTGATTTCAGTACTAAAGACGGAAAGATAGCTGTTGTTTATAGGAAACCCAGTAATGGTTATCGTGTTATATGTGGAACGGTAAGTGGAACAAGTATATCTTTTGGCTCTGAATTTGATTTTGCAGGTCTTTCAACTAATGATATTAGTGTAAAAGTCAAATATTCTGCAGGATCTGAAAAGTTTATAGTCCTGTTCCGAGATAATAATACTAAATTACAAGGAGAAGTACTAAATTTATCAGGGACTACATTTAGTGAACATGCGGATATAATCAGTGATGAAGGAGCAGCTTGGGGTTTAGCAGGTGACCAAGCTATTCGTTATGGGGATAGAAACTCATTTACCTTTATATATGATCCTACTAAAGGGAGGGTAGCTTATCTTTATTCAGATAATGGTAGTAATGGCCCATACTATACTCACTCATTTGTAGATGGGGTTTCTGCGACAAATTTAACGACAGAGAATTATATAGGTGTAGCCGCTGCTTCTGCTTCGGATACCGCTACAGCTACTATTGATGTTTCAGGTGCTACTAACGCCAATCAATCTTCGTTAACACCTGGCCAAAAGTATTATGTTCAAGGTAACGGTTCATTAGGTTTAACAAAAGGTACTCCATCAGTATTTGCAGGCACTGCTGTAGCTGCTACTAAGTTAATAGTTAATGATCAGCAACCTATTCCCGTTTCAGTATGGGAAGTAGTAGCAACTCACGATTTATCAGATGGTGCTCAAACGATTAACAATACTGGTTGGTCTGATTCATACCAAATGTACAAGTTAGTTATAACAGGACTGAGTGGCCTTACTTCACAAGTCTATTTGCGTTATTATTTTGATGCCTCAGCATCTTCTACTGGTACGGGAACTCTTGCAACCTCAGACCACTATGATTACAAAAGATTTGCGTGGAGTGGGCAAATGGGCAGTGCCACTGGGCAGTATTACCATAAACTTTATAATAATAGTTCATCTGCTAACTGGTATTCTGTTGAATTAAATTTCCCAATGCATAGTGCAGGTTCAACATCTACACCTAAAGGTTGTTATGGAACTATGTACTTTGGAGGATTTTCTGTATTTAACGAAGTAGGTGGTTACTCTCACTCTGCTACAAATTCTCATTTTTTAAAAGGAGTTCAAGTTTATTTTCCTGGTGGTGTAACCAATATGGTAGGTAGATTAACCTTCCTTAGACAGAAATATGCTTAATTTATTCTTCTTAATCCTCCTTCAGGACTAGATACTCCTATAATCAATAGGTAATTATATAAGTCTTATGGCAGATCAGGAACTTGTTCGTCAACTAATTGAGAAAGTAAAAGAGCAGCAAGCAGTAGGCGCGAAATTTCAAGCAGTAAATAAAGCAGTGGACGAACTGAAGACAACTATAGCTCAGGAAGAAATAAATGCATTAGAAGAGGTCACACCTACAGATGTAGTTCCAGAGTAGACGTTAGCTTCTTCGGTTCAATTAAACTACTGATAGGAAAATAGAAGAAACCTATTCATGGCTTACGGTGACCTAAAGGTAAGGAATTTAATATGGAATACAGGCTCTGGAGATAACACAGTTGTCCTGAGTACATTAGCGACTACCAGTTCGCCGACTTTCACTGGAACGGTAACAGTACCAACTCCAACAGCAGGAGATAATAGTACTAAAGCAGCATCTACAGCCTTTGTAGTAGCATCCTTTGCTCCTAAAGCAAGTCCAGCATTCACAGGAACTGCAACAGGGGTGAATCTCACACTGAGCGGGGATTTGACTGTTAATGGAACAACGACAACTATTAATACGACGACACTTCAGGTAGAAGATAAAAATATAGAGATAGGTAAAGTATCAAGTCCTAGTGATACAACTGCTGATGGAGGAGGTTGGACTTTAAAAGGTGCAACCGATAAGACATTTAATTGGGTTAACTCAACTGATGCTTGGACTTCTTCTGAACATATTGCGTTAGCGAGTGGTAAATCTTTCCAGGGAAATCTGACTGGAAACGTCACAGGTAATGCTTCTGGAAGTGCGGCAACGGTTACGGGTGCTGCTCAAGCTGCAATCACTTCTGTTGGAACGCTTACTGGTTTAACTGTTAGTGGTAATACAACAATTAGCGGAAATTATCTTGATATTCAAGACACTAAAAAATTACGTTTAGGTACTGATGGTGATTGCCAGTTCTATCATAGTGGAGGTGCAAATTTTATAGAAACAGGTAGTCAAATAATTCATATCCAAAGTGATTCTTCTATTCGATTACAGAAGAATACAGGTAATGAAAATATGTTGGTTGCTAATGCAGGCGGCTCAGTAGATTTATATCACAACAACTCAAAGAAAATAGAAACCACAGCGACTGGCGTTACGGTAACTGGAACGGTATCAGATTCAATAGGTGATGTAAGAAAACTTGGATATACAAGTACAAGTTCAGCCTATACATTATTACAATCGGATAATGGTAAGTTTATAGAAATGGGAGGCGGAGGAGTAACAGCTCCTTCTGGTATGGCCGCAGGAACGATGATAACTATTGTAAATGTTGCGTCTGCAGATCAGACTATTACTCAAGGTTCTAACTTTACTTTGACTAATGCGGCTGATGCTTCTACAGGTAATAGAACCCTAGCTTCAAAAGGAATGGCAACTATTTTATTTCTTGGGTCTGCACAGGGCTCTATCACAGGTGCAGGGTTGTCATAATGCTCTACTACATCTACTTCACACATAGAGAGGTTATTTAACATGTCACCAATGCAGCAAATTTTTCTTGGTTTAGGTGCAGTTACTACGAAAACTTACGTTGACGATGTGTTCTCAACATACGTCTATAAAGGAAATTCAACAGCTAGGTCGATTACTAATAATATAAACCTTACAGATAACGAAGGGATGGTATGGATAAAAAATAGAAGTAGCGCGAATAATAGTGTTATCCAAGATACTATTAGAGGAGCAGGAGCAACAAAAAAACTTTGTAGTAATTCAAATAAGCATGAAAATTCAGGGGTTAATAGTGATACTAGGGATGGGTATATTAGTGCTTTTAATAATAATGGATTTTCTTTAGATAGAAGTGGTTCAGCAGCTGGTTATGATTGGCAAAATGTAAATAAAAATTCTAATGATTATGCAGCTTGGACATTCCTTAAGAAACCTGGTTTCCTAGATATTGTTACCTACACTGGAAATGGTACCGCTGGTCATCAAATTGCTCATGAATTAGGCTGTATGCCTGGCATGGTGATAGTTAAGCGTCGTAGTGGTGAAGCTGGTGATTGGCTTATTTGGCATAGAGGCGTTCATCCAACTGATGCTGGAGATTATTTCTTATCACTGGATACAAATTTTCAAGCATATGACAATTCAAATATATGGAATGATACAAATCCTACAGCGAATCACTTTACTGTCGGCGGTGAAGCAGGAGCTAATGCTAATGGCGCTGAACTTGTAGCCTACGTATTTGCAGGAGGTGAATCCACATCCGCCACTGCACGATCTGTCTTTTTCGATGGCGATGATGACAGACTAACCTTTTCAGCTACAAGTGATTTTGCTTTTGGTACTGGAGATTTTACTCTAGAGTGTTGGGCAAAAAGAGCAGAAGATAATGATGCATATTCAAGATTAATGGCCTTCGGCCCTTATTGGAACAATAATGATTCTAATGGTATTGCTTTTGATGATGGAGATCACGCTAATAAAATAACTTTTTCATCTTATAGAAATATCAATCAAGGCGATGTTCCTAGTAATGGAAGAGTATTAGTCTCAAATTCAAACGTATATACTGGTCACTGGTATCACGTAGCCGTAACAAGATCATCAGGTGTTTTTAGATTATTTATCAACGGAATATTAGAAGACACAGATAGTTCAATTACAAGTAGGGCTACAGAAGCATCTGCCACTAATACAATGGCTATTGCTGGAACAGTAGATAGGATGGTAAGTGAACCTTTTGACGGGAATATTTCTAATGTACGAGTAGTAAAAGGAACGGCACTTTATACATCTTCATTTAGGCCACCAACTAAACCACTTACTAACGTAACTAATACCAAACTTCTTTGTTGCAACAATTCCAGCACGACTGGAAGTACCGTTACTCCAGGAACAATCGTTGCTGATGGTTCACCTATTGCTAAAACAGATTCACCATTCGATGACCCTGCTGCATTTACTTTTGGAGACGCAGGGGATCAAAACGTAATCAAGACGGGTAGTTATACAGGAAATGGAAACGCCGACGGTCCTGAAGTTTATCTAGGATTTGAACCATCTTGGGTCATGTTGAAAAACACTACTGGAACTGGCAAATGGATGATGGCTGACAGTATGAGAGGGGCTGTTACTGGAGGGGATGACCCATATTTAGATGCATCCGACTCGGCTGCAGAATATACAACTTACGACTGGATTGAATTTACTTCAACTGGATTTAAGTTAAAGAATACAGGTGCTGCTTTGAATACTGATGGTAGTAACTACGTCTATCTATGCATAAGAAGACCTGATGGATACGTTGGCAAGCCTCCCGAACTTGGTAC
>CEUA01056565.1_pt1 | contig 12822 bp, 8 predicted proteins | sample 361541 | NCBI WGS metagenome assembly CEUA01 (sample SAMEA2623079, study PRJEB7988) | marine metagenome | isolation source: saline water (ENVO:00002010), including
AAATTTATATCTATGTCAAGAATTTTAACCGGAATACAAAGCTCTGGGACTCCTCATTTAGGAAATGTTTTAGGAGCAATTTTACCAGCCATTAAATTATCGAAACAAAACGAGTCATTTTTATTCATTGCAGATCTTCACGCACTTACAACGGTTAGAAATAAAAATATTCTCAAAGAAAATACATTAGCAACTGCAGCTGCTTGGCTAGCCTTTGGGTTGGACACAAAAAAAAATACTTTATATCGACAATCTGACATCCCACAAGTAACAGAATTAATGTGGTATTTAAACTGTGTCACTCCATATCCTATGCTCGCAAATGCTCATTCTTTTAAAGATAAGGCTGATAGGTTATCTGATGTGAATGCTGGCCTCTTTACTTACCCGGTACTAATGGCTGCAGATATTATTTTATATAATGCTGATATTGTGCCTGTTGGAAAAGATCAACTACAACATCTCGAAATCACTAGAGATATTGCAACACGATTTAATTTTTTATTTGGAGACACATTTGTTATTCCAGTTGCTGAAACAGATAAGAATAATTTGATTATCCCGGGCACTGATGGTCAAAAAATGAGCAAATCGTATAACAATTATATTAATATTTTTGAATCAGAAAAGGTATTAAAAAAACAAATTATGAATATTTTGACAGATAGTAAGAGCTTGGATGATCCTAAAGATCCAGATAAATGTAATGTGTTTCAAATTTATAAACTAATTGGGTCGCAAGAACAAATTAAGGATTTGAGTGCAAAATATAAAAATGGTGGTTTTGGATATGGCCATGCAAAAAACGCATTGCTTGAAATTATTATGGACAAATTTAAAAAACCACGGTCAAAGTTTCATGAATTAATGAATAATCAAGAAATTATTGAAACCGAATTATTAAAGGGGTCTGAAAAAGCAAAAGCTGTTGCAGATTCTGTGCTTAACAAAGTAAAAGACAATCTGGGATTAAATTAATGTTTGCTTAAGTAGTCTGCTACTCCATCATGGGTGTCTTTCATCCCATCAGCTCCTAACTGCCAATTAGCAGGGCACACTTCTCCATTGGTTTCATGAAATTGAAGAGCATCTAAAATTCTTATTGCCTCATCGACATTCCTTCCAAGAGGCAAATTGTTTACCAGTTGATGCTGTATGACTCCATCTTTATCAATTAGAAATAATCCTCTATAAGCAATCATATTAGAACTAGCTGTCAGTTCTCCCTCTTCATTATAATCATACTCGCCATTTAATACATCGTATGCATCCGAAATCAACTTATTACCATCTGCAATTAAGGGGTATGTGATTCCTCGAATCCCGCCTCTTTCTTTAGGCAACTGTAACCATCCCCAATGTGTTTCCGCAGTATCCGTTGAGCAGCCAACAATTTGACAATTACGCTTTTCAAATTCATCTATCTTTTGTTGAAATGCGTGTAGCTCTGATGGACACACAAAAGTAAAATCCTTGGGGTAAAAGAATAATATGACATATTTCTTCCCAATGAATTCATCTAAAGAAAAATTTTGAACTGTTTCACCACCATTAACAACTGCATCTGCTTTAAATCTTGGCGCTAAGCCACCTACTAATCCCATAATATAATAATTTTATAAATTTGAAATTGAATATATAGATTTTTCTAATCTATTAAAAATTATTTATTGAATAATTATAGTTTGTCTTTCTAATTCCTGCTCAAAAATTAAATGGGCATTATATAATCCTGCAGACATATTTGAAATATCTATTTTTGTATTATTAGCAATCTTATTTAATTCGAGAACTAATTGACCTGAAGAGTTGTACAAATCTAAATCAACTTGATTAAGGCTTAGGTTATCTATTCTAACAGTAATGAAATTAGATGTTGGATTCGGAAAAATCACTAATCTATCATCTAAAGTTTCCGTTCCAATAGATAAAAACTCATATTCATCACATATACTATTTTGATTTTCATCATTCAGGCAATTACCATCACAATCAAGATTTAATTCTGCGTATAAACAACTTGAGTCATCTGTGTTAGCTAAGTCATCATAATTACAAGCAGTGAAATCAGTACATCCAAATACCTCATCTATATTTTGACAATCATATAAATCCTGAAATCCCAAATATGCTATTATTGACTCTTTCACATAATCATGAAGTTTTAGTATAATACCACCTCCAGATTGAAAAGACCAAGTGTGACAATAACTCATAATTGTTCCTACTTCTGGGCTTGGATTATTTGTATAATTTTGACACTCACCTGCGGTCAATTCTTCAATATTTGAACAATTATCAATAGGTCCATCTGGCCATCCACACCATTGAGTGTGTTTAGCTCCTAAATTATGACCCAATTCATGGACTAAACAATATATGTTCCAAAAGAAGTAAGGGACTGGTAAATCAACATATTCTTCAACATCTACTAAGTTGCTGCTAAATCCATACCCACTCCAATCACTACCAACTCCATTTAAAAATGCAATCCCTCCTGTCCCTGTATTGCTTCTTTTTGAAAAAAGATGTACTAAATCTCTATTAATATTTTGAAAATCTTGATTATTCACCCAGTTCTCTCTAATAGCAATTAGCATGTTCTCGGGATCATTAACAAAATCTAAATATGGATCTGATATTTCCCATATTTGAGCAGAAGTTGAAATAAGGTTCAAGTCTAACTCCTGTAAATAAATTGACTGAGCAACCACTATCATCTCTAATGCCCAATCTATAGCATCTTGGTAATTATTAAATGTTTGAAAAGTATAGTAATCTATTTCAATTGCTATGTCTAAACATCCAAAAGAGGATCCTGACCTATAATTAGAATAATCTATTTGATCTGGGATTTGATCTAAAAGATCATGACTGCACGAAAAATCAAAATCAATTATACTCTTATTAATATCTACAATAAAACAAATACTATTCTGATTGTGTTTTTGATTAAACATGTCAATTTGATATGTTTCATTATTTTTAGAAAAAACTGCTTTTACACCCTTTTCTGAAAAAATAAAAACACCTTGTATATCATCTTTTTCATTTTTAATTTTATAAGTCTTTATTTTAGAGTCATAGTATTCATTAATTATACCTGATTGCGTATGCCTTGTTAAATTGATCGTTTTATTATACTGGCTTTCCATATTTAAAGAAATAATTTCTTTCTCAAAAAATGGTAAACTATAATTTAAAACAGAAATTTCATTCTCCATAATATGTGATACTATATTGGTGTCTATTTCATAGAAAATGATGTTGTTTTGGATGTTAGAAATTTCAAGATCATGTATATTATCAATGATTTTATTATAAGTTTCAATACTTGGATTATACTTTTGAAATAAATCTTGAGAAAATAATAGTGTCGAGTTTAATATACATATTACGGAAAAAAAGATATTTATATTTTTCATATTATTATTGTTTTATATTCATAATAGTATAAAACAAATGTCGTGCCAAAGTCATTGTGTTGTCTAATTAACCCGAAGATCCTTTTTTAGAAATAATATCCTTTTTATTAAATAATAATTGTTAATTTGCTTAAAAAATAAACCCTATGAATCCATATAAATCAAATCTTTTAAATAGTATTACATTAATAATATTTGGGTTGTTGAGTGGCTCGTCATTTTTATTTTCTTGTGGTGTTGAAGGCTCAATGACTTCATTGATTCCATTAGTGTTTGGGATCATTCTGTTGATTTTAGGTCGTGGATTAAGAATCGAAAATAAGGCTATTGCGCATATAGTGGTATTGCTAACTGTTATCATATTTTTTGCACTATTTATGCCTTTAAAGGGGGCCATTGAAAGAGCTGATAATATAGCATTGATTAGACTGTCTGTGATGTTGCTGACATGTATAATTGCATTATATAGTTTTATTAAAAGTTTTCTTGATGCAAGAAAGAAAAAATCTTGAAATCCGATAATTGGAAAAAGTAATTTTAATTGGAGCGATTACTCCTTCGCAAGATGATTTGGAAATTTCTGAGTACTTAAAAGAGTTGCGGTTTCTAACTTACACTGCGGGTGGTGAGGTGAAAAAAGTATTTAAGCAAAAGATTAATCGTATTAATCCAAAAACATTTTTAGGGAAAGGGAAAATTTATTTAATAAGTGATTTTATACAAAATCATGATATCGATACCGCAATATTTGATGATGAATTATCTCCATCACAACAAAAAAACTTAGAACATATTCTAAGTTGCAAAATAGTAGATCGAACAAATTTAATTCTTTCTATTTTTGCATCACATGCAAAAACAGCAATTGCTAAAATTCAAGTTGAATTAGCACAATATCAATACTTACTACCAAGATTAACTAACCTTTGGACACACCTTTCAAAACAAAAGGGAGGGATTGGAATGAAGGGTCCTGGTGAAAAGGAAATTGAAACAGATAGGAGAATTATACGACAACAAATTGCCTTGTTAAAAAAGAAATTAATCAAAATTGACAAACAGCTGATTACGCAAAGAAAAGGCAGAGATCAACTGATTCGCGTATCATTGGTAGGGTATACAAACGCTGGTAAGTCTACTATAATGAACCTGTTAAGTAAATCTTCAGTAGTTGCAGCAGATAAATTATTTGCTACACTTGACACAACCGTAAGAAAGGTTGTAATTAAAAATTTACCTTTTTTATTATCTGATACAGTTGGTTTTATTAGAAAACTCCCCACACAACTGGTAAAGTCATTTAAGTCAACATTGGATGAATTACATGAATCGGATATCTTAATTCATGTTATTGATATTTCAAATCCCAATTTTGAAAAACATATCCAGGCAGTCGAAAAAACATTAAAGGAAATAGAGTGTATTGGAAAAAAACAGATTGTTATTTTTAATAAAATTGATGCTTTTCAACATGAAGAAAAAGAAAAGGATGATTTAACACCAATAAAAAGAGAAAATCTATCATTAGATTACTGGGAAAAAACATGGATGGCAAAAACAAATTCCAATAGTGTCTTTATCTCTTGTGTTAAGAAGATAAATATAAATCGTTTTAAAAACAGTTTATATGATTTGGTCCTCGAGACACAAAAAGAAAAATACCCATATAATAATTTTTTATACTAATCACAAAACCTGCAATTTTCATCACGATCATCATGATCAAAATTTTGTTTTGGGTCGAACATCTCTTTAAAAATCTTCTCTAATGAATCTTCAAAATCAACCAATAATTTTTGATCAATTTCTGATTGATTTCCTATTCTGAGTTTCTGAAATTTAAAATTGCGAGCACGCAAGTTAATTACGCCTGTGTATATGGGAAAATCCTGTCTCTTTATTGATTTGAAAAACAGCCAAGTATATAATAGTAATTGTAAAATTTTAGGCTTCCGTTTTATTTCACTTAAACCTGTGCTTATTAATTCCGAAGACTGAACATATCCTGTTTTATAATCAATAATTCTATAATGATTATTGAAAATATCTATACGGTCAATATTCCCTTTTATTTTTATGCCTTGTTTATCTTTATTGGAAAAAGTATTCAAGACATTTGTTTTGAAATTCTGTTTGATTATTTCGTGTTCTAAAAATTCTATCTGTATTGTATTTCCCTCATTGATTAAATTAGATTCATGGGCAATAAAGTTCGATACAATTCTGCGAATTGCTTCAATAATAATTATATTTTTTCCCTTATTTAAATTGAAATCTGAATAATTATCAAGAACAGCATCTAACTCTGAACCAATACCTTTTGTAATATTTTTCATAATACTAATATTTAATGGCTCATGTAAATATGGTGCATATAAATTACAAAGTACTGCATGAATAATAGACCCGATCTCTGATTGATCAAAACTATTACTTAACTCTTTTCTCTCTGATACATTTATTATTTTTTCAAAATAAAATTGCCTTTTACAGTAATTATATAAATTGATCGAACTTGGAGAAAATCCATTTTCAGATAATGACAATAGCCTTTCCAAAATATAACTGTCTGCAGTTTTAAATAATGATATATTATCATTTGCTAATACAAACTTATCCATAGAAACATGTTCCCGAATATTAATGCCCGTATTTTCAAGTGGTTTTAACTCATAGATTAGTTGATTAATAAATCTGCTTCTTTCTCCAGATGCTGAAGATGATAAATCATGATTATAAATAATATGTGTGTGTTTAGGTCTTTTTATTAAATTAAAAAAATGATTAGCATATATTAAATCCATATCTAAATCTGTTCTGAGATTAAATTTTAATTTCACATCAAAGGGAATAAAACTATTGGTCATATTGGATGGTGGCAATTCAGATTCATTCGCTGATAAAATAAAAACCTCGTCAAAATCAATAGTACGAGATTCTAATAGACCCATAATTTGAATCCCCTTTAAAGGCTCACCAGAAAACTTTAATCTTATAGATTTTATAATCTTGTTAAATACGGTAGCAAACAAATTCAAGCTAATTTTATCATTAGAGTTTTTAATAAATTGCATAAAGATTAATAGTTGTTCTTCTATTTTAAAAAGACACTCTTGTTCTATCCTAAAAGGACCCTTTTCCTCTTTAATTATTTCTAATAATCCCATAATAAGCTCTAAAAAGACATCAACAAGATCGAAGCCCTCATCAAGATTCCTAAATAATAGATTATTTAATAATGTGTTTTCTGTTGACAAAATATCTTTTATGTCTAAAACAGATATATAGTGAAAATGCGTGTGTTTTATTTTCTCAACTAATAAATTCTTTAAATCACTATTATCTAATATCAATTCGAAATAAGCATTACTTAGCAATTGCAGCAAGTCTGTCTTAAGATATTTTTCTGTATCAGATCTATCTGTACTAGGTTTTTTATTAGAATAGAGTTTCAAAAGATCTTGAAACAATGATAGTAATGCATGATGAGACAACTTATAACCCATTGTAATATTAATATCATTGATATATTCGGGAATTGATTCTAATACTGATAGCAATAAGTTCTCATTGGGTAAAATAATAGCTGTTTTTTTTAATTGATTTGAAGTATACTTTTTGTCCATCAAAATGGACCCCAATAACTTAGCTTGATTAATATTTTTTGTGGTTCCAATAATATCAATCTGTTTTTTTATATTTAAAAAATCACTTTTTATATCTGTAAATAAGTGAGGCCATTTGGTTTTATATTTTCTTAAAAATTTGCCTGATTCTTGTTTTGAATCATCTATAAAATAAGTGTCTGAATCCCAAAAAATATCACATAAATTATTGTGTAACAAATAATTAATTATCTTTTCCTGTGAGATGGTTAGTGTGTCTAAGCCAATGAAAATTATTTTTTCTTTTTTATTTAACCTTAGCCAATCTTTAATACTGTCTAGATTATCTACCAATAATCTTTCCGAGAGACCAGCATAAGCCATGTTTTTAGAAACTAAAATATTGTTCAAATCATGATAAATGTCTTTTAATTTTGTAAAAAAGTTTAAGTATTCTGTAATTTCTGATTTGCTTGAGCCAATATCTAAATACCAATTCTCAATGCGTTTTATATCTGATAGATAAGCAAATATCTCTGTATAATCAGCATAAGATTTATCTATCTCATTAAAATCCTCTAATAATGCTCCCGCCCACTTATAGCATCTTTCCATATCATGAGGATTTTGAATGTGTTTTTTATAAACTTTGAAAAAATCAAAAAATAATTCTAAACTATTCACTCGATTTAAATTATTGATGTTAAACAAAAAATCATCTATAGAATAAAATTGAGGCAGCCAAATCGGCTTAGAAATAAAATTAGACAAGGCCTGTGTCATAAAAACTGACGATCTTCTTGATGGTAAAACAATAACTAAATCTGAGAATATTTCTTTATATTTAGAAAGCAGAATTTTAGATATATTAATTAAAAAATTATTGTCCATTATATTTTTTTACAGTCCCTGTTGTTAAATAAATCAAATACTTTTCTACTTTTTTATAACCCAAGTCTAATAATATAGATTCATACTGATCCATTTGTTCATAATGCGATTTTTTTTCTTTTCCTGTTTTATAATCTATTAAACTTGCTCTATGATTATCATGCACAACAACTCTATCTGGTCTATAGGTAGCACCATCTAAATCTAATATACTTGTTTCTAAAAATGTTTTTATATTTGGCTTAAACAGATGTTCAACTGTTTTATGATTCATAATTCTTGTAATTTGTGAACTAATCTCTTTATAGGTTGAAAGACCGTATAGTGGTTTAATATTAAATTTTATTAAAACACCATCGAGATCTGATTTTACGTTAATTGAAGCCATGATTTCATGAATTAAATCTCCCCAATGAATAGAATAATTATCCTTGAACTTTATATTAAACACCTTACTATTTTTTATTCTTATCCGATGCCTCCAATCTTTAGAAATAAAAACTGGTTTAATTATGTGTTTAGACACCCCACTAGATCGTCGATTACTAGATCTTTTTCCACGAGAAAACACCCTCTGATTAGATTGCGATCTCATTTTATTGCTTAAAAAATCGTCGAAATATCCATAAATCTGTCCCTTTTTGGAGTCTGAATTACTAATAACATATAATCGTTTTTTTGGCCTAGTCATTGCAACATATAATAGGTTTATGTTATCCAATATAATTTTAGCCTTATGCTTCTTATATTCCTGCGGGAAGGGTGATGGCCAGTTTTCAAGTGATTTTTTTAATGGTAATAAAGTTGAAATAGGCAATTCTGTTTCATTAAAAAAGGATTCTACATTAAACCATTCTTTATCTTTTCCTAAATCTTCTTTCCAATTTGCAAATGGAAAAATAACAATTGGAAATTGAAGGCCTTTTGATTTATGAACAGTCATAATCTCAACAGCATTAATATCTGATGGAGTAACAATCGACACAGAATCTTTTTTTTGATTCCAAAATTTTAAGAAATCATTAATTGAATTGTTTTCTTTAATAGAGAATTCATATATAAAATCTAATAAGAATACAACATGTATATTATTGCTTTTGTCAATTTTATATAATCTAATTATTTTTTCAGAAAGTTCATAAATATTTAACCTTTTTAATTCTTGAAAATTATATCTAACACCATATTTATTTAAAAAAGTTTCGAATTCTGAATTATTAGTTTTTGCAAAATCCGAAATTATCCTGTGAGGACTCTGTAATTTTAAATTAATGATATTATTTAAAATCAAATACTCTATTAATTTTGCTTTACTTAAATAATCTGATTCATCTGCAAGGATTTTGAAATTATTTAGGATGAACTGTACCGTTAATGATTGTTTTACCAAAAGAGATTCTGAAGAAATAATTGGTATTCCTTTTTTAGTTAGATATGCTGCTATTATGCCAATCTCTTTATTACTTCTTGTTAATATGACAACATCTGAAAAAACAAATTTGTCAATTAATACATCTTGTATATTTCGATATATTGATTGTAATGTTGCATCTATAATTTCATTACTCTTTAAATCTAGCATCAAAATCTCAACATATCCACCCTTTTCAGAAAAAGAAGATTGATTTAGTTGATCATATAAGTTGTTATATGGAGAGGGCAGTTTAGAAGATAGAAAAGAAAAAAAATCATTATTAAAATGAACTATTTCTAAGCCGCTCCGATAATTGACATTTAAAGACTTAACAATTTTTGGAAATTGATCTAATGCCTGCTTATTATGATTATGACATAAATCTAAAAATTGTGACACTTCTCCACCTCTCCATCTATAAATAGATTGCTTCCCATCTCCAACAATTAGGCAGGAGCCTCCAATGGACAGGGCTTCTTCTAATAATGGAACTAAATTGTTCCATTGAATAATTGAAGTGTCTTGAAACTCATCAATAAAATATTGATCAAATCTAGAGCCTATTTTTTCATATATATATGGTGCTGGATTTTTTTTTAAAAAACTTAATATAATTTGATTAAATTCTGAAATATGTATTATGCTATTATCTTTTTTAAGAGCATTTATTTTCTTATCAATTTTAATTAATACAGAAAGTAAAAAAAATGAGCTGTAGCATTCACGATAAAACAGATAATATGAATACTGGCTACTTATAAAGCTGATTAATTCTGTTAATTTTTTACATAGTGATTCACCTATAAGGTCTATTTTTTTTTTGTGAAAATCTGATTCTGTTTTTTTATACCAATGATTATTTTGAACCGAGTTTTGTAATCTTTTTGACATTATTATGTCTCCATGCGGTGGGATTTTAATTTTATTTAAATACCGAGGAAGATCTTGATATATAAAGACCTCGTCTGGAATCCCACCGATAATATTGTTAATTTCATTATAGTAGGAGCTAATTCTTTTTTCAAAACTATAAACCTTTATAATAAGTTCTTTCTGTTTATCTTTTATACAATTGTTGTCTATTAAATTATTTATAGCACTTCTGCTAGTATCCTTAAATAGCTCTGCACTTATCTTTATTAAATCTTGTTCTATATCCCAGTTTTTATTTTCTACTGTTTTATGCGTGGAATAGTTAATTAAATTTTTTGTGAAAGATGTATCTAGCTCTAGCTCATCTAATAAGGTAAATACTGCTTCTTCGATTATTCTTTTACCATCCATTTCTACCTCGAAATTAGAAGGCAAATCTAATTCATATGTAAATCCTCTTATAATTTTATGAATAAACTTATCAATTGTAGAAACAGAAAAAAAACTATAATAATGTATAATATCTGAAAGAAGTTGTTTAGAACTCTGTATTAATCTATCATCATCATATTTTAATTCTTTTTTTAAATCATCATACATGGTTATTGAGCTCTCATTTTTAATGTTTTCTCTACCATTAGAAAAATCAAAAAGAGCATCAATAATTCGTGTTTTCATTTCACTAGCCGCTTTATTAGTAAATGTAATTGCTAATAATGGCTTTTGTGACACTTTATTGTTGCTAGAAAATGCACATTTAATATATTCTTTAACTAAAGTATATGTTTTCCCTGAACCAGCCGAAGCTTTATATATTTGAAATAATGTCATCCGAATTTGAAGATAACATTATTAATATATTATTTATAATTGAAAATATATTGTTTATCAACAGAACCGTCACTATAGATGTGAAATATAATTCCTGAATTGTCGGATTGTATATCTCTTCCTAAAATGTCTTTACTATAAATCAATTTTCTTGATGTATTCAATTCCGTTATTTGTGTATTATTGATATTACAATCTATATTATCATATACAAATGATGTTACAAAATCTATCATTTGTTGTTTATCTGTTGGATTTGTGTCCCACGGGCAATGCCCTTCTCCCTCATATATTAAAAGATCATTGGTCACCCCATAATCTGACAAGATTGGGTGTATAGCCATACTTCCACAAGCTGTTAAGTTATTTGGACTATTTAAAATGGTTCCACATTCATCTGGAACAGTTTCATCTTCTGTCCCATGACAACTTACAATTGGAGTAGCATCTGTTTCATCAATCCAATTAACTGTATGTAATGCTCCAGCTAAATTAATTATTCCACTAATATTAGATGAATAGCCTTCATTTCCGCTCATGCCCTCAATCCCTCCATTATTATTTGCTAACTCCATAGCATAATCTTGTCCACTTGGATCAATCCCTGCAACAAACTCATCTAAAGTTTCTATATAAGCCATATGTAATCCTAGACAAGCGCCTGCAGAATTACCACCCATCCAAATTTGATTTTCATCAATACCATAAGGATTACTAAGCTCTGCGAATTCTTTTCTAAAAAATCTCACTGCTGCCTTTGCATCTGTCATAGCGCTATATATTACATTAATTCCATTTTCTAAATTTAACATCCAACCAAATCCACTAAAGCCTAAAACAGAGGCGTTTGTGGCCAATCGATAGTTAATTGAAGCTGCAACATAACCTCTTTTTGCAAATGTTTCACATAAATCTACCATAGTTGGATTGCTCTTTGATCCTCCAATAAATGATCCTCCATGAGCTAAAATAATTAAGGGGCGATTTGTACATAAATCTAAATCTGTGCTTGGTTGATATATATCCATTTTTAGATTATATGCGTCCGAGTAGGTGATATTTGTTTCAACAGTAATCTCACTGAAAATTTCATCTTGATATCGATTAGTGCAATCACAATCTAACAATTGCGCTGATAATGGGAAAAGGCATAATAGATTAACAAATAAGTATAATGTAGTATTTTTCATGGTAATAAATAATTTATTTTTTAATTTCTTTTTTTAATATATAGTGTTCAATCGTATATGAGTTCTGAGAGCTACTATATGTATTTATTGTTTTCCATCCTTCACTCCCCATATAATTTAACGCATCAATAATCGAATTGTATTTCTTTAAATCTTTTGACATTAAGGTATATATTTTTTTATCAATCCACAAGCTATCTCTATTCCCATAATTTATCATGATTTTTTGTTCGGTTCCTAAAAACTTTGTTTTTGCAATCAAATCACAAAACACTTCTATCTTTTCATCTTCATAGACTATGCGTTGAACTTCTTCTACTGGGATGCTGGATGTTATTTTTTTAATACTATCGAAATAAAAATAGTTTAGTTTATTTTCATCCTGTTGAACAATCCTAACAGATGAAATAATTGTGTCTGATAAATAGATTGTGTCGTTTTGTGTATATCCAATAAAATTTAAACTAATACAGAAAGAAAAAAAGAATCTATAGTTCGAGTTAAAAATCATTTAATTAAATATACTAGAATTTTATTTTACCACACTCATTGTGTTAGTAACTGTGACCCCTTCAGCGGTCATACGCACAAAA
>CEUA01010898.1_pt1 | contig 12819 bp, 4 predicted proteins | sample 361541 | NCBI WGS metagenome assembly CEUA01 (sample SAMEA2623079, study PRJEB7988) | marine metagenome | isolation source: saline water (ENVO:00002010), including
AATGTGTCAAAAGCTCGTAACATAACATGGGCTATTTTCTTTTTAACAATTCCTCCTTCACGTCTTATAGCTAAAACGAAACTTCCAAACCTTCTGCGAAAATTAGCATCTTTTAATGATTTACCAATTAAATCAGATTGATTGGTAACTAAACATTCTACAAGTAGGTTTTCTTCCTTTATTAATTCTTCCTGATTCAATTTTTCATCAGTCAACATGAAAACTTGCTCAACTTCTTTCATGCGAAAGAAATTTTCTACTGAACCTCTAACTAGTAATATATCTTCTTCTTTTAATGGTGTTTCTCTTAAATTTTTTGATAAGAGTTTTTTTCCTCTTTGAATTCCTAAAATTGTTATGTCATAATTTCTATTAATACCTCTATCCAAGGTAGTTACACCAATCAAAGGTGAACCAGCCCCTATCTTGAACTCAGTTAAGTATCCACCCATATGATAACTCTTTGTTAAGCTAGAAGTAACTGTTCTTGAGGGAAGAAAACGGTAGGCAAAAAATATTATATATATTAATCCGATAACTAATATAAAAATACCATATTTAGAAAATTCAAACATACCTAATGGAGTAAAATCACCACTATCTGTATAGATTGAGTTAACAATTAAATTTGTTGAAGTTCCAACTAATGTTAAAGTGCCTCCCAATATAGCAGAAAAGCTTAAAGGCATTAAAACTTTTGAAGGACTTATGTGATATTTTTCAGCCATACGGATTGTTACTGGCATAAATATTGCTACTATTGCAGTATTATTTATTAAGGCAGATGAAATTGCAATAGATACTAAATATATGGATAATCCTCCAATTAATGATTTACTAACAAGCCGATTTATTCTGATTACTAAATATTCTAAAACTCCTGTTTTTTGTAAAGCATGACTCAATACAAATAGAATAGCAATAGTTATTACTGCAGGATTAGAAAAACCAGACACCCCTTCAATAGGATTAAGTTGGCCAGTTACTAATAATAAACTTAAAACAACTAAGGCAACTACATCCATTGGCAATAATTCACTAACAAACAAAATAAATGCCAACAGAATAACAAATAAAACAATAAAAATATCAATAGTCATGATATGTTAAATAATAGTAATAATGATTAATTAAATACTAATCTTTTACTTCATCTATTTGTTCAGGATCTAAGAAGCCTTCAGCATATTTTAGATAAATCTTTTCCTTAACAAAAACATCAAACAATTCCGCATCAATATGAGCATCATTTTTCATAAAGCCCAATATTCTCATTGCTTGACTTAAAGTTTTACCTTTTTTATAAGGTCTATCTCTAGCTGTTAAAGCTTCAAAAATATCAGCAATTGCCATAATTTTTGCTTGGACAGACATTTCTCCATGATTTAACCCTTTTGGATAGCCAGTACCATCAAGCTTTTCATGGTGTCCTCCAGCAAATTCAGGCACATTTCTTAAATGTTTAGGATAAGGAAGTTGTTCAAGCATTTCAATGGTAACTACAATATGATCATTTATAACTTTTCTTTCTTCAGGAGTTAATGTCCCTCTACTTATACAAAGATTATATACTTCATTATCACTTAAAAATGATTTTATGCTTCCATTATTTTTATAACGATATGACGAAATTTTCTTCACTCTATCTTTTCTATCCTGGGACATAAATTCTCCACCAAAATTGGACTCTTCAATAAAGGTCTTATCTTCATCAAATTGTTTAATCTTTTTCAAATAAATAATTCTCGCTTTTTTTACAGCTTCTTTTTTATCTATTTCAGATAAAGTATCTTTTTTATGAATAGATAATTGTTTTTTTAAAAATTTTATTTCTTCATCTCTTTTTAAAACTTCAAAACGAGTTGCTACCATATGAATTCTATCATAGATGGTTTCCAATTTAGTACTCTTATCCACAACATATTCCGGAGTGGCTACTTTTCCACAATCATGCAGCCAAGCTGCAATTTTTAATTCATACATTTCTTTATCTGAAAAATTAATATTAGAAAATGGTCCATGATCCATACCATTTACTGATTCAGCTAGCATCATGGTTATTTCTGGTACACGAGAACAGTGCCCTCCTGTGTAGGGTGATTTTGCATCAATCGCTGAGGCAATTAGTTTAATAAATGATTCAAATAATATCTCAAGATCTTTAATTAGATTTTGATTTGTAATTGCCACTGCAGCTTGACTTGATAGAGCCTCTACATTTTTTTGTATTCTTTCAGAGAAGGTGATTACTTTATTTGATTTTATATCTTGAGCATTTAACAACTGAAGAACGCCAATTATTTCATTTTCATGGTTTTTTAGTGGAACTGTTAAAAAAGACTTCGATCTATAACCAGTTTTTTCATCAAAAGCTTTTGTGCCAGAAAAATCAAACCCTTTTGCTTTATAAGCATCAGGAATATTGATGGTTTTACCATTAATTGCTGCATTCGCAGCAATCATGTTTTCATTAGGCTTACCATTATCATATAATTTAACAGGATAAAATGGTATATCTTTTCCAGATGTTCCACCCATATGGACATCAAGTGAGTCAGTAATCATAATAGAAAATCTTAGTCGCTGATCATCAGTCATCATGTAGAGTGTGCCTCCATCAGCATTTGAGATTCTTTTAGCTTCAAGTAAAATCATCTCTAATAATTTTTCCATATCTCTTTCTTTCGAAAGAGCCAATCCTATATCAGACATATTTGATATTTGGCTCTGCAAACTATCAATATATCTTCGGACATTTGAAGGTATTGAATCAAGCATTTCATTAATTTCAGCTTGAGAGAACAATACCTGCTTTCTTTTATCTATTCCATTATTACTTGACATTTATTTCTCCTAAAAAGAAAAGTTAAATATAAATTACATCAAGGGCGCCATATCCTCAATGTGAATATTTTATAATCAATAATTATTTATTTTAACCTCTATTTATTAAATTCATTTAAATTGTATTAAATCTATTATTAATAGTTGGAAGGAACTAGACTATGAATATAAAATTATATTATCCTTTATTCCTTTGTTTTTCTCTATTAATTGCTGGAGATACTGGTAAAATAGTTGGAAAAGTTACTGACTCTGAAACTGGTGAAGCATTATCTGGTGTTAATATTTTACTTCAAGGAACAGCTATGGGTGGAGCTTCCGATGCCAATGGCAAATATATTATTTTAAATGTTCCTGCTGCATCATATACAATAACTGCATCATACATTGGTTATAAAATAATTAACGTCACAGATACTAGAGTGAATGCAGATTATACTACCATTATTAATTTTGAAATGGAAGTCTCTGCGGTTGAAGGAGAAGAAGTAATAGTTGAAGCAAAAAGACCTCCCATTGTAAGAGATCAAACTGCTACCACAACTACAGTTGAAGATGAAGATATAATTAATATGCCTGTAAACTCTTTCGATGAAATTATGACAACTATGGCAGGTGTTGTTGAAAACAACAATGCAAACGGCGGCATTCACTTACGCGGTGGTCGTACAGGAGAAATATCATATTTAGTAGATGGCTTTCTTATTGAAAATGCTCTATTTGGTGGAATGAGCATGGATATAGCAAAAGATGCTATATCAGAATTATCTTTAATAACGGGTGCTTTCAATGCAGAATATGGTAAAGCAATGAGTGGTATTGTCAACATTGTTACCAAGGAAGGAACACCAAAATATCATGCTGGCATAACTGCCGCTACAGATGGATTTGGTGGTAAAAAAAATAATTGGGGAACAAGTAGGAACATAATCAATATTAGCGGCCCACTCATTCCTGGAATGGGTAAAATTGCAAATTTTAATTTTACTGCTGATATTAACCAATCAAAAGGTAATCTATGGAAAAATCAACTCCCACGTGATGTTCTAACAGTCGATATAGATGGTGATGGTATATATGATGATGGAGAAGATACATATGCAATGGCAGATATAACTGCAAATGGTATAGAAGACACTGTAGAATTAAAAAAAGGCGCATGGGAACAATCTGGTACTTTTAATAATTACCAACGAGTTACAGGAAAATTAGTTATAAAACCCATCAAAAATGCAAAGATTACTTTAGGATCAAATTATTACGAATCGGAAGGAAAAGGTTTCAGCATGGATTATAGGCAGCTACCCGATCGCTATTCCACATCATTTGGAACAACTGCACAGACTAATTTTAAACTAAACTATGCAATTAGTGATAAAATGTCCTTAACAGTAAAAGCACAAAACTATTCTCGTGATCGACATAATGGTTATAAACCACTATTAAATAAAAAGCATCAACTTTGGGGTGAAGAAATAGAAATACCATCTGATTGGGAAAACTATATTCCAGGAACTGTAGTTGCTGGAAATAATATGAATTGGTTTAGTTACTATGCTGAACCTTATGCTGATTGGAATGGAGATGGGCAGTATAGCCCATTTGGCGCAGCTGAATATTGGAAAGATAGTAACGGTAATGGAATATGGGATGATGGTGAATACTACAATGATTGGAATGGCGATGGAAGTTGGACAATATTAATGGATGCAGATGGTGATGGTATACCCGATGCTGAACCATACATTGATATCGATAGTGATGGATCATATAGTGTAGGTGTAGATCCTAGACTTAGAGAAGGTGATGCTTATAATGGAACATCAAACTATGAATTTTATGGAAGCTATCCTGTAGTTAATTTTTTTGGCGATACAATTCGAGATGGGCATTCCACTTATCATGATTATCAATGGTATGGAACCAGCTATAATGAATATGGAGCAGAGCTCACTTGGCAAGTGAATGAAGTGCATCAAATTAAGACTGGTTTTGATAATAAAAAGCATAAAATAGCAAATTTTTCTGGTTCAGCAATTGGCGGAGGTCCCTTTGGAAACACTTCAGATGCAAGCTGGGTTATGTATGAGTTTGAGCCTAGAGAAGCATCCTTTTACATTCAAGATAAAATGGAGTACAAAGAATTTATAATTAATGTTGGATTACGTTATGATGCGCTTGATCCAAACTCAAAATATCCTGATCCAAGCAGGAAATTATTATATGAATATAATGGTCAAGCATATACACCATCTGATCTAAGTCAATTAACTGAACAGCAAATGCAACAGGCTGATTGGGGTTATGCTGTTCTTGATGATGAAGGAATTCCTGCAACTGATAGTGATGGAAATTATATTTTTGAACCAGCTAAATGGGCTAGCTATAAGCAAAAATGGAGTCCAAGAATTGGATTTGGCTATCCAATTACAGATAACATAGCATTTCATGCTAGTTATGGACACTTTTTTGATTATCCAAACTTGAGTAGTGCATACGCTTATACAAATTCAAATGGAACTAATGGTCTAGCGCCAGGGCTGACGGGGATTAATGTTGATAACTTCAATTTTGGTAATTCATATTCGCCTTTTCCAGTAAATACTGCAGATTTTTATATTCCTGCAATTGGGAGTCCAAATGTTCGCCCTGAAAGGACTGTTCAATATGAATTTGGTTTTAGGTCATTTATTGCTGAAACGTATATTATGAGTATGACAGTATATTATAAGGATATATATGACCTTATATCTGCAACTATTTATGATGCAGACCCAGCACAATATTCATTATATGAAAATCATGACTATGCAAATGTTAGAGGATTTGAACTAGAAGTAAGAAAAAATTTCAGTAATAATCTAGCGTGGTACGCAAACTATACTTTATCTAAAGCAGAAGGTAGCGCTCCAAATGATAATTTCCATTGGGATGTCGCATATCTTGCCTCAGTATATGGATGGAGAGACTATAATAGAACATTTAATATGTCATGGGATCAAACTCATGTAATTAATTATGGCGTTGATTACCAACATCCAAAAGGATTTGGATTAAATCTAATTGGAAATTTTGGGAGCGGCCTACCTTATACTCCAACAGATGCAAGAGGAAGACCCATTGATGATCCCTACTCTGCAAGAATGCCTAGTACTTCTATTGTAAATATGAGAGCATATTATGATTTATCGCTTAAATCTGCCAACTTAAGAATTTATGCAGATATTGATAATTTACTTGATAGATCAAATATTTATAATGTATTTACTGATACCGGGACGCCATCAGAATCAACGAATCCAAATACATCTCCAATGTGGATGCATCGACCATACTATTGGCAAGCTCCAAGGCATATTGAAATTGGCATTACAGTGAGGCTCTAATTATGAAGAAATATAAAATCTTAGTTTTTACCTCTTTTTTATTATTCAGTAGTGTTTTTGCTGAGGAAATACCAAATATTTCTAAAAGAGATTATTACGATTATTACGTTGCTCCCGCTAAAGGAAGAATTCCAGATAGATTGAATAGATCTATGGGATATGCAGATCGTAAGTTATCTGTATTAGATAAGGGAAATTTAGTTTTACGTATGTCTAATGCTGCTATTTATGGATATGATAGATGGGGACTAAATCATGAATTTCCTGCAGGAAGTATGGCAAAAACAGGTTGTTGTACATATTATTGGACACAATCTCCCATGGTTGGTGCATTAATTAATGGAGTGCCTTCTGTAGCTGTGGGCGTGCGTGGAAGCGTTCGGGATCATGAAGAAGAATTCGAGCCATTACCAGGATATGATGCTGGTTATTCCGATACAGACAATAATGTAGGGATAGCTTTTAGTGATGTTCCAGAATCATGGCCTGTCCTTTGGCCAAGAGAGACAGATCCAACTGGTACTTTTGAATCAGTAATTTTTAATGCTGATGGGTCTTCGGATACATTATATTTCCCAGGTATTGAACCCGAACTTGGTCCAGATGGATTTCCTGATGCGCCATGTGGAATAGGTGTTCAGGCTGAACGTGAAGCATATTTTGTAGTTACTGATAATGATCCCCAAGAAGGAAATACATTTGAAAGTAATCAAGGTGTCGGTCCATTAAATGTTCGTTTTGATGTTTGGGTTCTAAACTATTCCAGTACGTTTGGAAATGATGGTTTCATTTTTATACAAAAAATGACAAATGTTGGTAAGGATACATTGAAAGATCTCTATATGGGAATCGCTGGAGATCCAGATGCTCCTGAGCAAGGCGGGGCTGAATGGACAGATGATATGGCACTTTTTATTACAGAAGATGACCCTCTTATTGCAGAAAAATTAGCCGATACATCAGATGCTCATCTTTTGGAAAACTTTGCTATTGTTTATGATAGTGATGATGCAGTGCAGGGCTATCTTACATCAGGTGTGGGATGGATTGGTGCTAAGTTTCTTGATTTAACAAAATATAATAGCGATGGAAGTGACACAACCTATGGTGTAACAAATTTTTATACCTTTGAATATAGTGAAGATGCGCAAAGTGATGCACAAGCATATAATGAGCAAATGACTGGAGGAATTCAAACACCTCAAAATATCACACCTTTCGTAGGTGATGTTTTCCAAAAACCATATAGTTATGGACCTGATATTACCTGGGTAATTGCAGGAGGACCAATGGATGTTGCTCCTGGAGAGCAAGTAATTTTTACATTTGCGGATTTTGCAGGAATCAATGAAACTGATTTAATTCGAAATGCAAAGTTATTTCAATCGCTTTATAATAATAATTGCGCTACTCCAAAACCACCTGATCAACCAATTGTAAATACTGCAGTTGATGATGGGAGAGTTGTACTTATGTGGGATGATCGTAGTGAATATTCTATAGATCCCGTCACAGGTAACAATGCATTTCAAGGATATCGAGTGTATCGTAGCACAGATAGAGGAAATACTTGGGGAACAGTTATTACAGATGTGAATGGTGACCCAACAGACTTCTATAAACCATTAGCAATATATGACTACGATGATAATCAAAGTGGACCACATGTTATGACGGATCCTCTTATTTATTATAATCTAGGTTCTAATTCTGGGGTTAAATATTCATATGTTGATAATAATATTATTAGTGGCTATGAATACTGGTACGCTGTTTCAGCTTATGATGGTGTTGATGATTGGGCTGGTGCTCCCGTAGACCCCATGGAAAATTCTAAGGCAAAAAATGCATTCTATAGTGATAATGACAATACTGTTGCTGTTGTAGCTCAAAAGAAATCCGCAGGATACATAAAAGGCTCTGTACCAGATATGGCAGTACATTCTTCTGGTGATTCAGATGCCATCTTACATTTAATTCCAGCCGATGCATTTTCACTAGAATTTCAAGGTGATTCTTTATCACCAGATGATTTTAATAGTAAAGGTTATAGCTATAATATTATAATTGATGAGCAAACAATTGGTGATACGGTAACTATTAATTCTTGGAGTATGATAAATACTTCTACAGGTGATACAGTTGTTTCAAATGAAACAGATGTAGAATCAGGGCAGTTAAAGCACGTTATTGATGGATTTATACCTATGTTTACAACTGCCTCATGGAGTTTATCTAGCTATGACTCAGTAAAACAGACAGTTAACCAGGATACTTCGACTTCCATATTATTCAGTGGAATCAATCCAAGCTCAAATGATGGAACATGGGCTGGTTTTGTAGAAAATACACCGCTTGATCCAAAGCCATCTGGAAGACCAGGCGCTCACTTACTTCAAAAAGATATTGAACTTCGATTCACTTCTGGAGGATCAGTAGCAACATACTTTAATGCACAAGTTACAACTATAGAAACTGTTGATATCCCATTTGAAGTTTGGTCCTCAGAAGATAATAAACAGATTGATGCAGTTATCTATATGGCAGCAGGATCAAAACCAATATTTGAAGAAGATCCAGAAAATTCTGGGCATTACATGTTTACAAAGAATTTCTATATCATGCCTTTATATCGAGATTATACTGGTACGGGATTAACAGATTGGTATAGTGATACCAATATTGGCTGGATGTTACAATTCAATAAAAACGATTCTCGTTTTGCAGAAGGTGATGAATTCAAAGTATATTTTCGTAATCCTTTATTAGCTGGAAGAGATTCTTATACAATTGAAACAACTACAGATAATTATTTGGTTAGTGAAGGTGATCTCGATGAAATAGTCGTTGTTCCAAATCCATATAATGCTACATCTGCATATGAGCACATAGCATTTATTAGAGAAGTACAATTTATTGGCCTTCCTGAAAATTGTTTGATAAGAATTTTCAATACGGCTGGTGAATTAGTTCAGGTAATTAAACATGATGTGAATAGTCCTGGGTATAGGGGTCCTAGCATTGAAGCATGGGACTTACGAACCTATAATAACCAGGAAGTATCTTTTGGGGTTTATGTATTTCATGTGGTCTCAAATGATCAAGAGTTCACTGGTAAACTTGCGGTGATAAAATGAAGAAAAATATGATCATAACTTTTATTACTATACAATGTTGTATTTTTGCACAATTTGATAATACTGGCACATCTGCGGCCAACTTTCTAAAAATAGGAATAGGCAGTAGAGGAATGGCCCTTGGTGGAGCTTTTACAGCAAATGTACAGGATCCATCTGCCCTTCATTGGAATCCTGCTGGTATAGCTCATGCTAATGATATACAGGTTTTGCTTTCACAGTACAATTGGATTGCCGATATGAAGCACAGTTATTTTGGAATAGTTTTTCCTATTGGATTGTTAGGTAATTTGGGAATCAGCCTTAATAATCTTGATATGGGTGAAATGAAAAAAACAACAGAATTTGACCAAGATAGTAAAGTCGTTTTTCGCGCATCTGACATTGCTCTAGGCATTGGACTTGGTAAAAAAATATCTGATCGATTTTCAATCGGTTTACATGGTAAAATTGTAAGAGAAACAATTTCTTTTTCCAATGCTACCGCTTTTGGATTAGATGTTGGATCCCAATATCAAACAGGTTTTTCTGGATTATCTATAGGAATGGCTATAACAAACTTTGGTACAAAAATGAAATTGGGAGGTACAGATCTTAAAGTAGATACAGACCCCTATGAAGATCAGAATGCAAACCCTGATGTTATTGCACAACTTCAAACAGATGAGTGGCCCTTACCTATGTCCTTTCGGTTTGGTGTAGCTTTTACTCCTATTGGCCCCACATCTTTCATTAAAAATGAGGCTATTGAGGCCTCCGTAAGCATAGATTATTATGATCCACGAGATTACAATCCATATTATGCTGGAGGTTTAGAAATTAAGGTTCTTGAAGGGTTATATCTGCGGATGGGGTTGGAAAATAAATTTATTCAGTTTGATGATTCACATGATGAAAGTATGGATTCTAATGATTTGAAAGATGAACTCAACAAAGATAATGCTTATGGATACCAAAATAAAACTGCTTTTGGATTTGGTTTATCATCAACTATGTTTCCATTTATACCCTATAATTTTACACTTGATTATTCCGTTTCTGATATGGGAGCATTGGGGCAGGTTACTCGATTAACATTTACAATCGGACTATAATAAATATCTTGTAAAAAAAAGCCTTCTTAGAGAAGGCTTTTTTTTTGATTAACATTAAATTTTAAACTCAAATAGATGAATCAAACATTACCAGCATATTTAAGCTATATTAAAAAAGTATTTGGTCACCAACCAAATGCTGATGAGCTATTGGCAAAAGCATCAGAATTATTTGAATCAAATGCAAATCAAAAATCAATCCATGATTTTTTAGAATTGGGGCATCTTCCCATAATAAATAGTGAAATATGTAATTCAAATAAAGTGAATGAATGGTTTAAGATAATTCATAAACTAATAATTAAATCAAGACTAACTGTAGGTCATCTGATAAATCAGAGGGCACGATATTACGATGGAAAAGAATGCTTTAAAGTAATTAACGGGAAGACTACTGAAAGTTTTTCTTATAAAGAAATATGGCATAGAATAATACAGATTGGTCAAGCCTTAGCAAATATAGAAATAAAATATAATAATGATATTGTTGTCGGAATATTTACCGAAAACTCACTTCGAGGTGCCTTAATTGATCTTGCCTGTTTATCATTTCATTTTCCAATTGTTCCAATACCAGTTACAACCACCGCAGAACATTTAAAGTTCATCATAAATAATTCTGAGATCACACACCTATTTATTGGAGGCGTTTCAGTTCAAGGAATTTTTCGTGATTCTAAAATTGATTCGAATACATTAGTTATTTATCATTTGGATAATCATTCTGATGCAATCATTGATTTTAATCAATGGGAAAATTTTATATCTCAATCTGTTGAATATGATGAAATCAATGTTTTAAAAAGAATAAATGACTGTGATATAAAAGACATATCTACTGTTATGTATACCTCTGGTACAACAGATAATCCAAAAGGTATCGTTTTCTCGCAGGAAAACATTATATCAAAAAGGTTTGCAAGAGCTTTAGCTCTTCCCTCTTTTTCAAGTGATGATGTATTTTTATGTTTTCTTCCCTTATATCATACATTTGGAAGATACTTTGAATTATTAGGATCTATTTTTTGGGGTGCAACCTATACTTTTGCAGAATCACCATATTTTAAATCTTTATTAAAAGACTTTCATATATCAAAACCATCAATTTTTATTAGCGTACCAAAGAGATGGATTCAATTAATGGAACATGCTAATTCAATTAATTCAACAGATGATGATAGTACTCAATTAAAGAATCAAATTTCTTCTATAACTGGTGGAAACCTTAAATTTGGATTATCAGCTGCTGGTTATTTAGATCCAGATGTGTTTCATTATTTTCAAGATAATAGTATTAATCTAATTAGTGGATATGGCATGACAGAGGCAACTGGTGGTATTACAATGACACCCCCAAATGATTATCAACCTGATTCTGTTGGTATACCGTTACCAGGTATTGATATAAAATTAGCCGAAGATGGTGAACTACTTATTAAAGGAGCATATGTATCATCCTTCTATTTTAGTAAAACAAATAACTCTACTCTAGTTAATGGATGGTTTCATACTGGTGATATATTTAAAGAAAAGAATGGTCATTTATATATTATCGATCGTAAAAAAGAAATTTATAAGAATACTAGAGGACAAACAATCTCACCTCAGAAAATAGAAAATATGTTTCAAGATTTTGATGGAATTAGTTGTGCTTTTTTAGTTGGGGATGGTTTGGAATTTAATACTTTACTTATTTATCCTGACCATGATACACTGCCAATTGAATTCTCAAATGATAATATTTCATCTATTCGAGAATATTATAGTTCATTAGTTCAATCTGTGAATAGTTTTCTTTCTCCGTATGAACGAGTGATCAATTTTGCAATAATAAAGCGCTCATTTATTGAGGATGATGAATTAACACAAAAAGGCACATTTAAGAGAAAAGTAATAATAAAAAACTTCGATACAGTTATATCTCCCATGTATCAAAAGAATTATGTCACTTTATCATATAATAAATTTCAAATTTATATACCTAATTGGCTCCTCAGAGAAAAAGGTATAAGTAAAAATGATATTCATTGGGATGGTTCTTTTCTATCAGTAAGAAAAAAAGAAGAGAAGATAAAAATTGAATGGACAGATGATAGCTTAATTATTGGAGATTTTACTTATAATTCGATTGATAATATTATTGATTTACATACTATATTAATTTGTCCACATCTATGGCTTGGAAATAATAGTTTTACAGATTTTATAGGAAAAAGTGTATTTAGAATTTCCCGGTTTGAGCATTCAAATTCTATTAAACTACAATTTCCATTATTTGATAATAACACACCCAAATCTGCAAAAAGTTTAGATGAATATGAAAGTACGGTTGATCTATATGGACTTCATAAATCAACA
>CEUA01052293.1_pt1 | contig 12790 bp, 7 predicted proteins | sample 361541 | NCBI WGS metagenome assembly CEUA01 (sample SAMEA2623079, study PRJEB7988) | marine metagenome | isolation source: saline water (ENVO:00002010), including
TCAACAAATTCAGTTAAACCTGCATCATGTACTTCTTCAGCAATTAATCCACCAAATATAGTATCTCCGTCGTTGTTACCTTTGTAAGTAACTGATCTAAGTTTATTTAAATCAGCTAAACCATGCGTTGCATCCTCAATAGTATTTTTATATCGTCTTGAAGAAGTATCTCTTTGTAAAAGTCCATTAGATTGAACTCTTACATTGGCACCACCGCTAGTCGTATTGTCATATATTCTCTGTACGAATAAATCTCCATCAACATTTAATATCATCCGTTCTGCTAGAGATCCATTATTTACTTTGGTGTGAAAATACATCGCACCGCCATGCCCAGACGGTCCGCCGCCACCTTGACTTTTACAAATAATCTTACCTAATTCACCACTTTGGGTCTTAAATATCAAGCTCTCACTATCAATATTAGCGCTGTCTCCACCACTGGGTTTATCAATAATCACAGAACCAGTCAAAGTTGCTCCTGTATTCGTCGTCTCAATCTTCTTAGAGTTGTCGAAATTGAGTTCTACGGCTCCATCGTGAATAAACTTAGCCATGACATCACTACCTTCCTTGTCGGTAATAGTTGTGCCGTCTGACTCAAGGTAAAGAATACCTGTAGCATTTTTTATCTCACTGTTGGTTCCATTGAAAAAAATCTTCAGATCAGTATCATTTCCAAAGCGTGCTTCACTAGAGTCACCCAGTTCTAAATGATTACTAGTATGCAGCTTGAAGCCATTTGCTACTGTGTAGCATTTGATAGCACCGTCGTGGTAAAGAGAGGTGTTTCCATTCCCTTGTATATGTATGCCTTCTTCACCAGCTTGAGGTCTTAAATAAATATCATCAGCAGCTTCGAGAATAATATCGTCACCACTATTCTGAGTTAGTAGATAAAGATCACCTGTGTCATTAACAATAAAACCATTGCCGCCGTCATGGTAGATTTTTAAATCCGCAGAATTTCCAAAGTTAGCTTTGTAACTATCAGGGATATAAATACCTTGAACAGCATCTACATAAGTACTCGTATATAAACGACCAGTTACATTAGCACCAGCCGAGTTTACAGAGAGCTTCACAGAGTTGTCATGGTAGAGTTCTACGGCTCCACTACCAACAGCTTTTATGTTTGATTCCCAAGCAGCATCAGTATAGTTTTTAAGATTCCAAGAGCCATCTGTATGAGCCTGTACTAACCAATTATCGGCATTGTCATCACCTTCATCGGCGTGCATATAAATGTTACAATCAGAAGCTTCATTAGCTTTGATTTCTAATGTACCAAATGTTTTTGTTCCTCCTGAAGTCGTCTCAAACTTCTTAGAGTTGTCGAAATTGAGTTCTACGGCTCCGCCTTCAACTAACTTTGCTAAATATTCAGTTTTAGCCGCATTTTCCAGATTAATCTGATTACTAGCTATTACTAAGACTCCTGTACCTACATCTTCTATGTATGAATTAGATCCATCATGGTAAATAGATAAATCTGACGAAGCACCCGCAGTAAATTTCCCGTTATCTGGAACGTTAACTAATCCTGCACTGGTAATTGTTAGTCGTGTTGTAGGGGAAGCTGCTCCATCTGCTGTCGTACCAAAAACAAGTTTTCCAGGTGTATCGTTTGCCCCAGGTGTTCCATTGATAAACCCAGCAATAGAAGCAGCAGTATTTGTTAGATCGGTTCCATCTGCCCCACTGAAATTGATTGTTCCTAACGCATCACCATCTTGAATAACAGTGACACCACCAACAGCAGCAGCTCTACTCTTACCAAAGTTTAAAGTCCCTCCTGCATTAGAGGCTGAGTTACGAGTAATAGATAAACCACTTGCTGCATCTGTTCCTTCTATCTGCTGAAGAGTTGTCAGATTAGCAATAGCCCTTGAAGAAGTAAGACCAACAAGCACCCTTCTTGAGCTATCAACTCTTAAGGCTTCAGTTCCTCCTGCTTCTACTGACACAGTATCAGCAGCAGGAAATCTTATCGCTGTATCTGTATCACCAGAATGAATTATTTTATCAGGTATCGTTAGATCACTTGTAGAAGTAATAGCTCCTGTTACCGCTAACGTACCAACAACGCTGACACCAGTATCAGCAGTTAATCTTGTTGTTCCTCCAGCAGTCAAGCTAACAGTATTTGTTCCACCAAACACTCCTGAATCTGTATCGCCAAAGTGAATAGAGGCAGCAGAATTACTTCCAGCAGTCGCAGCTAAAACACCAGTTAACGTTCCACCTGCAAGAGCTAAATAAGTACTGTTTGATGTAGAGCGTTCAGCCGAAATAACCGCTGCCAAACCAGCCGGAGTGACAGACCTTGTTGTAGAAGTACCGGTTGTTGTCTCAGAATTAGTCGCATATTCACTGATTCCGGCGACTGTTGTAGAAGCTGCCGGAGTGGTCAAACTTCCGGGGCCAGCCATCTTAACGATAGTGTTATCACTAGCCCTCATGTAGATACCGAGGCTATTAATATTGGCGTTTACTGCTAGCTCTCCAACCGCCGGTAAATGCGTAGTAGTTGGAACAGAATCCTGTACGACACTGTTTTTCAGTGTGATCTTAATAGCCATAATCTCTAGTGCTTATACAAGCGATGGACACCTATATCCATAGGTGACTTAAGTTTAGCCTACTTAACTCAGTTGAGTCAGGTTAATAAGTGCCGCCAGCTATCTCAGATACATTCTTCCATTGACCATCAGCCGCATATTCAAAGAATTGTCCAGCAGTAGGAGTGTCAATACTTACATCAGATAAATCATCTAAAGCAGAAACAGAACCAGGACCACTCAATGTATCAACTCGATCCCAGTCATTGAGGCCCATACATAAGGCCCAGTCACCCGCATCAAAGGAAGTTGAAGGAACAACAGCAGTTCCATTACCAGCTACAACACATACGAAATAACAGCCAGTAGTTGCTGCTGTACCTGCCGGGATTGCATTTCCTGCGCTAAATCCTGCGCTCGTTCCAAAGGAAGTCAGGGTAACAATCAAACCGTTACTGGCATTAAAAGTGCCTGAGAACCTGAGATTTTCTTCTGCTAATCGTCCAAAACCCACTGAGAACCAGGAGTTTCCGTTGAATATTCTTAGTTGCCCTGTCGATTCTTGTAACCAGTAAACACCAGTTGGAAGATTAGTGATTGCTGGTTGCGCTTCTTGTATGAACGAGATAGCACCGCTACCTAGCTTATCCATTGTGATCGCATCATCAGCAATCCTAGCTGTAGCAAGTGATCCAGTGGTTATTTTACTTGCATCAAGAGAAGGAATATCAACTGCTGCTAAATCAGTTCCAGCCGTAACTATTCCCTGTGCATTAACAGTAACTTTTTCATACGTTCCAGAAGCTATCCCTGAATCTGCGATTGATAAAACACCATTACCATCTACAGCTAAAGGTGCTGACGTTGTTGGAACTTTGATTGCTCCAATAATACTGGCAGTGGCTACAGGTAAATCCCCACCTACCAAAGCAGAGCTAGAAGTCAATTGGCCAAAGGTATTAAATGTCAGGCCGCTAATAGTTACCGCACTTATAGAATTCGAAATACTGAGCGCACCTAAGTTTGTAACCGATAAACCACCTGCTGTTGGAACGGAAACAGCACCAATAGCAGAAGTAGTTGCCTCTGGTAAATCACTAGCTACTAAAGCAGTTGTTGCGGTTATTAATCCTTCGTTGTTATATGTAATCCCAGAGCGTGCTGACGCTCCACCACTTACTGCATTATTAATTCCTAGATTATCTCCTGAAACATTCAGCGACCGATCTATATTACTTGCATTTAATTTAACCGGTAAAATAGTACCATCAGTTATCTTAGATCCGTCTATACCACTAGCAATTTTGACATCCGTCACGGCTGACGTTGCTATGGCTGCCGTATCCACGGAGTTGTCAGCCAGCTCCGTACTTGTGACGCTATTTGTACCTAACTGAGTCGAAGTTATAGTTGAACTTAATAATTTAGTACCTGCAATACTTCCCGCTAATTTATCATTAGTGACCGCAGCGTTATTAATTTTAGCCGTTGTAATCGCTGAGTCCTGAACTGCCAAAGTATCCACAGAAGCGTCTGCTAATTCTGAACTTCCAATCGCATTTGGAGCAACATTTCCCGCTTGGATTGTATTACTTGCGATGTGACTATTTGTAATAACTGCACTTCCGATTTCGCTTGCCCCCACAGCGTTTTCAGCTATTTGCGTAGCTGTCACAGAATCAGTTCCTAACTGCGTTGAAGTCAAACTTGACGCTGTAATTTTTGCTCCCGGTATATCCCCATTCGATAGATTTAATTTTACATAAGCGATTGTCGTATCTAATAACTTACTACCTTCAATGCTTCCTGCTAATTGACTATTTGTTATTGTGCCACTTAAGCTTGAAGTTGGATAATTTGTTGCATCTGTCAGATCCAGAGCTGGAGTTGCATCTGTTGATCCTAAAACCAAATTTAAGCCGCCCAGACTGATACTGGAATTAGCTAACTTCGCATTAGTTATATTTGCATCTAGAACCGAAGCGGTGACAATCGAATTAGCACTTAAGGGGTAACTAAGAGCAGTCGCCGGTATAGAAGCTGCATCAATTAAAGCAACTCCCCTTTGAACTAAGTCTTTAGCCGTAACTTTCTTTGTTTCACTCGCACTAATATCAGCAACAGGGATAGGGTCTGTCGCCTGTAAACCAGATCCAGCTAATGCTGGTAACTGGCTAATCTCAAGATCTGGCATAGCTCAACTCAACTTAGTAGGGTCATCATAGGTCAATTCTAGTTCGTATCCTCAAGAGTAAGCTTACTTCCGTCCTCTTGTAGAAGTAAATCTCCACTTTCTTGTAGTAGATAATCTTCGGGCGCACCACTTCTCAAATGAAACGGACCAGTCGTAACAAAGTCAATCTTGGTTGTAATGACTCCCTCAGTCCTAACTGAGACAGCAACATTAGAAACAAGGCAATCAGCTTCATACCAAACACTATTTACATCAGTAGCCCCGTTGTAGTAAACAAAAAATTGACCCAAAAAGTCAGCACCCTGCTCCATTCTTAGAATTAATTGAGCCAAGTAAGCAGGAAACTCAGGAGCGCTTACTGTGTAAGGGGGATCACAAACTAGATACTGGTGTTGCCATAAACAGTTCAAAGTACCTTGACCGGAAATTAAACCACGATCAAATTGTGATTTAAATTCGTCACCTAAATGGGTGAGATCAATAGAGTCTCTCGAAGTTGTAATCTCGAAGTCTTTGATATTTGCCAAACAGCGATATCGTTGATTACGGGTTGTGAAACGAACTTGTCTAGCTGCTGTCGGTGCAGTTAAAACTACAGCTTCAGATTGATTACCAGCGAGAGCTAATTCAAAAGACTCAAAAAGTCGAATACCTCCAACTTCATCAACATGCAAAAACTTTCTAGTATCTGGATAGTTTTGACCTGAAACTAGCTCAAGATTTGATCCATCAAGAGTCTCAATCTCAACCTGATCTCCAGTAATTAAGGAGTTCGACTGAAAGTCAACAGAGAACCGACGCTTCGATACAGTCACATCATGCGGATCTAGCTGAGTTACAAGACCCTTATTATTGGTATCCCGCTTTATTTCAACGAGACCATTTGATCCAAAATAAATTGCCACAGACTAGAATTTTATAGCTGAGTCTGTTCCTAATGGTGCGCCATCTGCTTCGAAACTAATATCCGCTGATAGCACCTGACCTACTGCGTTAGTCATAGAAAGACTGGTTATATAGGCATAGAAAATTATAAATCGTCCTCCTGGTGAACCATCGTCGATAGCTAGTTCTAACTTTATGTTTGAAGATTTAGTTGTTTTACCTGTACCTGCTGTCGATCCTCCAGACGGCTTAACAAATTTCTGGAGAAGAGTTGATACACCCCCTGCACCTGTATCCGCACCAGATTCAGAGTAGTAATAGATTGAGCAACTACCTGTAATACTTCGGATACCGGGAATTATTGTTCGATCTGTATCTTCTAGTGACACTGTTTCTAGAACAGCTTGACTTGCAGTGAATGACCAAGATCTTACTTTTGCTACAGCGGTGCTACTACCATCTACAAATAATTGTCCGTCTTGTCCTGAATAAAAATTAGCCATTCGATCGCAACTTAACTTGGTTGCTTTCTATTCTAGTCCCCATCAAGGCAAGCTACAAATTTACAAGAAACATTATTGATTCCTGGTTGAACACTGGTTACATTTGGAGGTCCGTCATACCTCCATCTAAGCCCTGATTCCATATAGTTAGAAGTACCAGCAATTACTGTGTTTGCTAAACCATTATGCTCTATACCTTGTAATCCCTTTGTCTTGCTAAAGGTTATGTATTTCCATTCACTGTTTACATCCTTATAGTTATAAAGAATACTCATTACGTTTTCATCAGAGATATTTGTAAAACCCAAAGTCAATTTTGCATTGACAACTTTATTGCCATAACGAATAACACTCTTTGCACCATTTTGAGCTTCAAAAACAGTCTGAGGGTACTCACCAGCAGTAAAGGATCGACTACTCGGAGCTAAATTTGAAGGAAAATTAACAGCAGCCATTAATCAGGATCAACAGTTAGATTAAAATCTTCTCCTGACCAGTCTAGTGTAGCCAATGCTCCAAGGCTAGTTAAAGGTTCGTGACTTCCTGCAATCTCAATAAAACCTTCTTCTCCGTAAGTAATACTCTCAACCTTATAAACACGATCAGACGTATTTGTTTCCGCTTTAGTAAAAACACAGCCTCTGAAAGCAGAACCAGCTAACCCTGAAGCTAAAACTACAAGAGGTTCAGGACCACTAACTTTTTCTGAATTAAAAGCAGGATCGACACCGCTAGGCTTCCAATAATAAATAGACGTTCCATCAGTAATTATTGATTGAGATTGGATCGTTCCATTCTCAGTAATAACACCATTAGCAAAACGACTGGTATGTGTTGACTCTGAATAGAACCTGAAATATTGCCCAGGTTTTAAGTGCATTGCTGCTTGTGGAGTTGTTTCAAACTTGATTCCGTGATCAACCTTTTGTCTAACCCTTAAAGCAAACTTGGCAAAGTGTATTGCATGTTCTTTACTGGTACAAAAAACAGACAGATCAAATGTTTCTCTTGGGTCTTTTTCTGAGCCCCCCTCTGCCTTAGCTAATCTTGCTTCGACAACTCTAGTTTCAGAGAATCCATTATCTTTTTCTTTTCGGTATAACACTTTTGCCTGGAAAAGCTGCCTTTCTTCTGGAGACAGAAATGACACTTTCAAATTCTTTGTATTGCCATCAGTAAATAACGCTTTAATTACTGGTTTTGAGCGTTCAATTTCTTCATCCCCTGCCCTCGCCATAACATAATTATCATGGTATGGAACAGCAGGAACAAGAGAAAAACGACCTCCAATAATTGTAAAATCTAAGAAACAGTAAGACGCTTGCTGGTAAATAAACTCTCTTAAGTTTTGGTTTTCAGTAATCACACCGTCCCAGAAAAAGCCATTGGCTTCACAAAAACGTGCTGCTGTTTTCATTGATTCTTTATCTACGGAGACCTTTCCAATAAGATCACCAGCACCAATAATGGGATGTGTTAATAAGGCATAAGCAATATCTGGAAATAAATTTGTAGAACGAATATCTCCATGAATTAAAGATTCTACTTTGATACCTTGTTTGATATAGGCAGATAATTGACTAAAGGAACTCCACTCCTTAGAACTATTCATCCTTAAACCTGCTAGAGCAAGATTTGTATAAGGTTGAGGAGATCCTTCTATCTGTTCATTAACATAAGTAATTTCATGCTCTGGTCCATCTAAATGACTTGATCTTTCTGCGTCAAAAGTAACGTAATCAGAAACAGCATCGTAAGGATTTAAGTTTTGTTCTTCAGGCCACGGTCTTGTAATCAAATTTGCAGAATCACTAAAAATTTCAACAGTTACATTGGCATGAGGAATCCTTACAGTTTGACCTGTTGCATAACCATTTCCTCCGTCTACAATTTCCCACCTGTAGCCTATTTGACCGTCTTTTGAATAAACAAAAACATCTACTTTCGCACTATTATTTCCATTTGTTCCATCCACAACATTAATACCCTTATAAGTTGTCGGATTGACGTCAACTTGACCTCTTTCGTACTTAGTAACTGCGGCGTAACCTTTACCCTGATCGTCATCAGTTTGATTAAGAATATCAACACCGCTACTAAGACAATACTTATAACCACCAGCAATAAGACATTGACTCGGGTCTAGTGAGTAACTGCCTAAAACAGTTCCTTTTATCTCACCCCTCCAAATGAAAATCCATTCACTTTGGTCAGGACCGGAATCTTCTTCATCTGACATGTCATCAAAAAAGCCATAGGTACCTTCACCAAAGTTATCAAGTAGCCAAAGTTCGTTTCTAGCTCCTTGCGCCCCATTTGTGATACTAGAATCACCTGTTACGATCCAACCTTCCTTTGTTGGAATTGACCCTTTAGTATATGTATTGAAAGCCAGGGCAGTGCCGTTCGTATAAGTAGGAAGATCACTTAAATACCATTCTTCGTTAGATAGCTCATTACCCTCTAATTTATGTTCTGTAGTTCCATTAAAGCGAATATCAAAACCCCCAGGAGAGTCTTTTAAGGCAACAGTCTGTGTTCCGCCTAATTTGTTAACTGTATCGTTTTCATATTGTACCTTTGCTTCATTTCCAGGGAAAGGTACAAGCCTAAATTCATATTGACCACGATCATGAGTGACTCTTATGAAATTATATTGAGATTGAGGTGTCCTTCCTGTTACACAAAACGGTTTCTTACTCAAGAGTATCCAACTAGCATTACGTCCCAATTCTCTTGCGAAAAGCTGGAAAAAACTAATACGCTTTATATATTTACTCATGCTTCCTAATGAAATATTTCCATTGTCTTGCTCATAATCGTGAACTACCCCTGAACCATGTTCATATTTCCAATAGCCTGGATGACTATTTACATTTGAAAAACTTGTAATCTGTTTCCATACCGTTGACTTGATTCCTATTTCTGTTACATCACATGACTTGTTATTACTTACGGTTGCTATTGCACATTTCTGAGGAATAAGTAGTTCAAACGAGTTATGAGGAGTATTAATACGTCTAACATCAATTACTCCTGGTTCAGTAACTTCAAAATCAAAATCTTTATAGAAACCTTCAGCCCATAAACGATCTTGTACGACTTTTTTACAGATTGTAAGTGCCGTTCCAACCATAAACTGTTCGCCTTCTGATATTGAATCGTCAGCACTTTCTCTTGTCGCGTTAACAGAAGATTGAACATCTTCGACTCCCCACGGACCAAATTCATAATGATCTTCTACCTTCATATCTCCTATCGTATATCTAATCTTATCTCCTTTATTTACTTCGTAGCGACCAGGAGTTTGATTATTATTTAACGCAAGAACACAGGCATACCTTGGGAATCTGGTTCTTAATTTACGTCTCTTCTTATCAATATCACCTATGTTATTAGCATCTTTTCCTTTTAAAACTAATTCATAAGGAAGCATAAACTTCATTGAGTTAGGTAACGGATCATAAACACCAAATTCAACTTGAGTATTAGGTGATCTTGTTCCACTAAATACATCATCTTTATATGCTTGATCCTTATCCCAATACACCAACGGTAATTCAATTTCACCGGGGGTTTCTTCGTCTAGCTCTCCCTCAGAATATTTATCTAGTCCTTTCTTAAACCTTCCTGGGTTTTTTGATCCATCTAAGTAGTAAAGAGCAAGTTTTCCGTTTGTATAATTTTCTAAAAGCATATCTCCTATCGCATAACCAGCAAAATCAGGTCGTCCTCCTAACGTTCCAGAGGACAACATGAAAACGCCTTTTAATTGCTGACCTTTTCCAAGGCTTAAAAGTTGTGACCAAAGTAATTTTGCATTAATTCTTACTCCACCAATATCTCCTGTTCTATTTGCGAAAACCAAAGGGATTGTTGCTCCTAACTCTGCTAACTCTTGGACAGAATCAAATCCTGATTGAGGTGAAAACCTCTTAGGACCAGAAACATCTGCTGTTTTTAAACTAGAAGGTGTTTTAGGTTGCTTTGGTTTCTCTCTCATCATGTAAGAGATGGCACTCATAACAATACCCACAACAAGGTTGACGACAAACATTGTCCCCGGGTCGCACCTTATATCAGGCACTAAATCATAAGCTTCCGATCTTTTACCGTTATAACTTTCTGTCTTGTCTACAAAGAACCAATAATCATCTTCTGTTATCCCTAAGACTTCACATAATTCAACTTCTTGGGGCAATAAAATCCTTCGACTAGTAATTCCTCTACGGGGTGCCATGTCACCGCCGACCCTTCGAATGAAGTTATGTTCAGCCATCCGTCCTCAAAATAAACTGCCAATCCATATCCTCTCTCAGATTTACATAGGCCAACAGTACCTATATTAGGACGTTCCGTCTTGATTCCCCATAACTCTAATTGTTCTCTAAAAATTGAGTAGTCATTTTTCCTTAATCGTCTATACCAATCTCTAGTAGGAGAGGGGCTGTCTACACCATAGAACTTTAAAACTGCTTTGGATAAGGTTAAACAATCAGCAGCTTTATGTTGCTCAGGATTAGCACCTAAACGATAAGGAAGACCAATAAATTCAAACGGTGTCATCTATTTTGTATCTGTCCTGTCGTAGGAAGATGTCCAACAAGAGAAGTCGTCAACACTCTATTTGGTGCGTTCGATCCAACAGCATCAATACCAGAACTCAATAAAACCTCAATTGTTGTTGGGTCGTACCCCATCGAGGCAGCAAGCCAAACATCTTGTGTTAAGTAAGGACTTCCATACGTTGTTATAGGCTTCATGTCATCTTTAGGATCAACTCTACAAACAAAGACCTCAATACTCCATCTGTTAACCACAGCTTCTCTTGCTCGATTCATTGCAAGTGGGTTATTAGCAAAAACAAGAGCTGCTTCTAAGTTGTCACCTGATCTATTCTTTGCAGCTCCTTGATAAATAAATGGGAGATAATAATAGTCTTCACCATCTAATTGAATGATATTGCTTGCATTTTGATCATATTCACCTGATCCATTATCTAAAGCGTTCATATTATCTCTTTTCCCATTCTGATAAAGATCTTGAACCGTTCCAGTCGAATCTTTCACACGAATGAAACTAACGAGCGTTGTAATAGACATTTCTTATAAACCTACTCTGGAACGTTGGCTACGAGAGTTTTTGAGCTGACTCAAGACTTTACTTTGACCAGCTTCCGCACCTCTTCTAGCTGCTGAGTTGATGATCTCAGGAACCGCAGATTTAGGAAGATACTCTTGCTCATTAAAGACAAGTGACGGACCTGTGTAGTTCACAACTAGCTCAGATGAACCACCGGCTTGATTACTACCCACGCCACCATCGCTACCGTGGATGACTGACTTACCTCTATTTCCTTGAGACCAGCGATTCATTGCGCCAGCCATCTGAGACTCTTTAATGACATACTCCCCTTCACCCCCTTCTCCGATCAAACCCTTGGTTGGCCTGTCTACGTAACCGCCGGTTGAGAAATTTTGGGATGATAAAGCATCGTAATCACCAATCGGAAAATTATAGGTATCAGAAGCTTGAGGAATATTTGTACCACCGCCTAAACCACCCCCTATTGCGCTAGCGATTGTCTTGAATAAGAAGTTCGACGCTTGTTGAGCCATCATGTCGGCGGCTGTCTGTAAGAAATGATCAGCGATACGATCTAACATGTCCGCAACAGCATCACCAATACTCTTCGTACCCTTAACAACTTCCCTTACTGCGTCACCAAAAGCAGTACCAATTGCATCTGACGCAGCTTGTACTTGGTTCAGTGGGTTGACTAGATCTTTTAATTTCTGATCGTTTGCTTCGATCATGTCATTGATCTTTCCTCTGGTGACTACTTCGCTCTTTAACTGGTCTTCTAAATCTTGTCTTGCTCTTAATTCAGTTCTGATGGCATCTTCTTTATCCTTACCGTGAGTGATAACCATTAAAGCTATCTCTCTTTCTAACTCTGCATATCGAGTTCCGTGATCTAGTTGATCTTGTAAGAAGTCCTTCTCTATTTCCATATTCTTCATAGCCTTGTCGAATTGCTGCTGTTTTTGCAGCGCACCTTTCACTTCCGCTTCAAACTGCTCTTTCTTCTTTTTAGTTAAGATCTCCTGTTCTCCCGTTAATATCCTTAACTCTTCAATTTCTCTAGCTAGATAGTCGTTTGGTCCCTCCTTTAATCTATCCTCATCAAACAATCGACCCTTGGAGAAATCATCCATAAATTGCATACCTCTCCCAATCGCAATCGTTAATTTAAGTTCGGCAATTCTCCACATATTTAATATTTTGATAACCTCCGTAACCGCATCAACGATTACTTTCCCCATATTCTGAAACTTGGCACCGATTATCATAGTTCTTGCACCGACAGCTATCTGTAAATCTTCTACTGACTTAGCTAATCTCATGCCTGCATTTGCATAACTACTAGCCATTTTCTGAGCAATTTTTTCATTATTAATTAATAGATCTTCGCCTAATTTAAAGAAGTCTTTAAGCGTAACTTCACCCTGTTCCATCATTTTATCTAACCGCTGCATCGACACACCCATCGAGCTTGCTAGATCAGCCATAAAGCCCGGAATCCTTTCTCCTATCTGGCCTCTCGCCTCTTCAGCTTGTAATTTTCCCTTCGACAGGATTTGGCT
>CEUA01050645.1_pt1 | contig 12786 bp, 12 predicted proteins | sample 361541 | NCBI WGS metagenome assembly CEUA01 (sample SAMEA2623079, study PRJEB7988) | marine metagenome | isolation source: saline water (ENVO:00002010), including
AGAGTTGCCCTTTCAGGACTTACTGTTGCAGAATACTTTAGAGATGGCGGCGCAGATGGTCAAGGAAAAGATGTTCTATTTTTTGTTGATAATATATTCAGGTTTACTCAGGCCGGTTCAGAGGTTTCTGCTCTTCTTGGAAGGATGCCTTCAGCAGTTGGATATCAACCAACATTGGCATCTGAAATGGGGACAATGCAAGAAAGAATTACTTCTACCAAAAAAGGATCTATTACATCAGTACAAGCAGTTTATGTACCAGCTGATGATTTAACTGATCCTGCTCCCGCTACTACTTTTGCTCACTTAGATGCTACTACTGTGCTATCAAGAAAGATTTCTGAACTTGGAATATATCCTGCTGTTGATCCTCTTGATTCCACTTCTAGAATTCTTACACCAGAAATATTAGGAGACGAACATTATAATTGTGCACAAAGAGTAAAGGAATTACTTCAGAAATATAAAGAACTCCAAGATATAATTGCAATTTTAGGTATGGAAGAACTTTCCGAGGAGGATAAACTTGCTGTAGCTAGAGCAAGAAGAGTTCAGCGTTTTCTCTCCCAGCCATTTCATGTTGCAGAACAATTTACAGGAATTCCGGGTGCTTTAGTTGATATAAAGGATACTATTAAAGGCTTCAATATGATAATGGATGGTGAGCTAGATCATATTCCTGAAGCAGCCTTTAACTTAAAAGGAAATATTGAAGAAGCAATCGAAGAAGGTGAGAAAATGTTATCCCAAGCAAAATAAATGTATTTAGAGATTATTTCACCTGAAGCTATATTATATAAAGGAGAAGTTAAGTCAATTTCTTTCCCTGGTTCATATGGAGATTTTCAAGTTTTAGATAATCACGCTCCTATTGTATCAACACTAAAAAAGGGGAAGGTGACAATTAAAGGAAAGCTCTCTATAGATAAAGAAGTTAAAAGTTATTTTGAGGTTTCCGATAAAGAAACTTCATTGGATATAAATTCTGGAACTGTAGAGATGAGTAATAATAATGTAACCTTGTTAATTGATTAGTCTATTTATTTCTTCAAAGATTAATTCTTTCTCCCACCCTTTATATTCTAGTCTGTTAAATAACTTTTCTTTAAGTTTCTCTTTTGGTTGACCAATACTCTCTTTGATTATTTTGTTAGATAATACTCTAAGTTTTTTTATATAGTCTTTATCATTGATTTCGGATAAACCATTATTTATATTAGCGAGAGATATTTTTCTTGATTTTAATTCTTTAATTATTTTTATTTTTCCCCAGCTGTTGTTGTTAAATTTACCCCTTACATAAGATTCTGAAAACCTTTTCTCATTTAAAAAGTTGTTATCAATTAAATGAGAGATATATCCTTCCGAGTCATCTCCTAATATTCCAAGTTTTTTTAACTTTTGGATTACTTCCATCTTACACCTTTCCTGATATGCACAATAAAATTCTATCTTTTTCTTTATAGAGCTATCCATTAAATTAAAATATAAAAAAAACCGTTTAGAGTAAAATCTAAACGGTTTTAATTATTCTTTATTTAATAAGTTTTGAATCATTATTAAAAAAATGGTATTCAAGATATAAATAAGAGTCTCTAGGAATAATAGTAATTGATCTCTTATATTTTAAGAACCATTTATTCTTAATTGAAAAAAAACCTGAATTTATATACGCTGCTACAAATGGATGAACATGTAAATATATTTTCCCTTTATTGTAACGCGAATTCTTAACAATCTTGTTAAGTTCAACATTGATTTTGTTTATTAATAATATAGGTGCTTCAACTTCAAGGTTTTTATTTGGATTAGGCTCCCTTGTATTTATACTCATTTGAGGCCTTACTCTTTGTCTTGTGATTTGTATTAGTCCAAATTTACTTGGAGGAAGAATTTTGTGTTTTGTTCTGTCTTTACCCATTTCTTCACAAAAATGATCAAACAGTTTTTTCCTGTTCTGTCTTGATGTTAAATCTATAAAGTCTACAACAATAATTCCCCCCATATCTCTTAGTCGAAGTTGACGTGCTATTTCTGAAGAGGCAATTAAATTAACTTCCATTGCAGTTTCTTCTTGTGTTTTTGATTTGTTAGATCTATTACCGCTATTAACATCAATTACATGAAGAGCTTCTGTGTGTTCAATAATCAAGTATGCTCCTTTCTGCATTGAAACAGTACTGCCAAATGAAGATTTTATTTGTCTCTCGACTCCAAATTTATCAAATATTGGAACTGCACCTGAATACAACTTTACAATAGAAGTCTTTTTAGGAGCAATACTTTTTATATACTCTTTAATTTCTGAATGTAAATCAGGTTCATCGATGTATATTCCAGTAAAAGAGTCATCAAAAACATCTCTTAATTTTGAAGAGGATCTATTTATTTCCCCAAGAATTTTTGTAGGATATGAATCTGCTTTGTTTAAATTAATACAAAGTCTTTTCCATCTCATAATAAGCTCTGTTAAGTCAGCTTTTAATTCGCCAACCTTACGATTTTTTGCTACAGTTCTAACAATTACTCCAAATCCTTTTGGCTTAATTGCCTTTACAAGGTTTTTTAATCTTTTTTTCTCTTGAGGATTTTTTATCCTTTGAGAAATCGAAATTCTTTCAGAGAAAGGAACAATAACCATAAACCTACCTGCTAAGGAAATTTCAGAACTTAGCCTAGGGCCTTTTGTTGAAATTGGTTCTTTAATAACTTGAACTAAAACTGTTTGTTTTGGAGAAAGAGAGTCTTTAATCAACCCGTTTTTAGAAATATCTTTCTCATATTGGAAATCATTAAAAGAAAATGATTTAATTTTTTTAGATTCAACAAGTTTAGCAAATTTTGTTAAAGATAAAAGTTTAGGTCCAAGGTCATGGTAATGCAGGAATCCATCCTTTTCGTTATTCACATCGACAAATGCAGCATTTAAACCTGGGATAACTTTTCTAATTTTCGCAACAAATATATCACCTACAGAAAATTTGTTTTTACCTATTTCTTTATCTAGCTCAACGAGTTTACCATCATTAAGCATAGCAAAATCAACAGCATCTGAATTAGATCGAATAATCAATTCTTTTTTCACTGTTTTAATTTTTAGTCTACTTGAAAAGTAGAGTGGTTAAACATTTTAAATAAATGACTTATAAGTCATTACATGATTTCAAAGAACATGAGAATTTATTTGAGTGTATTCCCTTACACTTTTTTCTTTTTATGACGGTTAGCCCTCGCTCTTTTTTTTCTCTTGTGAGTTGCTACCTTATGTCTCTTTCTTTTTTTTCCACTCGGCATATTAATCTATAATTTTTTAATTATCATTAAACTATAGGAACATTTTGTTTAACCGAATTAGCAAAAGTTTTAGATGGTTTAAATGCAGGAATATTATGAGCAGGTATAACTACGGCAGTATTTTTTGAAATATTTCTACCAGTTTTTTCAGCTCTTTTCTTTACGATAAAACTTCCAAACCCTCTTAAATAAACATTTTCATTATTTTTCAAGGAATTTTTTATTTCATTCATAAGTTTTTCTGCAATCATCTGAACATCAGATTTATCCATTCCTGTTTTATCAGAGATATTCTTAACAATGTCCGCTTTTGTCATTTTTATTTATTTGGTTAAACTTTTATTTATGAAGCTAGCAAATATATAAATTTAAATTTTAAATTGTCTCATATAAACCATATATATTTATAGAAGAATAATAGAATACATGGACTGGCAGCAGACACTTTTAAATTGGTATTTGAACAATAAAAGATCTTTGCCTTGGAGAAAGACAAAAGATCCATATAAAGTTTGGCTATCTGAGATTATACTTCAACAAACCAAGGTTGCTTATGGATTAAAATATTATAAGGATTTTATTAAAAAATTCCCAACTATTCAGGATTTAGCAAAAGCTGATCAGCAGACAATTTTAAATCTTTGGCAGGGCCTTGGATATTATAACAGGGCTATTAACTTACATCACACAGCTAAATATATTAGCAACAATCTTGATGGAAAGTTTCCAACTCAATTTGATGAATTAATCAAGTTAAAGGGGATAGGGGATTATACTGCAAGTGCAATATCTTCAATTTGTTTCAATGAAAATGTACCAGTAGTTGATGGAAACGTATATAGAGTTTTATCAAGATATTTTGGGATTACTAATCCCATAAATCAATCTTCTACCTTCAAAGTTTTTAAGACCAAGGCTAATGAATTAATCAATGATGTTAAATCATCAGGAGATTATAATCAAGCTATAATGGAATTTGGAGCTTTACAATGCAAACCAAAACCAAAGTGTTCAAAATGTATTTTATCTAATCAGTGTTTTGCCTTTCAAAATAACATAGTAAACGAATTGCCAGTTAAACTCAAAACGAAAAAAAATAAAACTCGTTATTTCAACTATATAGTTCCTGTTAATAAGGATAAGAAAACAAAAATTGTTCAGCGAGACTCAAGAGATATCTGGCACAAATTATATCAGTTTCCTTTAATTGAATCTGATAATAACATAATAAATTTCTCCACCTCATTTATAGGTAACAATTTTGACGAGTATTTAGTATTAAATAGCAAGTCAATAGAAAAAATCAATAGAACAAAAATTAAACATAAGCTTACTCACCAGACTCTTTATATAAGTTTTTGGAAATTAGAAATAAATAGTCCAATAATTGATGGTGTCAACATATCAGATATTCACAAATATCCATTTCCTGTACCTATTAAAAATTTTATAAATAATTTTATTAATGTGGGCACTTGATTTTTGTATATTAGTATAAATTATTATAATGAGCGGTACATTAAATAAAGTTATGTTAATTGGCCATCTTGGAGATGATGTCAAGATGAAGCATTTCGATGGGGGTGGTTGTCTAGCAAGATTCCCTCTTGCTACTAATGAAACCTACACGAATAAGTCTACTAATGAAAAGGTTACAAATACTGATTGGCATAATATAGTTGTTAGAAATAAGGCGGCTGAGATATGTGAAAAATATTTAGCTAAAGGAGATAAAGTATATGTTGAGGGAAGGATTAAAACAAGAAAATGGCAAGGAGAAGATGGACAAGATAGATATACCACTGAAGTAAATGTAGATGAATTCACTTTTCTTTCAACAAAAAAGAATGCAACTTCTGATGTTGAACCGAAAACAGAGTCTTCAGAACATAGTGAACAAACTGATGAAAAAGAAGATGATCTGCCTTTCTAAAAAAATACTTTTTTAAGCTAATATTTTTGAACTATTTATTCTAAATTTTTGTGATAATAAAAATTATTCTAATATTAATTCTTTTAATATTATCAGCTTTAACATCTGGCTCTGAAGTTGCTTTTTTTGCTTTAGACAAAACAAGATTATCTTCTAATCCTGGCAGTAAACTGATTAATAAAATAGAACAACTATTAGACAAGCCCCAAAGACTTCTCGCTACAATTCTAATTTCAAATAATTTTATAAATATTGCTATAGTTATTCTATTTGCTTCTATAGACAACCCTTATCTTAAATCATTAAATAGCCCGATAATTGAGACTCTTATTGAAGTTGGGGTAATAGGAGTGCTAATATTATTTATTGGAGATATTTTGCCTAAAATTTATGCAAACCGCAAACCTTTAGTTTTTTCAAAAATTATGGTAATCCCAATCTTTTTTCTAGACCGTTATGTTCTGTTCTTCTTGAATAATCCAATGGGAAAATCAATGTCCTTCCTTGTGTCTTACTTATCTATAAATTCAAAACAGTTATCAGTTGATGAACTATCTCAGGCACTTGATTTGACTGATTCTAACGAAACAACTATTGAAGAAAAAAAAATATTAAAAGGGATTGTAAATTTTGGAAATCTTGAGACAAGACAGATAATGTGTCCTAGAGTTGATATGTTCGCAGTTAAGAAGAAAATGAATATCTCTGATATAATTGAAAAAGTAATTAATAAAGGTTTTTCTAGAGTGCCAGTATATGAGAATACAATGGATAAAATAATAGGCGTATTATATGTTAAAGATCTTATACCATATCTAGATAAACAAGATTTTAATTGGAATGAATTGCTTAGAGAGCCATTATATGTTCCAGAAAACAAAAAGTTAGATGATCTTTTAAATGAATTTAAAAGTAAAAAAATACATATGGCAATTGTAGTAGATGAGTATGGGGGCACATCTGGTTTAATAACATTGGAAGATGTTATGGAGGAAATTTTTGGAGAGTTAAATGATGAATTTGATGAGGATGACTCTTTGTTTTCAAAGCTTGATGACAATACCTATATTTTCGATGCTAAAATTAATTTACAAGATTTTTATAAAGCAATTGAATTGAAAGACTTTTCTTCTTTTGAAGAAATATCAGCTGAAGTAGAAACATTAGGTGGACTATTAATTGAAAAAGCACAAAGAATACCAAGAGTAGGTCAAGTGATTACGCATCAAGATTTTAAATTTGTCATCGAGATTGTCGATAAAAAAAGAATCAGACAAGTAAAAGCTATTCTAACAAATAAATAATAAACCTCAATGAATATTCAGGTTAAAAAATGGGGTACATTAATTCTGCTTTCTGTAATATGGGGAAGCTCATATATTCTAATTAAAAAAGGACTTTCTGGATTAACAGCAATTGAACTAGGGTCAGTTAGAATAATTATTACTACTATAATAGTTGCCCCTTTTGGCTATTCAAAGATTAGATTTATTCCTAAGGATAAATTTAAATGGGTTTTATTTTCTGCATTTGTTGGATCTTTTTTCCCAGCTTATTTATTTGCATTTGCTGAAACACAAATTTCAAGTTCTGTGACAGCAGTCCTTGTTTCTCTTACACCGCTATTCACATTACTAATTAGTGTAATAATTTTCTCTGCTGCTTTTATTCGAAGACAATTATTAGGAGTGTTTATAGGATTTATTGGCATACTTGTTTTAGTATATAATGAGCTTTTAATTTCGTCATATAATTTACTATATGTTTCATTTGTAATTATTGCGGCTTTCTGCTATGCAATAAATGCTAATATTTTGAAATATAAGTTGCCAGGTATCCCTGCTATCGCACTTGTATTTATGAGTTTTATTTTTCTTTTTATTCCTGCACTTGTTATTTTAATTCTATCTGATTTCCCTATTTCAGAATTTGTTTATGATCCAAGTATTATTGAGTCAATAGCATATATTTTTATTCTTGCTTTATTTAGTACTGCAATAGCAAAAACGATGTATATTAAATTACTGGAAATTTCAACGCCTGTATTTTCAGTTTCAACAACATATTTAATGCCAATAGTTGCAATATTTTGGGGACTACTAGATGGAGAAGAATTTAAATTAATTCAAGTAATTGGGACTGCAGTTATACTAATAGGAGTGTATCTAGTAACAAAAAAAAAGGGCGCTTAAAAAGCACCCTTGTTTTGTTTATTCAAAGTCAGAATCGGAAATATCAACATTTAATTTAATTGACTTAGCATTTAAATTTAACCCACCAGGTATTGGAATCGATGGAGTAATCAAGTTGATAGATTTAGGGAATAGAATACCTTCTACATCTTCATAATTATTATAATAATTTTCAGTTACCATACTATTGCCTTCAGCTTCTTGAGTTTCTGTATCTTTTAATTTTAATCCACTATCAATTGAGTAAAAAATTGATTTTGAGTCAGAAACCTTTATTTCATATACAGGCTCGTTATTTACTTCGCTTTTCCCAACCAATACTAAAGTGGAATAGTCAAAATTTAGCTCATCAAATAAAACAGCGCTTGAAATAGCTCCCTCTAACTCATTACCTGTCATGTCTATTTTCTGACCCATGGCTTCCATATATGCATATGTTTGATTTACTACAATTTTTTGAGACTGCCCCATTACACTAATAGTAGTTAGCGATTGGTTTTTATTACTCTTTTTATTATAGATCTCAAAAGGACTACCCATGATATCAGCTTCATATGTTTCTTCAATTGATGTAACACTATTAAGTTTATCAGCTCCTCCAATTGCATTAATGTATTTATCAATTATACTTGCAGCAGAGACACTTTCATCAACACTATAATCAGGCCTATCAATTTCATTCCCGAAATTATCAAAATATCTAACTGTAAGCTTCTCACCTTTATATTCAATATTTTCTAGACCTTCCAGTATTTCACTACCTTTCCCAGTAACAAATATTCTTGTATTTCCTGTTTGGAAATATTTTTTTGAGGCATTTTGAATATCCTCTTTACTTACTTTCTCGATATTTGAAAGGAAAGTATTGTAGTAATCTTCTGTTAAATCTTGAGTAATTATATTTCTTGCAAAAGATGCAATTGTTGATGCATTCTCTAACGATAAAACAAAACTTCCTGTATACTTTGCTTTTGCATTTTTTATCTCTTCGTCTGATACAAAACTGTTTTTCATTTTATCTATTTCCTTTAATAATTCAACAGCTGAACTATCTGTAACATCATTCCTAACCTGAGCTTGAGCTATCACCACTCCTTTAGTTTTATAACTTTCATTTATACCAGAATATGATCCATAAGTCCAACCCTTATCTTCTCTTAAATTGTTAAACAATCTACCAGAGCCTCCGCCTCCAAGAATTCTATCTGCAACAAGTGCTGCAAAGTAATCTGATTCTTTTTTATTAAAGTCTACAGTGTTTATAACAGAGACTACAGATTGGGTTGCATTTGGCATCTCAACAAATATAATTTCAGATTTTTCAGGATTTGTTGGAGTAGGGAATGAGCTTGCGCTAACTTCACTTGCTTCCCATACATTGAATAAGTCGGTAATTTTGGATTTAATGTTATCAAACTCTACATCACCAATTATTACAAGAAAAGCATTATTTGGCCTACTATAATTTTTAAGATAATCCTTAGTGTCTTTTAATGTAATCTTATCAATAGATTCTTGAGATATAAATTCTCCATTTGGATGTTTTGGCCCATATGTCAATAAGCTTTCCACTCTATCTGCTGCAGTTGCAACATCTTTATCTGCTGATTTTAGATTTTCTTTTAATAAATCACGTTGTCTTTCAAATTCATCTTGAGTCAATAGTGGTTCAAGAACTGCCCCGGCCATTAGCTCAAGTACTCTGTCAAAATATCGAGAGAGTGAACTAGCAAATACACCCGACCCCGAGACACTTAAATTGGCTCCCATAAAATCAACTTCTTCAACAAACGATTCTTTGGAAATAGACTGTGTGCCATTTCCAAGCATTCCGCCAAGTACTGCACTTACACCAGCAATTTCTCCTTCGTAAATTAAAGGGTTATTAAATGATAATGATGCAGAAGCCCTTGGTAATTTAGAATTTTCTACTACCATAACAGTTAATCCATTATCAAGTAAAAAGGTTTTAGGTTTACCAAATTTGATTTCTGGAGCTGGTCCAGATTCTGGCATAACAGAACGATCAACTTGAGCTGTTAAAGTATTAGAGATAATAAATACTATAATCAGAAATACCTTTTTAAGTATCCCGATTTTTATGATTTTTTTTATGATTTCTTTTTTCATTCTATTGTTGTTTTATTTTGTTCATTGCCTGGAAGATAGTCCAGAACTAATCTTTGATTAGAGTTTAAATATTTATTAGCAATATCTCGAATCTCTTCTTTTGTAATACTTCTATAGATATCAATTTCAGTATTTATCAGATTTGTGTCACCATATAAGGTATAATAATCAGCTAGTGAATTTGCAATACCTTCCATAGAGCCATTTCTGCTTACAAATTGAGATTCAATAATATTCTGAAGCTTTTCAAAATCTCTTTCTGAAATTAAATCTTTTTGTACTTTTTCTATTTCAATATCAATTTCTTCAAGTAAACTGTCAAGGGAATTCTCTCCAACAGGAAGTGCAAGCATTAAATATACCCCATAGTCTTCTTGTGCTAGATTAACTGTTTGAACAGCAAGTGCCATTTTCTTTTTATCAACCATCTTCTTATATAATATAGAGCTTTTACCATCGCTTAAATAACTGGATAATAAGTTTAAGACTCTAGCTTCTCTTGAATTCATTTTTGGTGTAACATATCCTAGAACAAGGGCTGGAACCTGAATATTTGGGTCACGCCATTCTGCATTGATTGTTTCAGTTATCGGGTCTTCTTTTGGAAGATTTCTAACTACTTTATCACTCTTAGGAATCCCTGCAAAATATTTATCAATTAGACCCTTTGTTTCTTCTATCTCAAAATCTCCTGCTACTGTTAGTATTGCATTCCCAGGTTTATGAAACTTTTGATTAAACTTAACAAAGTCATCAATATTTGCAGCCTCAAGGTCAGCATCAAAACCAATAGTAAGTCTTCCATAAGGGTGCTTTTTAAATAAGTTACTTGTAACGGCATACAGCAAATAACCATATGGTGAGTTATTAAGTCTAAAGTTTTTTTCTTCTTTAACTACTCCTTCTTGAAGCTCGATTCTATTCTCATCCCTTATTATAGGGTGCAGCATTCTTTCAGATTCCATCCATAAACTCAATTCAAGTTTATTCGATGGGAATACTTCATAATAATAAGTATAGTCATTAGATGTATAAGCATTATTCTGCCCACCATTAGCATCAACTATTTTAAACCATTGGCCTCCCTCAATGTTTTTTGTCCCTTCAAAAAGAAGATGTTCAAACATATGGGCAAAACCTGTTCTACCCTCTTCTTCATCTTTTGATCCAACATGATAAAGAACAGATGTGGTTATAACCGGAGCTCTATTATCTTGGTGTAGTATAACATGCAATCCATTATCTAAGTCATACTCAACAAAATCTACTTCTTGAGCATTACCTGTAATGAAAGAAGCTAAAGCAATTGTAAATAATATTTTTTTCATGAACTTTATTTTAAATGAGGCGCTAATATACTTAATGTTTTCCTAATTTTGAATAATTACTTATTATATTCAAAAGTGGACATAAATGAAATTTTATCGATTATAACTCTTAAGAAAATAGAGGAAAACAAGTTTGAGGGTAAGAATTATCAAACCGTTTGGGGTAGAGTTTTTGGGGGACAGGTTCTGGGACAATCTCTTCATGCTGCCTACCAAACAGTCCCTGATGATAGAATTGCTCACTCCATGCATGGGTATTTTATTTTACCTGGAGACATTAATGTCCCTATAATTTATGAGGTTGATAAAATCAGAAATGGTGGAAGTTTTACAACTAGAAGAGTTGTTGCCTTTCAAAATAACAAGGCTATTTTCAATATGGCAGCTTCATTTCAAAAAAAAGAGAAAGGCTTTGACCATCAAGTTTCTATGCCAAATGTTTTGATGCCTGATATGCTTCTTACCGATTTTCAACAAGCTGAAAAACATAAAGATGATTTTCCAGAAAAATATGAACTGTTCAAAAAGGCTCATCCTGAAATATTCGAATTTAAACCTGTAGAAACTCCAATTTTTCTTCAGAAAAAAAACCAAGATCCTAAAAGTCACTTTTGGTTTAGATTAAAAGATACAATTGATAAGCCTCTTCCAATACATCAGCAACTTTTAGCATTTGCTAGCGACTATGGGTTATTGGCAACTTCTACATTACCTCATCGAGAAGAAATTTCATCTTCACTTGCTTATTACGCAAGTTTAGATCACGCCCTTTGGTTCCATAGAGAATTTTCAATTAATGACTGGCTTTTATATGATGTTGAAAGTCCAAGCGCATCAAACTCAAGAGGGTTTTCTCAAGGTAACATGTTTAATGTTGATGGAACAATGATTGCCTCTGTTACACAAGAAGGATTAGTAAGAAAATATGTCAGCCCATAATGTATAAGGTTTTAATATTCTCAATTATCCTATTTGTAGGATGTCAAAAAGAAAGCTCTTCAAATATTAAGAATTCAGAAACTGACATTTCAATTATTGAAATAGAATTGAAAGACTCTGTTTTAGTTGGAAATAATATTTTCGATATTTCATATAATGAAATTTTTGAACAACCAAATTGGGTTAAGTATCAAGTAAGAGATATAGAAAAAAATGCCGATAGGGATGGGATGAATTTTTTTAAGGTAGATTCTGTTCACACTTCTGATGATAATGATTATTATAATAATAGATGGGACAGAGGACATATGGCTCCAGCAGGTTCATTTACTGATTCTTATTCTAATTTATTGGCAACATTTTCTTATTTAAATGTAGCCTTACAATATGATGATCTTAATAGAGGGGCTTGGGTAGATCTTGAAGAAAAAGTTAGAGAGTGGGCTGAAACATTAGGCACGATTGAAGTGGAAATTAATCTAGAATTTAATGCTGATCATATCACTTTAGATACAGGAGCTCATGTTCCAACAGGGTTTTATAAATTTTTAACCTTTCCAGATAATTCTAAAAAATGTTATTATTTTCCAAACATTACTCCAGAGAAAAATTGGGATGAATATGAGATTAGTTGCAATTAAAGTTTCTATATTGTTGTTATGAAAATCAAGTTTTTCATTTTAATTCTCTTTACCACTTATTTAAGTTCTCAAGAAGAGTCTAAAAATTTTATAGCACCACAAGGAAATATTCTGATAGGTGCTGACCTGCATACTCATACTGTTTTTTCAGATGGTATGGTATGGCCTAGTATTAGAGCTGAAGAAGCACAAAGAGAAGGTTTTGAATTGATTGCTATTACTGACCATCTTGAATATCAACCAAAGAAAGAAGATATTCCAAACCCTGACTTAAATAGATCCTATCAAATTGCAAAAGAATCTGTAGGAGGTGGAGACTTAATAGTTCT
>CEUA01210286.1_pt1 | contig 12783 bp, 6 predicted proteins | sample 361541 | NCBI WGS metagenome assembly CEUA01 (sample SAMEA2623079, study PRJEB7988) | marine metagenome | isolation source: saline water (ENVO:00002010), including
GTTGATGGTGTTGATTATTCAAATTCAAATACCTTACTTATCCCTGCTGGAGTTGCTGCAGGTACTATTACTATAAATATTGTTAATGACTATTTAGATGAATTAAATGAAACTGTTAGTATAACTATTCACGATGTTGGCGATAATGCGAATATAAGTACTTCTTTTCCAGTGGCAACATTAACCATTACTGATAATGATGCTCCGCCATTAGATTTTACTGTTGGAGAGGTGTTAACTGTTTATGATGCCGATGCAACAAAAGTTCGAACTGGATATTGGAACTCGTTTAATACAGCCATTCAAGTTCCTGTTCCAATTAACGCAACTGGCTCTGAAACGCTTACAGGAGGCTCTGTTCAATTATTAATTAAAACAAATTCAACTGATGCTGGGAATACATATGTTACATTAGGTGATGCAGTTTCAATTACTGGCGATATGAATGATGCTAATGCTAGCGGATCACCGGACTATATTTTTGATATTGATGCAGCAACTCTAGAATCTTATGGTAGGTATGGGAATGATTCTACTCTTGTAATTTCTGCAAGAATTACAGATATTTATTCAAATAGCACTGTTGGAACAGAAAGTGAAATCTCATTATTTGTTGATGAAATTATACCACTAAACTCAACAGTAACAACCGTCTCCTCTGTTGGCGGGAATGAAGTTGCAAATTTTTGGAATACTTCAAATTTAACTACCCAAATTATTGTTCCAACCAATGGTTTAGATAATTCAATTATTGGCGGTACTATCCAACTTCTAGCTAAAGTTACTGAAGGAAATGCCTTTTCTGCTATTGGAACTGTTTTAAACGGTGGACTTATTGATGTTACTGGGGCAGAAGTAGGTGCAAATGTTCCTCTGACTGCCGATAAAGCTGCTTATGAAAGTTTAAATAATTATCCTCTAGATAATGATGCTGATGGATTAATTGATTCACCAGATGGTTTGTTAATTTACCATACAGTATTAGTCATTGATGCAGCTGGCAATGAGAGGATATATACTGAAAGTGATGAAACCTTAACAACCGATCTAATACTACCAACCTATTTAAGTGCTACTTCGTCTGAATTTAATGGTTATTATAAAATAGGAGATCAATTAGCCTTTAGTGTAAATCTAAGTGAACCTGTGGCTGCCACTACACCAACTACAATATTAACTCTGACTCTTTCTTCAGGAGCTGTGTTATCTCGTACTCTAAATACTGATGAAAGATCTGCTCTAAACTTTGATGATTCAGATTTAGAATCGTATGTGGTCTCCTTAGGAGAAGCGGCCACAGATTTAGGGATCATTTCTATTAATTTAGAAGGTGGAGTTCTTCAAGATTTAGGAGGGAATGACATAGTAGTAACGGAGATTGAAACTGGAAATAATTTATCTGATTCAAAGAATATTATTATTGATGGAGTTCCACCATCTGCATTTACCGTAGGGGCAGTTAATAACTTTATTATAACTCTTACTAATCCAGTACAATATTATTGGAATTCCTTAAATACTGGCGCAACCATTAATATGGTCAATATTGAAAATGAACCCTCAATTGAGGGAGGGACAATTCAAATGACTGGCGAAATTAATGGAACGATCTCAAATATAGGGAGCCCAAAACCTATCTTAAATAGTGATCTAGGTAACACGAAGGCAATTACAATGACCAGTGAGGAGATTGAATCTGTTGAGGGTTTTGCAGAAGGAGAAACAATTTATTTTTCTGCGAATATCACAGATATTGCAGGAAACTTGACCTCAGGAACATACGATGCTCAGTATACATTTTTACAAATTGATGAAATTGCTCCAGAAGATCTCGATTTAAATGCTGTTTATTCCAGGGACGATAATAATATCATAACTATTCCAGGATATATTAATAGTACGAATGATGCTCTGATTGTTGAAACAAATATTGGTTCAGGAGATCTTAATACTAGAGTCCAGGTAGAGGCCCGAACTGAATTAAATCCAGGTGCTTTTGTGGATACTATTGGAACTACACCATTTGGTATTCCACCTTTAGATGTAACTCAAAATGATATCAATTCAGGCTATACTCAAACTATTTTAAGTGTTTCTGGCAATGGTGGGTTTGTTGATGCACTAGTTAGTGAATTGTTTTATAATGGCTCTGTTCGACAAGATATTCCAGTAAATAAAACGATATACTTTAGATCTGTATTAACTGATTTAGCAGGTAATATTAGAACTCAAGAAGAAAGTAATATCATAGCTGTTTATGATTCAGCTAGAATTGAAAATATTGATATCTCATATTCAAATATGAGGGTTAATCAAGATTCAACTATCATAATTACGGGAACTTTTTCAGAGAGGCCATATTATGGTTTTAATGATGAATCAGACTCTCCTCATATTTTAATAGATTTTCCTAGTGGAACCAATTCAATTAATGCTCCTATGAGTCCCGTCATTGTTGGTGAAGATACTAACTTTACGGTATGGACCTATGAATTAGATCTACCTAATGATAATACTGATGGTATTGTTAATGTTAAAATAAATTGTACCGATATTGCAGGGAATCCAGTAGGAGGATATGGTTTCCAACTTGATGGATCTACTCCATGTCCTGAAATGGTTGATTTTATGGGGCAGTCTCCCTGTGATCAATATACTAATCAAAATGGGAAAAATCTTTTAAAAATAGATAATACTGCGCCAATTATAACTTTATCCTATACGTCATCTAATGATCCTTTATTAATTGGAAAAGGTGAAGATGTCATAAACGTTGTTGCTTCATGGAATGAAACTCCCATTGATGACAACCCTATTTTTACAGCAACTTTTATAGATGGATCTACCTCTGATTTAACTTTTTCTGGAAAATCAGGTGATGATATTACATATACCCTTACTTTGCCAAATGATCCTCTAAAAGATGGTTCGATCTCTTTTTCATCATCATCATCAGATTCAGCAGGTAATAATGATTTTACGTTTATTGATAACGAGATCTTTATTTTAGATAATACTCCACCATCAATAACTGTTAATTATCCAGAAGCAAATAAATCGTATAATGATGCGAACTTAAATATACTTGGTTATATTGTTGATGAAGTAAATACAAGTTCAGCTGGAACTGTTAACTACACTGCTGTTAGTGCTAATGCTACGAGTGCTTCAATCGGCTTAGATGATGCTGCTGGTGAGTTAGTTACATTTCCTGAGAATGCACTTACAAATACAGCTTTATTAGTGGAGGGTCTATACAATATTTCTATTGAGATTACTGATCAAGCAGGAAATTTGGGATCTGTAACTGTTGCAAATGTTGAATATGACATAACAAATCCAACTGTAGATATAGAATTTAATAAAGAATTTGCGACTGCTAATGCTGAGGTCATAATAACAGCTTCTTTCTCTGAGGCACTGGATATTAGTTCCTTACCAACATTTGATTTAAACTATACATATTCATCGGGTATAGCAACGGATGATCTTATTGGAGAAAGGTTTGATACTCAAGTTAATGATTCAACTTGGACTTACACTTTAACAGTTCCTGATAATAATCTTATCAGTGGTTTCGTTGGTGTAAATTTTGAGAATGCCACAGTCTTTGACCCTGCAACGAATGATTTAAGTACCGCAGTATATGCTAGCAATCTTTTTATTGATAATTTAGGTCCAGAAGTAACCATCTCGTATACCTCTAGCTTTTTAGATGGTCGACTATATGGAAATGGTGGTGATAATATAATCATAACAATGGATTGGAATGAAACTCCAGTTATTGATCCTGTTCCTAATTTAATTTTGAACTACGTGAATTCAGATCCTGTAAGTTTTGAACCTAATCAATATGATGGTGACCCTTTACAATGGACGTATGAAGTAACCCTTACTGATGTACCTGAAGATGATGATTCTCTATCGATTTCAACTGATGGAACTGATATCGCAGGGAATGGAGTTCTAACCTATTTAAATAATGAAATATTTGTTCTAGATAACACTGCCCCTGTTGTTGATACATTGCTAGTGAAACCTTCAAAGCGCTCTTCAACAAATAATTTTTTATGGTCCTATAAAATTAATGATATTAATGGTGCGGTAGAATCTGCAAATATTGCATTTAAGGCTGTCAACAACTTAGGTTCAAACTTTTCAGTAGATTTGCTGTTAAATGAATTGGATACGGCTGCAATTATAGAAAGTAATATTCAAAATCAAGTTGATATTGAAAACAATATATTAGATGGAGCAAAATACAACATAATTTTTAATACTTTAGATTTTTCGGGTAATACTGGTGCTGACACTTTATTCAATGTTAAATATGATATTACTAGACCTTATGCAAGTGTAGATTTTGGTAGAGAATATGCTCGAGAAGGAATGGCAGATACTGTGAAGGTTACTTTTTCTGAAAAATTAAAAGCTACTCCGATTATTTCTTTAAGTTTTGGTACTCAACTTCCGGAAGAGTGGGGTCTGACTCCAGCAGGTGATGTTATTACAGGTGGAATGATAGTAGATTCAGTTCTTGGAGATTCAGTTTGGACATTTCCTTTTAACGTCCCATCTGATACTATTAATAATGGGCCAGTTATAATATGGTTTAATGTAGATTCAACACGAGATTATGCAGATAATTTAATTGATGGTATACCAGGGTTTGAAGGGCAGGATACCGTCTTTTATAATAGTACACTTCAAATTGATAACCGCGTTTCAAAAGCAACAATTAGTTATAATAATTTATCAGACTCATTGCTAAATATTAGAGATGAAGTTTTAAATCCAAACGGATTTTATTCCTACCCAATGGGGATAGGAAATCATCATATCCAAATTGCTGTTTCTATGAATATTCCAATAAAAGCAACTATGATTCCAATTGATTTTAATGAAGATGGTGATTTTAGTGATTTTGAAGACCTTCCTTCAGTTCCTTCATTAAGCTATTGGTATAATTATAGCAATAGTGGTATAGGTGATAATGTTTATCATCAACCATATGACTCTGTGAGTTTAGATAGTTCAATTTGGTATTATGATATAATTCTAGATGATAGTAGCTCAAATGATGGTGATTTTCATGTTGCATTTACAGCTAGAGATAAATCTGGAGCTGATATTGTTACCTATTTAAATACGGATATTTTCAGAGTCGATAATATAAAACCTCAAGATTTTTTAACTGGAAATGTGGTAATTAATGGATTAAACCCGGTTCAAGGATGGATTAGCGGTAATACCGAAAATATTGATGTTAAAATTCCTATTCCAACTCCACTAGCAGATTCAACCTTATATTCAGGTAATTCTGTTAATTTTCCTGCACCTAGTGGGCGAGTTGATATCCAGTTATTTAATACAATTTTAGGTACTGAATTTGTTACAGTTTATTCTGATGGTATATCACTAGGTGATCCAATAGATACCCCTGGTGACTCTATTATTTTTAATAGAACTATTGATAATATACTTACCGCACTACCTGATGGCACGGATTTAGTTATGGGAAATACTATACAAGTTAGAGGAGTTATCACAGACAGACATGGTAACGTTACATATGGGGGTATTTCTACTTTAAATTCAGGAGTTCCAAGAATATTAACTTATGATCCCATATCACCTAATGTAGGTTCAATTGATTATAATGTCAGTAACTTTGGAGCAGATTTACTTTCAAGTGATACCATGCTCATCCAATGGTCTGATTTTTTAGACCCAGGTGAATTAAATGCGTCAGGAACGGATAGATATGAACTTGCCATTGAACATGTGAGTGATGAAAATGGAGATCTATTGGGTGGACCAATAAATAACTTTGTTGACTGGATTACATTTTCTGAGCTACCTACCAATGTGGTGTCTGTTATCGACTCCTTAGCTCATAATAATACTTACTTAGGTCATATAAGAGCATTTGATTTAGCAGGTAATATCTCAGATACTCTTTTATCAGATTCTTTAAATAGAATCAATTCAGCATCGGTAATTTCACCCATCACTCAAATAACACTTAATGAGGATATTTCATGGAATGATATTGATTCAGTTATTGTATCCGATGCTGATGTTTATACATTACAAGGTGATACTTTTTCATATGATTTATTATCAGAACGGATATCAGGTCCCAATGAAACTTTAGTACCTACTACTGAGAATGTTGCACTGATTGATAGTGCTGGTAGCATGACTTGGACTCCAACACAAGCAGAAGTTGGTGAATACAATATGACTATTACGGTTACTGATAATTACGGTTTTGAGACTATTGAAACTTTCTCATTAACAGTCTTGGCAGTTAATGATGCTCCAGTTCTTCAATTTAGTGAAACAAATGATTTTGAAGTTGTCTGGGAAGAAGATCAAGATACAACTATCTTACTAAATCAATATTTGGTAGATGTTGACCATAATGATTCTACTGAAATTGGATGGATGATTATTGTTCAAGATACTTCACAAAATGATGAAGATTTTCCTTTAGGTCATGTGTTCTCTGGTCCTGGTATCACACAAAACATACATGCAAAGTATACTAGGAAATATTTAGGATTTAATCCAAATATGGTTATTACAAAAGGACCTACATCAGCAAATCAGATGAGAAATATTACAACAAGTATTTCAGTGGATCCTTTATTAGAAGTTTCAATTGATTATATTGTAAATGGTACTGATACTAGCGGATATCAAGCTACATTTAATAGTGCAGATCACTACTATGGATCTGATCATAATATAATTTTTATAGCAATCGACCCAGATGGTGCTGAAGGTATTGATACATTATTTGCAACAATAGAGCCACTTAATGATCCTCCAATCATCAATGATTCATTGAACAGTGTTTATGAAGTTGCTGAGAATGGTTCGGTGAAATTAGAATTTGGTCGCTATGTAATTGATGTAGATAATCCTGAGCTAACGTTTGAGATAACAGCTCTCACTAATTCAAGTAAAATTTCTATATCACCTTCAAGTTATGTAACTGATGGTATCGAAGATTCAGTTCTATTCACACCAGAACTGCTATGGTCAAATCAAGCAGAGATTGAGATTAAAGTTTTCGATGGTCTAGATTCTACGTCATCTACATTCACATTAGATGTCATTAGGGAGACACGACCAAATATTTCTTTGGCCGTCATACAGAACAGTGCTTTTACTCAGGCTCTTCAGGTATTTGTTATTGATGATTCAATGAAAACAAAAGATTTAGATGTTCGAATTCAGAATGTTGATATCCCTGTTGATACGATTTCACCCTATACTTTTACAAGTAATTATAATTTTCCATCTACTGGTAATTACATAATTGACGTTTACGCAAGAGGATTAGTAGGGGATACCATTGTAAGTAAAACATTTGCACTTACGGCAGCAAAGTCTGCAAGTAGATGGGTTGGAAGCAGTTATGATGGAATATTCTCTGTTGCTGGAAATGCAGGAGCAGTGAAGAGTGACAAAAGTTTTGTCATTGTTGATTCATCATTATTTGCTAAAAATTTTTATGATGATGCTTCATATGTTTTAGGAGATGGTAACAGTGATTTTGATATACCTATTGAGGTAAGAATTAAAAGTCAAAATGATGATAGAGCTATATATAGGTTAAATAATAATGTTACGTGGCAAGAATTACCATCGATTACGGTTAATGGTGAGATATTTACACTGTCAGAGAAAGCAGGCTATTTTAAACTAGGTGAGAAAACCATGATTGTACCTGAGCTTACAAGTCTAAATCAAAACTATCCAAATCCATTTAACCCATCAACAACAATAAGTTATGATATAGGATTGATGGATGGTCTCAGTCAAAATGTTTCAATATTAGTATACAATATTTTAGGTCAAGAAATTGCAACTTTAGTAAAAAATGTTGATCAGATAGGTCAATTTAAAGTTCGTTGGGATGGTAATGATAATTCTGGTAGACCGGTAGGTTCAGGCATATATTTTATGCAACTTAGGACTCAAACAGGTATCGTTAAAAACAAGAAAATGATGTTATTAAAATAATGAAAAAATATAAAAAAATAATTACCCTTATTCTTGGAATTTTCTCTATTTTTATGTTCCCTAATTGTCGTGGAGAAATTATTCCAACAGATGAAGATTTATCAAATTATGGTTGGACCCTATATGAGGCTGAAGAATATGTCGAAGCCATGGAATGGTTCCAAGATGCTATTGAAAAAGATGCTGGAAATCCTGATGGATATAATGGAATGGGATGGACTATGGGACATCAACGCCAATTAGATGCATCAATCAAATACTTTGATGATTATCTTAATATAAATACTGATTTTGCTGACCTATTTGATTTTTATGCTGGATTAGCTTTTGCTTACAGCGCTAGAGGTGAATCTGCTGAAGATAATGATAATTCAGCATCTGATGATGAATTGGCCTTGACTTATGCAAGCTACCTATTAGGATCTATAAAAGTTGAAATTGGAGATTCTTATTGGTGTTTTTGTCATAAAACTCAAATCAACCACTTAGATGTTCAATATGTACTCGCTTTATCAGAATATCGCTTAGGATTATTTGAAAGTTGTCAAAATACTATTAATTTAATTAATCAAGTTATTGAACCTTCAAACCAACCTATTAACCTAGGTTCAGAACTCCAAACAGTTGCTGGCCGGAGAATTCTTTTAGAAGAATTAGAAACTATATATGAACCTCTTAATTATGCACCTAATTCAATTGATTCACATGAAAATGGTCTAGGATGTAATAAACCATCCAATGATGGTGTAGGATACGGTTACTGCTATAAATAATTTTCCATCATTCCCATCTGAAAAAGATGATCTGGAATGGATGAAAATTGCATTAAAATTAGCTGAAAAAGCTTTTACTCAAAGTGAAATACCTGTTGGATCTATTATAGTTAAAGAAAATAGAATTATTGGCCGTGGCTATAATCAAAAAGAGAGATTGACAGATCCTACAGCACATGCAGAAATCATTTCTATTTCAGCTGCCTCTTCAACAATAAATGATTGGAGATTAAATGGAGCGACCATATATGTTTCAAAGGAACCCTGCTCAATGTGTGCAGGTGCAATTGTAAATTCTAGAATATCAAGGCTTGTATTTGGGTCATATGATGATCAAAAAGGTTGTTGTGGATCCTTGTATCAAATATGTGGAGATAAACGATTAGGAAGTAATACAGTGGTCAAGGGAGGAGTCCTTGAAGATAGATGTTCTGAAATTTTAACCGAGTTTTTCCACTTAAAAAGAAAAAAATATTAAGGAATATTAATAATAACCATTGCCATAGATATTCCAATAATATTTGCGACCATATCTTTCTTACTAAAAAAGCTACTTTTTTTATCCTGAATCTCTTTTGCTAGTCCAGCACTAAAACTCATTATTGATGAGATAGGTAATGCTACTTTCTCTTTAGAATTCAATTTGTTTACTAAAACATATTGGCATCCAAGAGAAACCAGTAAACTATAACCAAAATGCTGAAGCTTATCTATTGCAACCCATTCATCTTTTGGAGCTTGATCTGATTTAGAATTTTTGATATTGGCATGTACACAGCTAGTAATTATTAAGTGAAAAAATATTAATAAAAGATATTTTTTTTTGCAGATCATATTTTTTACTTCTTATTATTTTAAAAGGCTTTCTAAAAATATTATATAAAGATATTACATATTTTAGTCATTAATTTGATAGATGAAAAATGACCTAGATATATTAATTCAGAATAAAAATTATTTTATAGATTTAAGATCTGAGAATGAATTTAAGAAAGGTAGCATACCAGGGAGTGTTAATATGCCAATACTTTCTAATGATGAGCATGAGGCAGTCGGAATTGAATATAAGAAAAAAGGTCAAGAATCAGCAATTAACCTTGGTCATACTTTAGTAACAGCTTCAATTAAGGAGAAAAGAGTTAAAGCTTGGCTTCATTTTATTAAAGAAAACCCTAATACAAAGATATTTTGTTATCGTGGTGGACTGAGGTCTCAAATTGCATTAAAATGGATTAAAGAGAGTGGAGTAAGGACCTCAATAGTTGAAGGTGGTTATAAACGATTTAGAAGTTTTTGTTTAGATATAATTCAACTTAAAAATAAATCTGCAAAGAAATGGGTTATTATTGGAGGAAATACAGGTTCAGGAAAAACTGATTTTATTTTACCTTATAAATCTACAATAGATCTTGAAGGTATTGCCAATCACAGAGGTTCAGCCTTTGGAAAAAAAATATCAGATCAACCTACAGCGAGTAATTTTGAAAATAAATTGGCTCTTAAATATTTTAAAAATAAATCAGATTTTTTAATACTAGAAGATGAGAGCCGTTTAATTGGTAAGAATATTTTACATGAGAATTGGTATCAAAAAATGCAAAGCTCTGATTTAGTTATACTTAGAGTAAATTTATCTGAAAGGGTTAACAATATTTATAGAGAATATATAGTTGAACCTTTAGAAAAAAATATTAATCATGAATTAATCAGTTCAATTATGAGTAAGGCTCTATTTAATATAAAAAAGCGTCTTGGAGGGAAAAGATATAGTGATATACAAAAAATCATGAACAAATCTTTTGAAGATCGTAATGAGAGATTACATAGGACATGGATAAAAAAAATTCTTACCTATTACTATGACCCTATGTATAATTATAAAATAAAAAAAAGAAGTGAATATATAAAATTCAGTGGATCACCAAAAGAGGTTAAGACTTATCTTAATACTATTGGTGTAACTTGATCTTTGTAAATCTTTGAACTAAAACTTAGAGAGATCTCTTAATAACTCAGCCCATCCATTTTGTTTTAGTACGTAATTCATTTTTTTAAAACCCAAACCATATAGAGGGTCTGGGTTTTCATACATAGCATCAATCTTTAAATCGGAGTATTTAGAATTATCATTTTCATAGATGAGTTGTGAACCTAAATTACAGAAACCTTCACGATATTCAGGACTAAGTTTATATTTTTTCTGAAATAAATAAACGTGCAAAAATTCATGAGCTAAGACTGATTTGAATTCAATTTCATGGAGGTTGGATAAAATATATATTTGATAATTTTCTTTTGTGATTTTACCATTTAAAGTTTCATACTCATAGTGAGTATATCCACTGAGGTTAATATGCCTAATTTTAGATAGCTTTTTTAATTGTTTTCGGCTACTAACTAGAGTAATAGGTATATTTTTTGGAAGGTTTTTAAACCCAACTTTATAAAGTTCTCTTTTCACTTCTTTTGCATATTTATTCACTAACTTATTTTTGTCTACTAGGAAAGGTTCACATAAGCTACAAATACTACGGTCTTTTCCTATGTTATATCCACCATTCGTAATTCTTTTACAAATTATACGATTACAAGATTCACAACTAGGAAGCTTGCTCTTATGCGATTTATGATATTTATTATCCCATTTATCTATTATATAGGTTGTTTTAATAGGTTGGGTACATACTTCACACTTAGGTAAAATAAAATTTTCATAACAATTTTTATGATATTTTTTATTACCCTCTATATTATAGACACCTTCAATTGGTTTTTTACATATATCACACTTTGGCTGAACATAATCTTTGTAGCATTGTTTATGATATTTTGATTTATCAACGGATATATATTGATTTTTTATGTTTTCTTTACAGAATTTACATTGAATATTTTGTGAGTAGATCACTTGCCATAAAAGGAAAAAAACAACGATAACTTCATTAGTAGTTATCTTGATCTGAGTTAAGAGATTTTGTCTGAATAAACTCACAATTATTTATTTATGTAATAAGAATTTGTCACTTCAGGACTGTAATATAAATAAATAAAGTTAAGACAATAGTTCATTATCTTCGAAACTATTTCAGCATTTTCCCTAATAGTTCTTTTAGAAATTTCGCAGCTGTAATTGCAGTAATATTATTCAAATCTTTTTTTGGGTTATATTCGACAATATCTGCTCCTATAATTTTTTCTTTAATTTTATATATAATATTTAGGATATCTCGGGTGGAAAGTCCTCCTGGCTCTGGATGTGAGACTCCTGGTGCAAAAGCAGGATCTAATCCATCCAAATCTAGAGTTATATAAACAGGGCCATTAAACTCTAATTTAATATCTGATCTAAAATTATTCATATCAATAACCTGCACATTATATTTATTTGCTTGTTCCTGCTGATGATTGTTCATCGTTCGGATCCCAATTTGAATTAATTTTTTTGAGAGATTATTATCTAAGATACGTGCAAATGGAGACGCGTGAGAGTAAGGATTATTTTCAAAGTTATCATACAGGTCAGGATGTGCATCAAAGTGTAGTATGTTTATATTTTGTAAATAGTGGTTGTAAGCATCTATAATTGGATAGGTTATACTGTGATCTCCTCCGATTGATATACATCTATTACCTTTATTTAATTCTTTTTTGATAGTATCACGGATTAATTGAAAACCTTGTTTACTAGATGGAATATTTGGAAAGCTTTGGTAAGTCCATAAATTTTTTATTCCTAGATCAATACCATTTTCAGAAAATTTATTCGTTGCATCTGAGTGGAAGGCTTCCATGATAATTGGTGGTGCCTTAGAGCAGCCTTTTAAAAAAGAAGAGTTTTCATCTGCTGAAAATCCGATAATAGATATTTTTTTATTGTTCATTTTTAAAATAAATAAATAAAGACATTATTTATTTAATTTTGATTAATATTGGTATGATGAAACCTACCTTAATATTTTTACTATTTCTAAAA
>CEUA01028974.1_pt1 | contig 12776 bp, 14 predicted proteins | sample 361541 | NCBI WGS metagenome assembly CEUA01 (sample SAMEA2623079, study PRJEB7988) | marine metagenome | isolation source: saline water (ENVO:00002010), including
TTCTAATCCGTAGGTCACAGGTTCAAATCCTGTCCGGGGTGCGACGAAAAAATTGGTATTTTTAGTCGAGAAATTTCTTAATTAGATTTTCTAAAACAATTCCACCATTCTCATTTAAATGGATATGATCACACATTGTTTTTAAACCATATTTTTTTCCAATTTTTTCCCAATTCCAACCAAAGACATAGTGTAATATAACTGCACGAATAATTCTTATAGTACGCCATTGAGTAGTTACATAAGGCTCACTGGAACTATTGTTTCCAATAATATGACTTAGATGATCAAATAAATTAATTAATGTAAGATTGTATTTTTCAGCTATATTTTTAATGATAACATTATGATTTCTTACAACATCCATAATTGAATGGGAATCATGTTCTCCGACCCAAGGTAAAGTGCTAATAGCAATTTTTGCACTACTATGAGATTGTATATATTGAATCATCAATTCTAATTCTTTTTCATACCAATCTATTGATGGTAGTTGTGGTAATTCTTTGTTTATCACATACGCTTCTTGAATAGATTTAATCTTTTCACTTCCCATCGCATCATTGGTGCCAATAAGAATAGTGATATAATCTGGATTACATTTCAAAGCATCTTCTAACCTTTGATTTAGATTCCATGCTAAATCTCCATTTACTCCAGCATTAACATATATTTTTGAAGAATCGTTTTCTCTTAATGACCCTACCCAATCATATCCTATGTGTCCATGAGTAATACTGTCTCCACAACAAAGAACAATTGGGCGATTATCATTAATATCTCGCACAAAAGAATCAGCAGACATTTTAGGTAGCACCCATGCGCGTTTTATAATAGGAAATCTCCAGGCGTTCATTAAGAAGTATTTTAACATATCAGTTCTATTTCTTTAGTGATGTGATTGTTTTTTCATGAGTAGAACGTGTAATAGGATAAATCTTGAAGAAAAAAGCAGAAGTTAACTGCAATAACAAAACAACAGGTATAACAGTAGCTCCTAAGTTCCATAATATAGATAAATCTACTTCGCCTGGATCTGTTTTAACAGGAAAACGAACAATATCTAAAATAATACCAGCAAAAAATCCACCAATACCAAAACTAGCTTTTCTTGCAAACATAGTTGCAGAATACAATAATCCTTCTTGTTTGTTTTCTGTCTCCAATTCATACTTATCGGTAACATCAGCCATCATAGATTCAGATAAGATTAACCCAATCATAACAAATATTTGTCCTGAAAAATAGAATAGCAGCATTAAGTAAAATAGATTACTTGTATGGTTTTCTGGCATTACACCTAATAATCGTAACATGATTGGAGTGCAATAAATCAATGCATAAAAAACAAGAGCGATAATTGCTCCACCCTTTTTATCAAATATTTTTTGAATAATAGGAGTAAAAATTGCACCTGGAATAACTGCTAAACCCATTGCAATTAAAATATACATGCTTTGTGCTTGTGTAAATTCCCAAAAATAGCTCATAAAATATAATGCGAGCGCAGTCGTGATACCAGCCATGACAGTGAAAAAGATAAACCCTAGACATAGCGTTCTAAATGCTTTGATTTGTAATGCACTGATAATTTCTGCATATCCTTTCCACCATTTTACTGATTTAGAAGATTGAGTTTTGCTTTCCAATCTTGGAACTTGATTAAAAGTTCCTAACGTGCTAATGAATATAGCAACAATAGCACAAATTGCACTAATCTGACCCATTTGTGAGTATGCAGTAGGATTCAGACGACCATCAATTTCTGGGTTTGGATCAACAAGAAAAACTGTAAAGAATAAAGCTATAAGAAAAATCTTAAATAATTCGCCAAATATTGTACGTAATGATGAAATCTGAGTACGTTCATCATATGATTCAGTAAGCTCTGCATTTAATGCTAAATAAGGAACATAGAACAACGTTAATCCCAAACGAACTAAAATTGTAAATCCAAGCATCCATATAAATAAATTTGTATTGCTTAGCGAAAGTGGCGGTGAAAATATAAACCATAATCCTAAACCAGTAGGAATAGCACTCAATAACATAAATAAATGTCTACGACCCCAAAGCTTAGAACGCCATTCATCTGAGATTCCACCCATAATTGGATCTGTGATAGCATCAACAATAAGAGCAATCAATACTGCTGCCCCAACAAGAGTGCCTGACAAGCCCATAGCAGTGCTAAAAAATAAAATAAAGAAATAATGAAAGAGACCATTCTTTACTTCAAATGAAATTTGACCTATAGAATAAAAAATCTTTGTTAGATAGTTGAGGGGTTGAGACATACTCAATGATTGATTTCAGGCAGAAGAAAGGCTCCGACTCTATGATCATTATCAGAAGCATATAAATACCAATTTCCATGCATATAAGCTGTGGCAATTCCATCAGTATATTCAATGTCTTCTAAATACAACGAATCAATATATTCTAAACTTTCTCTATCAAATAAATGAAAACGATTATCTTCTTTGCTTTGTTCAGTGCAAATCCAATATCCTGTATTATCTCCTTTGGATACTAAAGCGATTCCCTCTGGATCTTCAGTAAAATTAAAATCCTCTAATGTAGAATTAATATGTTCGCCTGTATCTAAATCTAGCACAGCTATCTTATAGTGTTCTTCCATTTCATCAGCAACTAATAAACGGCGATAATGACTATCAACCATAATACTCTCTACTTGATATAAAGTATACTCACCAAACACACTATGTTCGCTTACAGAAAATTTGTCTCCATCATATTCCAATTCCCATGATATAATTCGATCTTGATGAGGTTGATTGTAATCATAGCTATCAGTGACAAAAATTTTATAACTACCATCTTCCTGTTTATAATTTGTAATCCCATATGGTTGACGTAAAACCTCTGAACCAAATGTGCCAATAAAATCCATCGATGCATTAAAAACAGCTACATGGCGCATATCTCTTTCGGTAATCAATACAAGTTCATCATTGACTGTTGTAACGCCATTAGGGTATGCATTTTCGCGATTAATAGTCTTTTGTAGTTCCCCATTCATCGCATTGTAAACGTACAGTTGATTAGCATCTTTACCTGTAACAATTATTACATGTTTTCTAAAAAGAAATCCAATACTATCAATTGCTGATTCTAGTTTAGATTCAGTATAAAATAAAGCATTGGACACAATAAATTTTTTATCATTTTCACAGGAAAAGAATAAAGAAACTACAATGAGTATTGATACTATTTTAAGATAAAAAGTAGAGTAAAATCTCATAACAAATAAGATCTACTTAGAAATTCCAAGCAATTCAATTTCAAAAATTAATGTCGCTGAAGGTGGAATAACATATGTGCCTCTTTCTTGTCCTCTTATTCCCTTTTCACCATATGCTAAATTATATGGAATATATACTTCCCATTTAGAACCAACAGGCATCATTTGCAATATTTCAGTCCATCCAGGAATCACTCCTTGTACTGGAAACGTAGCAGGATTACCGCGATCATAACTGCTATCGAATTTATGACCATCAATAAGGTAACCACTATAATGCACTGAGACTTCATCATTGTAATCTGGAACTAATCCTGTTCCTGTTACAATCTTTTTAAATTGAAGATTACTTCTTCTTACTAAAACACCTTCTTTGCTTTTATTTGTCTCAAGAAATTCTTGTCCTGCAATTTTATTTTCTCTTGATAATCGTTGATGTTCTTCCCCTTGTGCTCTCATCTCATCTCTTTCAAATTCAGCTATTGAAACATTAAATTCTCTTAAGATTTGTTGCCTCTCAGCTGCATCCAATAATGGTTCATTATTTTCAAAGAAATCATCTAGTCCTTTTTGCACTAAATCTTTATCAATATCAGCATAAGCTGGCAAATTTTTTCCTATATTAATTCCCATAGAATAACTAAGAGAATCTTTAAATGTAGCAAGAGATGTATCTTCAGTTGATACAGCTTCACTAGAATCAGTCTGATTACACGCTGCAATCAAAAATATTATTAATAAAATTTTTCTAACGTCCATCTTCATATCCTTTATATTGATCCATCATATTGTCTGCACCATACAAAGACCCTAATTTAACCAAAAGTGAACTAGGGATTAAAGCTCTAAGTAAAGTTAATTGGTTCATCACCCAAGGCACTTTTGGAGAATGAAATCCAAAACGAATTGCACGATTCATAATAACTTTAGCAACTGCATCATGATCTTTGATACCTGGTGCTAAAATGTTACCAAGAAAGTTTAGTTTAGTTCCTTTAAATAATCCTTTTTTAATAAAATTTGGGTGGATTGAAGAAAATTTTACTCCTTTTTTACCCATTTTTATCGCTTCCAATCGCAATGATTCTGTTAATCCCATTACCCCCCATTTTGTAGCAGCATATATTGCTAATTTAGGAGCGCCAACAAGAGCAGATGCTGATGAAATGTTAATAACATGTCCAAAATTTCTATCTAACATAGAAGGAAGAAAAGCACGAATAGTATAAATCATAGATGTAAAATTAACATTAATCATATTTTCTAATTCTTCATCCGTTCTGTCTAGCATATATCCTGTATACACAGTACCAGCATTATTAATTAAGATGTCTACTTCCCCTACTTCTTCTCTAATGATATCTGCATTTGCATAAACCTGTTGCTTATTTGTTACATCACATACTTGAGAAAAAACATCATGTCCTTCATTTTTTAAAGACTGTACAGTGTTTGCTAAATCATCTGCTTGGAAATCCCAAAGAATTACTTTTGCCTCTTTTTTAAGTAAGCGTTTAACTGTAGCTAATCCAATCCCTTTGGCAGCGCCTGTAACTAATACGATTTTATTTTTTACATTCATATCTATAGATTGCTATACCATTGTATGCCATATGCAAGCGTTACACTAATAGCTAACCCTAACATTAATCGAGCAAAGTCTGTATAGAGCATTGGGAAAATACCTTTCATCTTTTTGTCTGTATAGGTCAATCTTCCATACCCATGAACATACCAGATAGCAATTTCTCTTCCTGCTAACATACCCATGAAAACAAATGTAGTGCTCATTGGTAAGTCATTTATTTCTTTAAAATAATATAGAACAAAACAATAAACTAAATCAATTAAAGTTGCTGAACGAACATATCTTGTGTTTGTTTTTGAAAGAACAATTTCTTGGATTCTTCCGCCTCTTTCATAGAACATAAATGCTAAACCTAATAGCATTACGCCCATTACAAGAAATGGAAAATTAATACCTCCGATTGATTCATATCTTGGTAAAAAGACCATAATATTTGCCATATCATGTTTCAACCAAGTTGCCCATAACCAACCAGTAGTTAACCACTGAAATACTCTCCAAGTAAAATTATATTTATTTTTACCTTTTTCTCCTTCATATAAGATATACTTGGTAATGAGATACCAAGAACCAAAAGCAAAAACAAACGAAACTGCATAGCCTAAGAAACTTTTCATAAGCATTTTTTCCATTAAGCCGTCTACTCCTGCAGCAAAAACTGATAAGACTAAAAATGTGGTAGATACAGGAATCTTTAATCTTGTTAGGACAATTAATACTAAAGGTGCCATGGCATGATACCATTTTATTGTGATCTCTGGAAATTCATTTAATCTTCCAAATGCAGGATCATTATCCATAAAACCTTGAAACATAGTGAAAACAAAAATTGATCCCATATATGCAAACATCCAATACCATTTTACATCATCACGATTTGATGATATATAAGTGCCTAACGTTTGAATACTATCATTCGCTGTAACAGCATACACCGCGAATAAAAATCCTAAAAAAGCCCAAAGTGTGAGAAATTCCATTAATTACTACCCCTTATTTAATGAATTTGATTTTTTTTGAGCTCCGGAGGAGGGACTCGAACCCCCGACCTGGTGATTAACAGTCACTCGCTCTACCAACTGAGCTACTCCGGAATCGAATTGGAATGAATTTTTCATAATATTATTGAAAAAACAAGCAATATTACACCTCAAGTTCAATAATAATGTCTTTTTCTAGATTAAATTGTGCGTGATCAAACACATCTTGAGATATAACAACTTTATTATTTTCTGATATGTTACCTAAGCGAGCATGTGTTGATTTCATTCCACCTAAATACCATCTATGATCACTAATATATATTAAATCTCCTTTTTCACCTTTTATTTCGTTCATATATTTTTTTGGTAAAGAGACTATATTATCTTCATTATTTGAAACTTCTATTTCTGAACCAGAAAATTTGATAGTAATACCAGCATTCTTGTTCACCTCAGATCCTTTAAAATATTTTGGACCATCTTTAATTGTCCAAAGGGTTAATCCTTTGATTTTATCATAATTGCTTGGCGGTTTTGTTAGCAAGGTTACTACAACACCAATTGCTACACATGCTACCACATTATACAATGCTCTAATATAAGACCAAGGTTTTGCTTCAATAAATTCAATACCATGGGAAAAAGGTTGGACAAATAGCTTTGGATACAAAACTCCTAAATAAATAAAAATTGCACCTAAAACAAATGTTAAGATTGCAGCTCTAGAAGAAAAACGTTGCCAGAAAATTCCTAAGAATATCACGGTAACCATTGGTGGTGTAACAATACTATGGAATGCACCGTGCGCTTCATAAATAGTACCATATTTGCTAAATAAAAATGCAGCTTGTATACCAATGAATGTGACAAATAAAGAAGTAAACATTGAAATGCGTAATTTAGTTTTTTCAGATGGATTTTTGCTTAATGGTGTATAAACATCATTCACCGCTACAGCTGTGGATGCATTAATTTGTGAGTCTAAACTTGACATTAATGCTGCAACAACTGCTGCTACTAAAAATGCAAATACTGCTTCAGAGCCCGCTACAATACCAGCGACTATAGTAAAAATTCCATTTGGATTTGCAGTTTCTGCAATCACATCTGGTGAAGTGTTTGTTATTGCTCTTGCTATCCAACCAGAATTTGACACTGCAAGAGTTCCAAGTGGCAGAAATACCAATACATTCATCATCGTTGCTCGTCTAGCATGCACTACAGAACGCGCTGCTAGAAAACGCATAATCACTGCTTGATTCATAAAAGCAAACCCTACTGATCCTACCACACCATCTTGCCAGAAAATTCCAACAAAATTAAAATCAGGAGGAGAATTAAAATCAGCTAAAGGGAGCTTATTTGTGATTGATAAATTATTCCAAAATATATCTAAACCACCTAAATAAATAATTCCTAATCCAAATAATAAAAGACCAGCAAACAACAGGACAACCCCTTGAATTAAATCAGTGAAAATAATTGCTGTTTGACCGCCTAAAGACACATACAATCCAGAAATCACAGCTACAACAACAATAATGGTATTAATTTCCCATCCTAATATTGGTTCCAATAATGAAGCAAGAGCAAGTAATCCGATTCCAATATATCCAATTAAATATAATAGCATAGTAAATGTTGATAGATTTCTTACTGTGCTATTAAAACGCCGTTCAAAATACTCAGGAATAGAATTCACCTTCATATAATAGATAATCGGAATCCATCCAAATAACAACAATGGCATAAAAAACCAATCATTCATATAAGTCATGGTGGATGAAAATCCATATTGGTATCCTTTAGAAGCATATTTAGCAAAACTGTGTGATCCTACTCCAGTGGCTAACATTGACATGGCAATTATCCACCAAGAAAATCGTCTTCCTCCAAAAAAGAAGTCTTCAGTAGATTTATTATTACGCGCAAAAAATAATCCAGCACCTAATACAAAAAAGACATAAAAAGCTAATATGCCCCAGAATAAGTCACTTGTTGGAATAGCAGTATTCATCGAACCCCTCTAATAAGAATCGCAACATTGACTACATAAAGAGCAAGAATCACTAAATAAAGTTGAGGCATATCATTCAATGCAGATACGGTCATAAACAAATGGATAGATGATACATAAATAAATCCCCAAATTAATATTTGTATCCAAATCTTATATTCTTGCCAAAACTTTTCATTACCATATGCACGAAATATTGCAAATAAACCACCTCCAAAGATTAATAAGCCAAAACTATATTGATATAAAAAAGGAAGCCAGCTATGAGAAAATAAATCCATCAACTTATCCCTTCAAAAAATGGCTTTAACTGATCATAAGTGTCATATAGCCCTTGTGCGACAACTTTAGTAGACCCTACCACTGGCATAAAAGAAGTATCAGATTTCCATCGAGGTACAACATGAAAGTGTAAATGTTTTGGTATAGATGCACCAGATCCTTCTCCAATGTTAGCACCAAAATTAAATCCTTCGCATTTTAGATTTTCCTTTAAAATGGTCATAGATTTTTTCACAAGGGACATAATTTCGCTTAATGAATCATCTTCTAAGTGTTCCATCGAATCGACTTCATCATATGGAACAACCATTAGGTGTCCATTGTTATATGGATAGTAATTCATAATGATATAACAAAACTCTCCTCTATAAAGAATCAGATTTTCTCTATCTTCGCTTTCATTTGCTTTCTCAGAAAAAAGTTTCTGGGAAGAATCTTTATTTTTGATATACTCCATTTTCCATGGAGCCCATAAATGTTTATTATGTGACATACTATGCTTCTGACTTTACTTTATCAATTAATTCTCTCAAAACAGGTTTAATATAAACATTATCAATCTTCATTTTGCTAAAACATTTTGCTAAAACATGAACGCGCTGTTCCAAAGGTTTATGCTTATTGATGACAATAACATTATCAGCAAACAATAAACAATCATCCCCATGAAAATCTCCTTTATCATGTATAATTCTTACATTTAATTTATCACTCAAGTCAATAAAATCATTAATTAATTCTTCGTATTTTTTATTTATTCGTTTGTGTCGCATTTGATACCTGTAATTGCACTACTACTTCTAATTTTTTCTCCTAAACCATCGACCATTTTAATGTTAAATTTTTTCATTACAGCAGTTTCGGGAATTTCTGAAAGACTTCTATCTCCTCCATTAGCAAAAATATTTGGCTTAATAGCCTCTAAACTTCTACAAACACTTTTGTCTTCATCAATGCTTAAAAATACTTCATCAACACATTTTAATGCAGAAACAATTTCAGCTCTATCATTTTCATTCATAAATGATTTGCCTTTTTTTAACAAAGCTTGTTTATCATTGTTAACAATCACAATTAATTTATCACCAAGCTGTTTTGCCATCTCTAGGTATTCTAAATGCCCAACATGTAGTGGATCAAAATATCCACTTACTGCTACAACTGTCATATTATTTTCCATCATTCATATTATAATTCCATTTTGGAATCTCTAACTCCCAATTTGCCCTCAATACTAATGAATCAGGATACACAAAAAATCGTTCTGCAAACTCATTGGTAGTAAATGATCCCATGTCCAACATAGAGTTATTGTTTCTATCTTCATAAATCAATAACTGGTATTTGCCTTCTAGTATTCCATCAAGAGTATAATTACCATCTATTTGGATGGTATTAGAATACTCATTTTTTTTATTCTTTAACATTAAAGTAATTGGATGAATAAAATTTCCTGATACTTTTCCTATTAAAGTAGCAGTTTTAATATTTTTCTCTTCATCAATATTGTTCGTTTCTTCAATATTGTCATTTTCTTCTTCTTTTATTTTCTGAAGATAAAAATTAATGTTATCCAACGAGTCATCCTTAAAAGAAAGTTTATTCTTTTTGTAGAAAGCGAATGGTCTTTCTTGATAATTAATATTTGATCCATATTGTTCAACCGCTAGAATAGAAAAATCTTTTTGAGGTAAAAAATTAAATTCATAGAAAGTGTCTGATGAAGCATTGATTACATAGTCTGGAGTTTGATTTAACATAGTGTCTTTATCTAAGTGATCAAACCATAACAAGATAAATGCATTACTAAAATCCCCAAAGATATTTCCTCTAATTGTATTAGAATCGAAAATCTCTTCTCTTGAAAATGGAATAATAATATCTTTTTTTAATCGAACGCCATGCTCATCTTTAAGGTTTGTATTAAAGACAATCATATAAGTAATATCTTTTTCTAAATTTGATGGTAACCATAAATCAATTTGATTGCCTTTGTATTCATATTGAAAATCATATTCACCACTTGGAAAAATTGTAATAGCGTTCTTTAAAGATGATTCATCCAAATATTCATTGAATTCTATAGTAATTTTTTGTGTTGGCTTAATATCTGTTAATATTTTTGGTGATGTTTGAGTGAGTTTTGGTGGACTATCATCAATGTCTCCTCCTTGTGGAGCAGAAACAGAAGCGCAGCCAGCAAAAAATACCACTGCAATAAATAAAAAAATATTATTCCTTAATAGATTCAAGGACGTCTTCTCCATGTGTGCTAGTATTAACTTTAGGATATACTTTTTCAATAATTCCTTTTTCATTAACAAGATAAGAAATTCTTATAATGCCTTCATATTCCTTGCCATACATTTTCTTTTTACCCCATGCTTTATATGCTTTAATCATATCAAGTTCCATATTAGACAATAAATCATAAGGAAAATTATTTTTTGTAGAAAAATTTGACTGTGCCTTTACAGAATCTTTACTAACACCAATAACATTGATATTATTTTTTTGAAATTTTTTAAAATTATCACGAATACCACACCCTTCCTTTGTACATCCTCCTGTGCTAGCTTTTGGAAAAAACCAAACAAGAAGTTTTGATCCTTTAAAATCATTAAGGGAAACATTTTCATCATTTTGATTTTTTAATGTGAATGATGGTGCTTTATCTCCAACTGATAACATATATGCTCCTAATCTGTATGTTGTTCTAAATAATCCTTAGACCATTTTACAAAAGTATCATTATTAATTTCAAATCTAATTTGTTTCATCAAATCAGAATAATATGCGATGTTAATTAATGTCGCAATTCGTATTCCTAGTATTTCATTTATTTGAAATAAATATCTTAGATAAGATTTAGAATAGTCTTTTGCAAATTGTATTCTACTATTTTCATCAATTAAAGACGTATCATGCTTGTATTGATTGTTAAGAATATTAATGGTCCCATTGCTAGTAAATATCTGTCCATTGCGTGCATTTCTACTAGGCAATACACAATCAAACATGTCTACTCCCCTCAAAACTGATTTAACAATATCTGTTGGTTTTCCAACGCCCATTAAATAACGCGCATATTCTTCAGGGATAGATTCTCCTAATAATTGCACTGTATCAAACATAGGTTCTTTCTTTTCACCTACAGATAGTCCCCCAATAGCTATTCCACCATTAACAAAAGGCAACATTTGATCAACACATGTTAATCGTTCATTTTTATCCACTCCTCCTTGAATAATAGGAAATAGCGTTTGCTCATGATTATATAAATTGTCATGGACTTTTAAATATTCATATGCTCTTTTAGTCCATTTATGCGTTAAATCTGATGCTCTTTCTAGTTCTTTTTTTGAACAATCACCTGGAGGGCAATAGTCAAAAGCCATGATAATATCAGAACCTAATTTTTGCTGCACTTCCATAGATACTTCTGGTGTAAAAAAGTGCATACTTCCATCAAGATGAGACTTAAAATGGACACCATCATCAGTAATTTTGTTCATTTTATTTAATGAGAAAACTTGATAGCCACCGCTATCTGTTAAGATACTATTTGACCAGTTTAAAAATTTATGTAGCCCACCATTTTCCTGTATAATGTCTGTTCCAGGCCTTAAATAAAGATGGTATGTGTTGGAAAGCATGATATTCGTATCAATATCATATAATTCATTAGAAGACAATGATTTTACTACACCATGAGTGCCTACTGGCATAAATACAGGAGTATCAATCGTAGAATGATCCGTTTGGAGTGTCCCTGTTCTTGCTAATGAGTTTTTATCTTTTGAATGAACCGTAAATTTCAATTAATTACCAGTCATACCCTATTGATAAAATATATTGAGGCTTAGAATAGTCTCCATTTGGATAACGATCCCATGCAGTATCTAATCTAACCAATGCCCATGGAGTGAATATTTTCATTCCAATGCCAAAAGTAGAAATAATCGGAGAAGCATCTTCGCTATTTAGATTATATTTTTGTCTTACTAAACTGCTATCATCAAATTCTTTGCTGTCATCCCATGCAGCGCCAACATCTAAAAATAGATGCCCAAATATATTACCAAAACGAATACGAGCAGGAAAACTTACATCCACATAATTAATAAATGGGAATCGGAATTCAAGGTTTGCAACTGCTACATTTTCTCCTGTGCGCTCTCTGTATCGTGCTCCTCTAACAGGAAACACATATTCAGTAAAAAATACATCTTCTAAAATAGTTGAATTATCATAATCCAGAATGCGTTGTGCATACAAACCTGAGTCATCTCTACCTTCAGTTTGTGTATCAGAATAAAATGTCATTTGAGATGATCCTCCTAAGAAAAATCTTTCAGGATCTTTTCCAAAACTTCTTCCTAACATCATTCTAGTTGCAATACTATAGTTTCGATTAATTTTGAAATATTTTCTTATATCAAACTTGATTGTTTTAAATGCGAGACTATCATCTCCAATATCTGGACTAAATTGAAAAGTTAAATATTGCTTCAAACCATCATTAGGCCCAGTATATGTATTAGTAGTATTATCATAAACCCAGCTTACTAACGGGACAAAAGACTGAAGGTTTTCTGTATAGTTTGTTTGTACGTCCCCTGTCCAGTAATTAATTTCTTT
>CEUA01092996.1_pt1 | contig 12765 bp, 13 predicted proteins | sample 361541 | NCBI WGS metagenome assembly CEUA01 (sample SAMEA2623079, study PRJEB7988) | marine metagenome | isolation source: saline water (ENVO:00002010), including
GGCGATGGTAAAACGCTAGAAGAGATCGGAGTAGAATTAGGTGTCACACGTGAACGAGTGAGACAGCTAAGAAATCGGGCACTTGCCAAGATGCGAGATCACTTCGATGAAAGCGAATTTGACATGGCTATTAACTGAGTTATTAGCGAGATTGATGTTCGTCCAGGACATCAATCTCAAAACCATAATTAAGCGTTAGGAAAATAATGACTTACGAAGAAGCTCTGGAGGCGACATCGTCTGCGGCAGTAACCAATTCAGCTGAGCTGCGAGATAAATTCACCTCTAGGTTTACGGATTTTGTAGGACAACTGTCCCCCGAGACCGTGAAAAATCAGGTGTTATCGGTGTATGCTCAGGATGCCTATTTTGACGATACACTTAAAGTTCGTGTGGGCCGAGATCAAATCGCGGAATACATGGAACGAAGTTTGGGCGCGACAACAGGGGTCACTGTAGAAATAAAAGATATTGCTTACGGTGAGTCTGATTTTTACTACCGATGGACCATGAAAATTTTTTTTAAATCGCTAAACAAACGTAATCCGGGAGTTTCCGATGGTATGAGTCAAATTCGGTATACGAAGAACGGGCTGATTGCACTCCATCGCGATTTTTGGGATGCAGCTTCAGGCATTTTTGGATATCTCCCCGTATTCCGGTCAGCAATACCGTGGGTCAAGGGGAAGCTTTAGCTCATGAGCGCTCCGTGTTTGGTATGGTTAAATCGAGATTTGCGAACTGCAGATAATGAGGCTCTTTCTTTTGCTTCAAGGTGCAATGGTCCTGTGATACCCGTTTTCGTTTACGACAGGAATATAACTTCTAAACCGGCCATTGGTTCGGCCAGCCGATGGTGGCTTCACGAGAGTTTGAAATCGCTTTCGCACGCGCTGAAGGATAATGGTAGCAGATTGGTGATACGCTGCGGCGTTCCTAGCTCGGTGCTGGCAAGTCTTGCAATAGAGACAGGAGCCTGTCAGGTTGTTTGGAATAAGTGTTACGACCCATTGACTCAGGACTGCCAAAAATCGGTCGAATTAGCGTTGCAGAAGGCATCAGTTTTGACCCGATCATTTACGGGGGACGTTTTCTTCGAACCAAAAATGGTTCTCAATGGAAGTAAACTTCCTTACAAGGTTTTCACTCCGTTTTGGAAGGCCTGTCTGCGCGAAGGTTTAGATGATTCGGTCAGCCCAACTCCGCGGCACTTGCCAGCACCATCGGTTTGGCCGGATTCAGTGCCGATCGATGACCTTGCCCTAGCAACGGAGAAAAACTGGACGAAAGGTTTGAAAGATACATGGACTCCTGGCGAATTCAACGCCATGAAAACATTGGAAAATTTTGCCGCTTCAGCCATGGATGCTTACTCCGGTGAAAGAGATTTTCCTGCAATTTCTTCTACTTCCGCTTTGTCTCCACATTTAAGTTTCGGCGAGATTAGCCCCAAACAAATTTTACTATATGTGCGTTCGATTCCTAACCAAAAATCCGAAGCCTTTATACGCCAGCTGGGATGGCGAGAATTTTCATCCTACTTGCTTTATCACTTTCCAAGTCTCAAGGATACTCCGCTAAGGCAGCATTTTAAGGATTTTGGATGGCTCACAGATAAGAACGGATTGAGTTCCTGGCAGAAAGGACGAACAGGGTATCCCATCGTCGATGCCGGTATGCGACAATTATGGCAGACTGGCTGGATGCACAACCGAATCAGAATGGTTGTAGCCTCATTTTTAGTCAAGGATCTGCTAATCGATTGGCGTTCCGGAGCCAATTGGTTTTGGGATACTTTAGTCGACGCTGATATCGCAAATAACAGCGCTAGTTGGCAATGGGTTGCTGGATGTGGTGCAGACGCGGCCCCGTATTTCAGGGTTTTCAATCCGATTACTCAAGGAAAAAAGTTTGATTTCGAGGGACACTACGTTCGCCGATGGATACCAGAATTAGCTGATTTACCCTCATCTGTTATACATTCGCCATGGATGGCATCCTCTTCGGAGTTAAGTAATGCTGGAATAAAATTAGGAGATACATATCCACAACCGATAATTGATCACTCGTTTGCTCGCGAAAGAGCTTTGTCAGCTCTTTCTTCGTCAAAACTATGATCTGGTTTATACTTCTAAATACGGTATTTTCAAGCATAATGAGTGGAATTATTTGGTTTGTCCAGATTGTTCATTATCCTCTTTTTAAGTCGTTAGGCAAGAAGAATTTTATTGATTACCAATCTAAACATGTGAAACTGACGGGAAATATAGTTGGGCCTTTTATGCTGATGGAATTAACAGTTTCAATCTATGTAGCATTCTGGAATACTCACAATGAATTAGTACCTCTAATCTGGGCCAATTTGGGACTACTTATACTAATTTGGCTGAGTACGTTTTTTATCCAGGTGCCGTTACATAATCGACTCTTGGAAGGTTTTGACTACACGGTCCATCGCAGCCTATTAAGAGGTAACTGGATACGCACATATGCTTGGACTGTGAAAATGGTTTTGTCCTTATTGTTAGCAGTAAGATACCACGACCTCTATGGATTTTGACGTTTCGTCATAAGATAGTGGGATACCCACCATTCTTGTCCATCATTGAAACCAAATAATTCTTCACAGGACATGAAAAAAATTCGCCATCTTTGTAGCCAGAGTTTACTATTCCATTTTCCGTAAGTCTCAGTTAAGACTGGTAGGATTTCTTCTTTGTTGGCATCTAATTTTTTAAGCCAGTCTCGCGCTGTCTTGCTATAGTGATTGCCGCTTACTCGCCAATGGTTGTCTAATTTTAGTTTGTCTTGAAAATAGTGAAGTAGGTCGTCGCTAGGCATCATACCACCAGTAAAAAAATATTTACTCATCCAATCCTCATCGTCTTTTATCTCGAATAAGTAAGGATGCTTGTTATGTGCAAAAATATGAATAAATAGTTTACCTTCATCGCGAAGCCATTGACTAACCCTATTCAACATGCGTCGATAATTTCTTAGATGCTCGAACATTTCTATCGAAACTATTCGGTCATAGCGGTCTTCTATTTGGAATTCATTCATGTCGGAGGTTAGGATTGTAATATTATTAATTTGAAGATTTTTACATTGTTCATCGATAAATATTTTCTGATTAGCTGAATTAGATACCGCGGTTATACGGCTATTAGGGTATTTTTTCGCCATCCAAAGGGTAAGGGAGCCCCACCCACATCCCAATTCTAATATATCCATATTATCAGAAAGTTGAGCACGTTCGCCGTATATTTCAAGCATAGCAGATTCAGCATCATCTAAGGACTCTTCCCCGATTGTATAATAGCAGGAGCTATATTTTAAATGTTTTCCAAGCACTTTTTGGAAAAAAAGTGGTGGTAATTCGTAATGTTGTTCATTTGCCTCGACCGTATTAACAGCGATGGGGTTTTCATCCATATCATTTATAAAAGATTGAAGAAGTCTCGTATGATTTTCACAGTTTCCAGGATGAATTTCATTGATACGGTTCCGTAGTAGCTTTCTAATGCCAATACGTATAAGTGCGTCTGATAACAGGCCGCGCTCGGCCATTTTTAAGGCAGCTTTCATATTATACCTTTTGAGGAAACCAGGGGAAAAATGCGTTAGTTGTTTTTTGATAATTACGATACTGATCTCCTCGTTTCTTTATTGCAAGGTCTTCTGCATACGGAATACCAGTGACTTTAACAAGAAGATAGAGCATGATAAAAGGTGCGCACAGGCTTACCCAACCCCAACCATATTGTAAGGACCATGGAATAAATGAGAACCAGTATAACCATTCGAAGAAATAATTTGGGTGTCTCGAATAGCGCCATAGGCCTGTCATACAAGTCTTACCTGAATTATTTATGTCAGATTTGAAACGATTTAATTGTGAGTCTGCCAAGCTTTCGCCAATTATTGCAATTAGCCAAATTATAATTCCTATTCCATCGATCAGGCCAAGAGGGTATGTGTTTTCTGTCGATAGAAAAGCAGGTAACGAAAACATCCAAGCAAGTATTGTTTGGCATAGATACAAAGCAATGAAATTTTTATGAGCATTTTTTCCCCAAGATCTTCGGAGAGAGGCATAACGTCGATCTTCTTTTCCTGGCTTATGTCTTTTAGATAAATGAACACTCAACCGTAGGCTCCATATCAAAGTCAAAATACAAATCATGAAACCTCTGTATAAATTTCCCTGTCCACATACTGCATAATAGCAGGTGAGAAAAGCAATACTCATAGCCCAGCCAATATCGACGTAGCTAGCGTCATCTTTATGATATTGGTAGATCCATAGTGCTAGCATGACAAAGCTGATTCCTATGAATCCATGGGGCAATATTGAAAAAGAATAATTTGGCATTGAAATTAATTTATGCGAACTCAGCGTGACGTCGGTTTTGGGGTTTGGCAAATAAGATTTGGGCGTCACTGATATATCTTTCTGAAAAACCTGCCTCACAGTAACAAAGATAGAAATGCCACATCCTAATAAATTCTTCGTTAAATCCTTGTTCTCGGACGCAATCTATAGAAGAAAAAAAACGCTCTCTCCATATACGAAGCGTACGAGCATAATGTGGCCCTATATCTAGCAAGTCAACAATACGAAGATCGGTTCCTTTCGCTATTGATTTACTAATGGCAGTAAGAGAGGGAATACATGACCCCGGAAATATATATCTTTTGATGAAGTCCACTGTATGTTTATGAGCATCGAAAAACCAGTCGCCAATAGTAATCGCCTGAAGAAGCATCAAACCATCAGTTTTGAGCAATGCGCTACATTTTGAAAAATAAGTATCGTAATAATGATGTCCCACTGCTTCGATCATTTCAATAGATACTAACTTATCATATTGTCCCTTCAAATTTCGATAGTCTGTGTGCTTTACTTCGATCCGCTCATTAAGCCCAGCATTTTGTATTCGCGTTTTAGCTAATAAATACTGCTCTTCTGATATGGTGGTCGTTGTTATTTTACATCCATAATGTTTCGCAGCATGCAAGGCAAATCCGCCCCATCCTGTTCCGATTTCTATTACATGATCATCAGGTGATAGCTCTAATTTTTGGCAGATTCGATCTAACTTATTCTGGGATGCAGATTCTAAGGTACTATCAATTTCTGGGAAAATTGCGGCGGAATACATTAAGTTTTCGTCTAAAAAAAGACGAAAAAAATCGTTACCTAAGTCGTAATGTGCGGCTATATTACGTCTACTGTTTTTCGTCGTATTTCTATGTAAATTATGAAATATTTGGTGTGCTGGCTTCGTTATCCATCCCCATCCTCTTTCCATTTTATCTCGTGCTTCTCCGTTTTGGACAACAATACGACATAGCGTGGTGAGATCATCCACTTCCCATAAGCCATCCATAAATGCTTCAGCCGCACCTAAGCTACCTCCCATTGCCATGAAACGATAAAATCGTGGGTCAAGGACGCGGATTTTACACCGTAGCGGCTCCGTGGGCGAACCAAACGAAAGTTTTTTTTGTCCTTCCTCTAAAAAGATTTGTCCGTATTTAAATCGTTTTAATTTTGAAATTACTATGTTTCTTGATAAGGAATTCACGAGGGAATTGGATGAATGTTCCGTCTTATTGTTTTTCGGTTCTGTATTAATCTCTGTCATAAACTCTACCTTCTGACTTTGCTTCGGGATGAGCGTGAAATGGAGCTCGTTTACGCCAAAGTTGAAAAGCTTGCCAATAAATCGCAGTCACTACTTTTGCGGTCATAAATGGATACTGGAAAAGTATTCTACTCAGATTTGCACTGCTAATTAGTGTTTTTCTAAGGTTTAAAGTTGCATCAAATAAAACATCATTGTTATCGTAGGTTTCCATATGCACACTTAGATGATTTTCTGGACGAGTAAATTGCCATTTGTATTTTTGATCCATTGGCATAAAAGGTGATATGTGGAATGCCTTGTCTAATCGGTAACATTTTTTTTCATTTTCTCCGCTATTCGACCCTTCATCTAAAACGTAAGCATACTGTTCACCCCAGGGAGTATTATTAATTTCGGAGATGATTGCTTCAATTTCACTACCTTTTTCATCGTAGCAGTAGTAAAAACTAACAGGGTTAATACGATAACCGAAATACCGTAAATGTGTGAGCAAACGAACCGGTCCGGTTAGTCGTTTTCCACAATGGGCTTCAACGAGATCGTATGCACTTTCCCTGAGTGGTTGGATTGGATTTCCAATGTGATCTTTTCGTCGGAATTGAGCAATATTCGAACGCTCGCATGACCAAAACCAATATTTTTCGAATAGATGAGACAATTCATCTAAGTCTAAATACATCATGAAAAGTTTGTAGTTAAAATGATGTATTATTGGAGAAAAGCGTCTATGGCGAACCCTACCTTCGTAGATACAACTATGCATGGTGAAATTCATTTTGTATTGCTGTTGCAACTTCTAATCCCGATCGAGCTCCATCTTCGTGAAAGCCGTATCCCCAGTAAGCACCGCAAAAGTAGGTTTGATTGACACCATTAATCTTGTGGCGTTTTGATTGAGCATCTAAAGTATTTAAATCGTAGATAGGGTGCTCATAAGTGATTTGTTTTAAGATCGATCGTTCATCGATCTCTTCTTGGCGATTAAGGCTTACACAAAACGGCACGGGGCTTTTTATACCTTGGAGGATATTCATGTTATAGGTGACGGTAGGATTAGTTTGGCTCTTTCGTGGTAAGAAATAATTCCAACTTGCCCAGGCGCGTTTTTTTTGAGGTAATAAATTTGAATCGGTATGAAGGGTCGTTTCGTTTGTTTGGTAACGAATAGCACTTAGTATTTCAGTCTCTTCTGAGCTTGGATCTGCCAATAATTTTAATGCCTGGTCGCTATGTGTAGCAATAATTACTTTGTCGAAATACTCGGATGGTTTTTTATTCATAGAAATTTTTACAATACCATTTCCGCGACGAATAGATTCGACTGAAGATTTAACGCGAATATTTTTATGAAACGGCATTATTAATTCTTTAACATAGCTTTTTGATCCACCAGAGATCACTCTCCATTGCGGCCGGCCTTTCCATTGTAAAAAACCATGATTATCGAAAAATTGTGCAAAAGAACGAGCCGGAAAGTCGAACATTCCCTGGGGTGAAGCAGACCATATTGCTGCTCCCATAGGTATTATATGCTGCTGAACGAATTCTTTACTATAACGTCCTTGATCCAGATAGTCTCCCAGAGTAGTACTTGTGTCAGTACCTTGTAAAAGCTCTGGTGCACTTCTGTAAAAGCGGATGATTTCTCGCAACATTTTGTGAAAGGATGGCCGAAAGAGATTTGATCGTTGAGAAAATATTTTGTTAAGGGAAGTTCCATTGTATTCGAGTCCAGTTTTTTGGCACTGAACACTAAAACTCATCTCTGTGGGTTTCGTTGATATCCCTAATGTGGAAAGTAGTTCACAAAAAACTGGATAGTTCTTTTCATTATAAACAATGAAACCGGTATCGATTGAGTACGTTTTTCCGTTATATTCTACGTCGATCGTATTCGTATGACCGCCAATATGATTTCCTTGCTCAAATATTGAAATGTCCCAGTCCTGATGCAACTTGTGTGCAGCTATCAGCCCAGATATCCCACTTCCGATAATAGCTAATTGTTTACCATTCGTTTTTCTATCCAAACTAAGCTATTTTTCTTCTATTCGTTCATAGGCTCGTTTCGGAACGGGATTCAGGTCCCAGATAATTCCGAGGAGAGAGAGAAATCTCAATCCTATAAACGTGAGATCTATTTCCCACCAAAAAAAACCTTGTCTACAAGCGCTTGGACAAAAGTGGTGATTATTGTGCCAGCCTTCCCCGAAGGTGATCAGAGCTAATAATGGGTTGTTGCGACTTTCTTCGTTTGTATCAAATCTACGAGTACCGAATTGGTGAGATAGTGAGTTTATCGTGCAGGTAGCATGGAATAGAACGATGGTCGAGACAAAAAATCCCCATACAAGCATCTGCCATCCACTCGTTCCGTAAGGTATCAGTAGTTCTCCGAGAAAATACATCCCAACGGCTAAGCACACTGGCACCAAAAAATCGTAACGATTGAGAAAACGTAATTCGGGAAACCGTGACAAATCTCGCACTACCTTCATGTCGGTTGGAAAGTTTTTTCGCGAGGTGATCCAGAGTATATGACTCCAGAGAAATCCGTGTCTATGCGGAGAGTGCGGGTCCCTATCTAGGTCAGCGTAGCGGTGGTGATGCCGATGATGGGCTGCCCACCAAAGCGGACCTCGTTGCAGAGCACTGTTCCCTACGATTGCAAATATAAACTGCGCAAAGCGAGAAGTCTTGAACGTTTTGTGCGAAAAATATCGATGGTAGAAACCGGTAACAGCAAACATCCTTACGACGTAAGCTCCGAAAGCCACTCCGATGGCGATTGGACTCCATCCGACCCAGAAAATGGCAACACAGGCTAAATGAACCAGTCCGAACGGTACGACACGCAACCACTCAACGCTATGTTTTTCGAAAAATTGATCACGATCGGACGCTTCGGAATCGAACCACCGGATCAGAGCCCGATACCAAGGTGATCTACTGTCTGTAAACGATGAATCCATTGTCGCGCCGTTCGTGAGAGGTGGTGATACACTCAGCTTTCACTAAGCCGTCAATCTTGGAATAAAAGCAGGAAGCAAAGATTGTCAAGAGGGATTTTGAATAGTCTTGTTTTAGCTCTGAAAATGGTATATTAAGTGTATGAAAAAGAATACTTTAAATACACGACTTGTCCTTTTGACAGGAGCGACAGGATACGTTGGTGGACGCTTGTTACGCGCACTCAGCCAAAGTGGAGAAAAAATCCGGTGCCTGACCCGCAGAGCTGAGGAAATGAGAGCACGCGTTGACAATGATGTCGAGGTATTTGCTGGAGACGTCCTAAATCAGGATTCGCTCGAAAATGCCATGGTCGGCGTGGACGTTGCATTTTATCTCGTTCATTCTATGGGAACTGATGGAGATTTTTCAAATGAAGATCGAATAGCAGCAAAAAATTTCGCACAGGCAGCGGAGCGATCGGGTGTCAGAAGGATCGTTTATTTGGGTGGTTTGGGTGGAGATGATGTGAAATCAACTCATCTTCGGAGTCGGCATGAGGTTGGACGGATCTTTCGGGGAAGTAGCGTGGAAACAATAGAGCTACGAGCCTCGATAATAATCGGTTCGGGAAGTTTGTCATTCGAGATGATTCGTAATCTTGTCAACAAGCTGCCCTTCATGATAACACCGCGTTGGGTGTATTCGAGAGCTCAACCGATTTCAATCGAGGATGTATTGGAGTATCTGATTCGATCGATAGATGTGACCATTCAGAAATCAGAAATTGTTGAGATTGGGGGGGCTGATCAGGTTGGATACATCGATATTATGAGAGCCTATGCGGAGGAACGTGGATTACGGAGGTTGATTGTCCCGCTTCCGGTTCTCTCCCCATATCTATCGAGTTTATGGTTGGGATTGGTAACACCGTTATATGCGCAGGTTGGTCGAAAGATCATAGACAGTGTCAAACATGATACATTAGTGAGCTCGGACAGGGCTGAAAAATTATTTTCGGTGATACCGATGGGTATGCGAGCAGCAATCAAGAGAGCCTTGGTAAATGAAGATCAACTTTTTGCCGAAACGCGTTGGTCAGATGCATTTTCTTCTTCTTTTGCTCCCTCTAACTGGGGAGGAGAAAAATTTGGTTCGCGTGTTGTTGATTCCCGTATGCAGAAAGTAAGAAGTAGGCCTGGAGACGCTTTTGTTCCGATTCGAAGGATAGGGGGGGATACAGGATGGTATTACGCAAATTGGCTTTGGAGATTGAGAGGTTTTATTGACCTGTTTTTTGGAGGTCCGGGTATGCGTAGAGGACGCCGTGATCCGGATTATTTATTCCAGGGAGACGCTCTTGATTTTTGGCGCGTAGATGCTGTAAAAAATGATTCGTTTTTAAGATTGAGAGCGGAAATGCGTGTGCCCGGAAGGGCATGGTTACAGTTCGAAGTAGATCAAACAGACGGCGATTACTGTATTGTTCGACAGACGGCAATTTTTGAACCTAAGGGGTTTGGTGGGTTGTTATATTGGTACGGTATCTACCCGCTTCATGCGTTTGTCTTTCGCGGGTTATTTAGGGGAATAATTTCTTCTATAAAAAACCCAGCCTAATTTTTTGTATTTGTTTGGTTGATGCAACTCACAGTAAAAAAAACAAGACAATTGAGCATCAGGCCCCAAGTACCGATGTCTAAAGTAGTTCGAAGTAACCCCAACGTAAGGTTCATTGATTCGTATGTAGTCAGAGGTGAGATAGGACTCAATAGCAAAATCGAGAAAATACCGGTAATTAGGCCTGCTATTGCTCCATGTCGCGTTCCTACTTTTAGGTAGAGTATGTCAATGGTAATCGGTAATAATTGGGTGGAAAATGCGATTGCCAACAACCCCAGAGCAACGATCATCCCAAGAGGATTACTTTCACTATACCTGCCTATAAGGACTAAGGTTAACGCCACAATTGTGGCAAAAACGATAATAAATCTTCCGACCCAAACTCTTTCATTTTTTGATGCACTCGGTCTTATGAACTCGTCATAGATATCATGCGTTATCAACGCTGAGAGAGCATGTAGATTTGAATCTGCAGTGCTCATCGCTGCGGCCATAATAGCCACTAAAATAAGAGCAGCTAAAAATGCGCCGAATTGACCAAATAATTCAGGAAGATGGTTTTTTAAAACCACTACAAGAATTTGATCAAAGTCGCCTGGAGAATTTCCGACTGCGGGGTTAGGTAATAAAGATCCTGCAGAATTCATTTGATAGAATCCGTTTACATCAATTAACGGATATAAAACTTGGCCTCCCATCCCTACAAGCATTACCCCAAAAAAGAAGCAGAGCGTGAGGACTACAGAAAAAATGAGAGCACTTTGTCTTAAGACTGTGTTAGAGCGAGCAGCGTAAAATCGCATCCATTGAGCCGGTTGTATCATTGAACCTAGAGATGCAAATGCTGATGCTGTGAACAGCATGGATGGCGTCCAGTAACCTGTTGTGCCGGGAACTGTTAACGATTTTGGAGGCAAATGACCTACAGCAGAAAAAAACTCTTCAAGACCACCAAGTACTTTAACAACACAAAATCCTGCAACAAACATGCCTCCAACTAGCAATGTTCCCTGGACAACGTCAGTCCATGCCACCGAACGCATTCCACCGACCATGATGTAAAGCATAGTGATAAAAGCTAAAACGATAGCTCCTATCTCAAAATTCCCTTCCCCAGGGAACAATTGTGCTGCTATTATTCCTCCCGCCTGAATTTGGATAACAATGTAGGGCACTGCATAAAGCAGTCCGATAAGAGCGACCAATAAGCGAAGAGCGATTTTACTATTGTAATGATTTACTATCATATCTGCTGGTGTGACGTAACCGTATTCTTTTCCGATTTTCCTTATGCGTGTTCCAAATAGATAAATAGCTACTCCAGCAACTGGGACATTTAGACTAAATAGAGAGAAAACGACTCCGTCTCTATATACCATACCTGGAGCTCCTAATAAAGCAAATGAGCTAAAGAAAGTCGCCATGATCGTCAGTGAAGTGACAATCCATCCCTGACCTCGTCCAGCTAGATAATAATCTACCTCGTTGTTACTACTCCGGCGACGATATCCTTGAATACCGAATACGAGTAGAAGCACTAAATAGCAACCCAGTACGATACGTGGTAATTCATTTAAGTATTGATCAGACATCCTCTGGATCTTTCCAATATTTGGTATATGCGCGAATTATGATGCTCATTTGCACTGTATACCATGCTATGCCCCACACATAGATAACGGGTAAACCCGAAAATAATAATTCTGATTGAATTGCATCTTCCCCGGGATTTATTAAGTAAAGACCAGGTCCACATCCCATAGCCATGGCGAAAACAAAAATTATAGCGAGTAGGCGTTTTTCAAATTTAGAATTCAAAGATTATTTCCCTTTAAGGAGTCTCAGATAGAGGAAAATTAAAAAGGTCTGTAAAATGATCTACAAAACGATACGTCAATCCCCATAATAAAGGATACTCCGAATCTACAACGCTTATAGCAGGCATAGGCCCTGATTCTGTCATGTGTATTCTTTGCAAATTTGGATTTGAAATTTGGTCTAAAGAACACCAAAAGAAGTTTTTTATTTCATTGTTAAGTTTTATTTTCTGTGTGCTCCTAATAGAAAACACAAAACATGCAACGTGAACGGGAACTATGCTTCCAAACTCATCATCCAATCGACCAATAAACATCGTATCATTCAATGTTATACCAGTCTCTTCTAATGTTTCTCTAATCACGGTTGCAAATAGATTTTTGTCTTCAGTCCTAATCCTTCCACCCGGGAAAGCAAGTTGGCCGGACCATGGGTCTCCCAAGAAAGTTGCTCTTTCTATGAGAAGTAATTCAATTTGGTTTGATTGCTCTCTCAAAATTAATGCTACAGCTGCATCGTGACCTGAAGGTTCGATATTTGGAGTATATTTTTCAAGCAGTGCTTTAATTTTATCTATTCTATCCATACTTGGGGGTTATAACAGATTTATAATCGGGCATAATCGTTTTGGTGAAAAGTTTATGAATTTTACTATCTATTCTTATTGTTTTCGCTCGGATGAGTTTAATGATTCCAATGTCTTTTTTGCATTTGTTAGAGA